>Ga0070723_10000407_pt1 | contig 11347 bp, 19 predicted proteins | sample tdAd002_FD_67277 | JGI IMG/M metagenome (GOLD analysis project Ga0070723, IMG submission 67277) | Marine sediment microbial communities from the Atlantic coast under amendment with organic carbon and nitrate - tdAd00.2 | ecosystem: Environmental > Aquatic > Marine > Coastal > Sediment | place...
TCAGATGCTGGCTGCATATAAACGTTAGCAGCACCATGCTCACCATAAGTAGCATGCTGCAGCGTTCCACCAATGAGCTCTATTTTCTTCATGTTCTTGCGCGCACGATCCATTGCCTTTTGTATGGCTAACGGCACTTCTTTTGCCTTGCCATAACCAAAACCGATCTGACCTTTGCCATCACCAACAACCGTCAGTGCTGTAAAACCAAATTGACGTCCACCTTTTACTACTTTGGCAACACGATTAACTGCTACCAGTTTTTCAATCAGGTCGTCTTTAGATGCAGGTGCTTCTACTTTAGCCATTATTAAATCCTGTTGTTACGGTTTACAGTTTCAAACCGTTTTCACGCGCAGCATCAGCCAATGCCTTGATTCTGCCGTGGTACTTAAAACCGGAGCGATCAAATGCAACCTGATCTACTCCAGCCGATTTAGATTTTTCAGCAATAGCTTTGCCCACTGCCGCCGCAGCTTCGGCATTGCCAGTTGACTTCAAACCATCACGCACGTCTTTCTGCACAGTTGACGCACTGGCGACTACTTTATTGCCTACCGGCTCAATCACCTGGGCATAAATATGTCTGGGCGTACGATGCACACTAAGACGATGAGCGCCAAGCTCGGAGATCTTTGCCCGCGTTCTTTTTGCTCTGCGAAGTCTGCTTTCTTTTTTGGGTTTCATCGCGATTGCCTGCTTACTTTTAATTGCTTAATTATTTCTTCTTGGCTTCTTTACGTATTACGCGCTCATCAGAGTAGCGAACACCTTTGCCCTTATACGGCTCAGGTGGGCGATACGCGCGAATATCGGCAGAAACCTGTCCAACTTTCTGTTTGTCAGCACCTTTAATAACAATCTCGGTCTGACTCGGTGTTTGTATGCTAATACCTTCAGGTACGTCATATACAACCGGGTGTGAAAAGCCCAGGGTTAAATTGAGCTTGTTACCCTGCGCCTGTGCACGGTAACCAACGCCAACCAGTTCCAGCTTTTTCTCAAAGCCCTGGGTAACACCAAGGACCATATTATTTACCAGAGAACGCATGGTTCCCGCCATGGCCACAGAACCATCAACACCGTCTTTACCACTGAATTTGAGCACATTGTCTTCTTGCTTGACCTGCACCTTTTCATTTACCTGCATCGACAGGTTGCCATTCTTGCCTTTCACAGACATTGACTGTCCACTGACATTAATTTCAACACCTGATGGAATTTCTACCGGATTGTTCGCTATACGTGACATTTCTGAACTCTTTAATTAATTATGATCAAACGATGTCGTTAAGAAATCGTACAGATCACCTCGCCGCCACGGCCTTCAGTTCTGGCCTTTTTATCGGTCATTACGCCAGCAGAGGTCGAAATTATTGCAATACCGAGGCCATTTAGAACTTTCGGTAACTCATCCTTGTTTTTATAAATACGTAAACCCGGACGACTAACACGTTTCATTTCATCAATGACCGGGCTGCCCTGATAATATTTCAGTGTAACCGTCATATCTGGCTTGGCATCACTGCTGACACCAAAATCAGTTATATAGCCTTCCTCTTTCATTACACCGGCAATTGCCAGTTTAGCTTTAGATGAAGGCATGCTTACGTCCTGCTTACCAGCAGATTGTGCATTTCTTATGCGCGTTAGCATGTCAGCAATTGGATCTGTCATCATGATTAGTACCTACCCGCTTACCAGCTAGCCTTGACCAGGCCTGGAATATCTCCACGCATGGCTGTTTCTCTTAATTTGTTTCGACAGAGTCCAAATTTACGGTAATAGCCATGTGGACGGCCTGTTACCCGGCAACGGTTACGCTGTCTTGCCGGACTGGAATCACGCGGCAACATTTGCATCTGCTTTTGCGCTTCCATCTTTTCTTCAATGCTTGCGTCAACGCTTTGTAGTACAGCACGCAAGGCCTCACGTTTTTCTGCATATTTCTTTACAAGGCGTGTGCGCTTCTGCTCACGTTGTACCATTGAAACTTTTGCCATATCCGCGCTCTCTATCTCTTACTCAGTTTTTAAATGGGAAGCTAAATGCCGCCAGCAATGCGCGCGCATCTTCATCATTTGTTGCTGATGTGGTTATATTTATATCCATGCCACGTATTGCATCAATTTTCTCATATTCAATTTCCGGAAAAATGATCTGCTCTTTGACGCCCATGTTGTAGTTACCACGACCATCGAATGCTTTTGGGCTCATGCCACGAAAATCACGTATACGCGGAATTGCTACACTTATCAGACGATCCAGAAACTCATACATACGATCTTTGCGCAGAGTCACCTTGCAACCAATTGGATAGCCATCACGCACCTTGAATGATGCAACAGATTTACGGGCAAGCGTTGTGACCGGCTTCTGACCGGATATCTTTTTCATATCAGCAAGTGCGTTCTCAATTACCTTCTTGTCGCCAATAGCCTCGCCAACACCCATATTGATAGTGACCTTCTCAATATGTGGCACCTGCATAATATTCTTGTAGCCGCGTTCGTCCATCAACTTCTTGACAACGGTGTCTTTATAAAACTGCTGTAATCTCGCCATAATCTGAAAACCTAAACGTCAACAACTTCGCCATTGGACTTGAAGTAACGAACCTTGCGGTCATCTTCCAGCAACTTAAAGCCCACACGATCACCCTTGTTTGTTACAGGGTTAAATAACATTACGTTAGAAACATGAAGCGGCATCTCTTTTTCAACAATACCACCTTCAACACCTTGCATTGGATTTGGCTTGGTGTGCTTTTTGACCATATTGATTGATTCAACCAGAACACGGTCATCTGTCATTACAACAAGGACCGTACCGTGACGACCTTTATCTTTACCACTAATGACAACAACCTGGTCACCTTTACGTAAACGTTTCATGTCGATACCTCCTACAACACTTCCGGCGCAAGCGAGATGATCTTCATGAACCTTTCGGTTCTAAGCTCACGCGTTACCGGGCCAAATATGCGTGTACCAATTGGCTGCAATGTATTGTTCAATAAAACGGCAGCATTTGTATCAAAACGTATCAAAGAACCATCCGGTCTGCGAACACCTTTTGTGGTGCGTACAACAACAGCGTTATACACCTCACCTTTCTTGACCTTGCCGCGAGGAATCGCATCCTTCACACTTACTTTGATAACATCGCCAACTGAAGCATAACGACGATGAGAACCACCAAGCACCTTAATGCACTGCACCTTGCGCGCACCGCTATTATCAGCAGCATTTAAAACTGTTTGCATCTGTATCATGAGTGCTTCCTGTAGCCTGTCTCTTGGTAGAGTCTCTTGGTTAAAGCCAATCTATTATCAGGCTTCGCCTGCTTTTTCGACGACCTCAACCAGCCGCCATGATTTTGTTTTAGACATCGGACGACATTGCTCTATTACAACAACATCACCCTTGTTACATTCATTATTTTCATCGTGTACATGCAGCTTGGTAGAGCGTCTAATGTACTTGCCATAAACAGGATGCTTGATACGGCGCTCAATAGTCACAGTAATGCTTTTATCCATGGCATTGCTAGTAACAGAGCCAGTCAGTGTGCGCTGTACTTTTTCAGCCTGAGCCGTGGATTCAGCCCCAGTAGATTCAGCTACCGTTGATTCAGCCGCCGTTGATTCATTAATCGCCATTATCAGCTACCTGCCTCGGTTCTTTCAGTTAGCACGGTTTTTATCCGTGCAATGTCTTTACGCACTGTGCCAAAACGGTGAACTTTAGGCATATTGCCTGCACCCTGCTGCATGCGTAAATTAAATTGTTCGCGGCGTAAGTCGATCAATTCTTTATTCAGGTCCGCTACGGACATGTTTCTGTATTCTGTTGCAGTCGCCATTACATCACCGTACGCTGTACAAAAGTTGTTTTTATAGGCAGCTTGTTTGCAGCGAGACGAAATGCCTCTCGCGCCAGCTCCTCATCGACACCTTCCATTTCATATAAAATGGTACCTGGCTGGATCTTCGCAACCCAGTGATCGACATTACCCTTGCCTTTACCCATACGTACTTCCAGTGGCTTACTGGAAATAGGCACATCAGGGAAAATACGAATCCAGATTTTTCCTCCACGCTTGATGTGGCGTGTCATAGCACGACGCGCTGCTTCAATCTGACGTGCAGTCACCCTGCCACGCTCAGTTGCTTTCAGACCATATTCACCGAAGCTGACCCTGTTTCCAGCCTGTGCAAAGCCACGGTTTTTACCCTTGAACTGCTTGCGAAATTTTGTGCGTTTTGGTTGTAACACTTGTTTATTCCTCTAGTTCGCACTGGCTGCTTTAGTTGCTTCAGTATCCTGTTGCTTGTAAAGATCAAACACCTCGCCCTTGTAGATCCATACTTTCACACCCAGGATCCCATAGGTGGTAAGCGCTTCGGAAAATCCATAGTCAATGTCAGCGCGCAGTGTATGCAACGGAACACGACCCTCGGAATAGCACTCACTGCGTGCTATTTCAGCACCATTCAAGCGACCACCGACCATGATCTTGACGCCTTCAGCACCCATACGCATGGTATTCTGTATTGAACGCTTCATTGCACGGCGAAACATAACGCGGCGCTCGAGCTGCTGTGCAATACTTTCAGCAACCAGCTGCGCATCAAGCTCGGGTTTACGAATTTCTTCGATGTTTATTTTCACGCTGTTAATGTGCAGCCCGATCAGTTTCGCAACTTCTCCACGCAGCTTTTCAATATCAGCGCCCTTCTTGCCGATAACAACACCTGGACGGGCTGTATGAATCGTGATTACAGCGGCACGTGTTGGACGTTCGATCTGTATTTTGCTGACGTTTGCGTTTTCAAGTTTTTTCTTCAGGTATGCACGAACTTTGAGATCAGCATTGAGCAGATCAGGAAAGTCTGACGATGATGCATACCACTTTGAATTCCAGTCTGCTGAAATTCCAAGACGAATACCTACAGGGTGTACTTTCTGTCCCATTACAATCTCTCTTATCTGTCAGCCACTGACACAGTAATGTGACTGGTGCGCTTAATTATTCTGTTACCACGGCCTTTAGCCCGAGGTTCGAGTCGCTTCATTACCGGGCCCGCATCGACAAATACACGAGACACTTTCAGCTCATCAATATCAGCGCCTTCGTTGTGCTCTGCATTCGCAATGGCCGACTCCAGCACCTTTTTCATGATGGCTGATGACTTCGTTGTACCGAATGTCAACGAATTCAAAGCATCTTCTACCGCCAGACCACGAATCTGATCGGCGATTAAGCGGCATTTCTGCGGGGAGATGTGTGCAAATCTGTGTTTAGCTGAAACTTCCATAATCATTTACTTCGCTTTCCGGTCTGCCATATGGCCCCGGTATGTTCGCGTAAGTGCAAACTCACCCAGCTTATGACCGACCATGTTCTCGTTGACCAGTACCGGCACATGCTGTTTACCGTTATGGACAGCAATGGTCAGACCCACCATTTCCGGGAAAACCGTTGAACGGCGCGACCATGTCTTGATCGGTTTACGATCATTGGTTTGCACTGCCTGATTTACCTTGTTCATCAGATGATGATCGATAAATGGACCTTTTTTCAGTGAGCGTGGCACTTATATACTCCCAATCTCTTAATCTGTTTTGGCTGAATCTATACCAATCAGCGCTTGTAGCGACGACGAAGAATCATGCCATCAGTACGCTTGTTACTACGTGTTCTATATCCCTTGGTTGGCACACCCCAGGGTGAAACAGGATGACGACCACCCGATGTTCTACCTTCACCACCACCATGCGGGTGATCTACCGGATTCATCACAACACCGCGAACCGTTGGACGAACACCACGCCAGCGTGATGCACCTGCTTTACCCAGTGAACGCAATCCATGCTCTGCATTGCCTACCTCACCGATTGTTGCACGGCAATTCACATGAATCTTGCGCATTTCGCCAGAGCGTAAACGCAAGGTTGCATAAACACCTTCTCGAGCCAGTAATTGCGCTGTTGCACCTGCGCCTCGCGCAATCTGTGCACCCTTGCCAGGCTTCATTTCAATACAGTGGACCTGCGTACCAACAGGAATATTTGCCAACGGCAAACAGTTACCCGGTTTGATTGCTGCATCAGTGCCTGACTTCAGAACATCACCTGCAGCTATACCCTTCGGCGCGACGATATAACGGCGCTCGCCGTCCTGGTAAACCAGCAATGCAAGATGCGCGCTTCTATTCGGGTCATACTCAAGTCTTTCTACACGTGCAGGAATAACATCTTTGTCACGTTTGAAATCGACGATCCGATAAGCCTGCTTGTGACCACCGCCAATGTGACGTGTGCTTATACGGCCATGATTGTTACGCCCGCCACTCTTGCTCTTACTTTCAGTTAGCGAACGAACCGGAGCACCCTTGTGCAGGTCGTTATTTACCACCTTGACGACAAATCTGCGTCCTGGAGAAGTCGGCTTTGTTTTTACCAGTGCCATTTCTTCGTGCCCCTAATCTTTATTCCTAGTGCGTGCCTGCAAAATCGATGTCATTATCCGGACTCAGTGTCACATATGCTTTACGCAAATCGGAACGCTTGCCCAGACGACCGCCAAAACGCTTGGTCTTACCCTTAACGTTAAGGATGCGGACCTTATCGACCTTGACTTTGAACAACTCTTCTACAGCCTGTTTAACTTCACTTCTGGTGGCATCAGCAGCCACTTTGAAAACATGCTGATTATTTTCTTCTGCCAGCAATGTACTCTTTTCAGATACATGCGGTACCAGCAGGATTTGATACATACGTTCCTGATTCATGACAACCACTCTTCAATAGCGCGGACCGTACCAACAGTTACGACAAGATGCTCATAACGAACCAGGTTAACCGGGTTCAATCCAGCCACGTCACATACTTCAACGTTAGGCAGATTGCGAGCAGACAGGTACAGTTTTTCATCGCCCGATTCTGTAACGATCAACGTCTTGCTGACACCCAGGTCTGCAAGCCTGGCCAGTAATTGTTTGGTTTTTGGCGCATCTACAGTGATGTCTTCAACAATAACCAGTCGATCCTGGCGCGCAAGTTCAGATAAAATCGAGCGTATTCCGCTTCTGTACATCTTGCGATTGACTTTCTGGGTAAAATCGCGGGGTTGTGCCGCAAATGTAACGCCACCACTGCGCCATAAGGGACTGCGAATAGTTCCAGCACGGGCACGACCCGTACCTTTCTGTCGCCATGGTTTCGCACCGCCACCACTGACAGCAGCCCGGTTTTTCTGTGCTTTAGTACCTGCACGACCCGTGGCCATATAGGCAGTAACCAGCTGATGAACCAGACTTTCTTTATAATCAGCCGCGAATACTGCGTCAGATACAGTGATTTTTTCTTTACTGTTGTGTAACTGCAGGTCCATCGTTGTCTCTACTTATCTACCCGTTAATTAAATGCGACTGACTCAGGCCTTAACCGCAGGCTTGACGATGACATCGCCACCTTTAGCGCCCGGAATCGACCCTTTGATCAACAACAAGCCGCGTTCTTCATCAACACGAACCAGCTCTAATGACTGCGTCGTTGTTTTAACATCACCCATATGGCCTGACATTTTCTTGCCCTTGATCACACGACCCGGTGTCTGGCACATACCGATAGAACCGTTTGAACGGTGCGATATCGAGTTACCGTGCGACATATCCTGGGTTGAAAAATTATGACGCTTGATACCGCCCTGGAAGCCCTTACCAATACTACGACCGGTGACATCAATTTTCTGCCCGGCTTCGAAAATACTGACCTTAACTTCGGCGCCCACTTCCATTTCTGTTGCCTGGTCACCGGAGATGCGGAACTCCCACAAACCGCGACCCGACTCGACGCCTGCCTTGGCAAAGTGTCCAGCCATCGGCTTGGTGACTCGAGATGCACGTCTTGCGCCTGTCGTCACCTGAATCGCGTGGTAACCATCGGTCTCATCAGTCTTGATTTGAGTGATTCGGTTAGGCAACACTTCAACAACACTGACAGGAATAGACGCACCATCTTCTGTAAAGATACGAGTCATACCTGCTTTTCTACCTACTACACCAATCGTCATGATGATTCCCGCTCAATAAAAAAATCGGCTTCTCATTTTTAGAGAAAAACCAGCCCCTTAATCGTGTCCAAGCGCATGGCATGGTAACCACGATTAAAAGATTAAATTCACTATCTCGAGATTCGCCGCACTAGACCGCAGCTACTCTACTTTCGGTTTTCGCAGTATCCCTGACCACCCGTTAAGGCTTAATCGCCAAAGACTTACGATAATAAGAAACTTCGCGCCGGCACTTGAACAGTGGCACCCCACTATTTGCCCGGCAGCAAAGCCCGCGTATTATACAGGATTTCTCACCTGCCTAACAAGCCTGGCTGAGAACAATTTCAGCCGATTTTTTCAGCCAGTCTTTTCAGCAAGAACTGGCTAGATATGCGGACTAATTCAGCTTGATTTGCACATCTACACCCGCTGACAGATCCAGCTTCATCAGCGCATCAACCGTCTTGTCTGTCGGATCCACGATATCCAGCAGGCGCTTGTGGGTGCGTATTTCATATTGATCGCGCGCATCTTTGTTTACATGCGGAGAAATCAGCACGGTATAGCGCTCGATCTTGGTCGGCAGCGGAATCGGGCCACGCACGTGCGCACCTGTTCTTTTTGCTGTTTCGACGATTTCACTTGCGGACTTGTCGATCAAATGGTGATCGAATGCTTTCAGTCTGATACGTATCTGTTGATTAGCAGCCATAATATTTACTCAATAATCTTACTTACAACGCCGGCACCTACGGTGCGGCCACCTTCACGGATCGCAAAGCGCAAACCCTCTTCCATCGCAATCGGGTTGATCAGGCTTACCGTCATCTTCACGTTATCACCCGGCATCACCATCTCTACACCTTCCGGCAGATCACAGGCACCGGTCACGTCCGTGGTACGGAAGTAGAACTGCGGACGGTAGTTATTGAAGAACGGCGTATGACGGCCACCTTCATCCTTCGACAGTACGTACACTTCGCACTCAAACTTGGTGTGCGGGTTCACTGAGCCCTTCTTGCAACATACCTGGCCACGCTCGACGTCTTCACGCTTGGTGCCACGCAGCAACAGGCCCACATTATCACCGGCCCGGCCTTCGTCCAGCAGCTTGCGGAACATTTCCACACCCGTAACCGTGGTGGTCTGGGTGTCGCGTATACCCACAATTTCGATTTCCTCGCCCACCTTGACGATGCCGCGCTCTACACGACCGGTCACTACCGTGCCGCGACCCGAGATCGAGAACACATCTTCTACCGGCATCAGGAACGGCTGATCGACCGCACGCTCCGGCTCAGGTATATAGGCATCCATCGCTTCGACCAGCTTGAGAATCGACGCTGTGCCGATGTCCGAGGTATCGCCTTCCAGCGCCTTCAGCGCTGAACCGGTGATGATCGGGGTGTCGTCACCCGGAAACTCGTACGCATCCAGCAGTTCGCGCACTTCCATCTCGACCAGCTCCAGCAGCTCCTCATCATCCACCATGTCGGCCTTGTTCAGGTAGACAACGATGTAGGGTACACCGACCTGGCGTGACAGCAGGATGTGCTCACGGGTCTGTGGCATCGGGCCGTCTGCCGCCGAACAGACCAGGATCGCACCGTCCATCTGCGCCGCACCGGTAATCATGTTCTTCACATAGTCAGCGTGGCCCGGGCAGTCGACGTGCGCGTAGTGACGGTTCGGGCTCTCGTACTCAACGTGTGAGGTCGCAATCGTGATACCGCGCGCCTTCTCTTCCGGGGCGTTGTCAATCTGGTCAAACGCCTTTACGTCTCCACCCTGCAGCTCCGCCATGACCTTCGTCAGCGCCGCCGTCAGCGTCGTCTTGCCATGGTCGACGTGACCTATCGTGCCCACGTTGACGTGGGGCTTCGTTCTCTCAAATTTTTCCTTGGACATCTTTAATGTCTCCCCCGGATTGCTTGTTAAATAAAATCTGGTTTACAAAAAATCAATATATCTGGAGCTCATAACCGGATTTGAACCGGTGACCTCTTCCTTACCAAGGAAGTGCTCTACCGACTGAGCTATATGAGCGAGATTCAGTCGCGAGTGGCAAGTGGAGAGGAACAAAATAACCACAACCCCATCGATCATCACCTGTCACGCATCAACGCCATAGCCATGGCTCACATTCATCACCTTTTCCCTTGCCCCTTTTCCCTCGCCCCTGTTTTTTGGAGCGGGTGATGGGGATCGAACCCACATAGTCAGCTTGGAAGGCTGAAGTTCTACCATTGAACTACACCCGCATGTTCCAGTGGCAAGGTCCGAGTGGCAAGTGGCAAGGCGCCTCAAACCTGTTATCAATGCGGTGCCAGCCAAATCTAAACTTTCACCAGCCCTGAATAAAAATCCAACTCCTTGCCCCTCGTCCCTAGCACCTTGCCCCTTTAATTTGGTGGAGGGGGGAGGATTTGAACCTCCGAAGGTAGAACCAGCAGATTTACAGTCTGCCCCCTTTGACCACTCGGGAACCCCTCCCAAAATCAAGCCGCATATTTTGCGCGAGCGCAACACTGCTGTCAACCGTAACAAACTGATACGGCACAAAAAAGTTGGAGCTGGTGGACGGAATCGAACCCCCGACCTGCTGATTACAAATCAGCTGCTCTACCAACTGAGCTACACCAGCTTATTTATCAAAAATTTACATACTGGCGCTCGGACTCCTGTCCTCGCTTAGCTTCGGCAGATCCCGGCCCGGCGTCCTGCCGGTCGTTCGTCGGACTGCGAATGTCCACTGGACATTCGGTTCCTCCTCACCCAAAGAGCTACGACAATATATTTGTAAAAAAGTTACTGTCCCGGCACTCGGACTCCTGTCCTCGCTTAGCTTCGGCAGATCCCGGCCCGGCGTCCTGCCGGTCGTTCGTCGGACTGCGAATGTCCACTGGACATTCAGTTTCTCCTCACCCAATGAGCTGCAGCAATATATACAGAGTAACGCCTGTTATAAGGCGGGGGAGTTTAGGGGTTGAGCACGGTTAAAGCAACCAATTCACCGGACTTTTAACAACATTTCCGGTAATGAGCCAGGATGTTAATTTCAACTACAGGTACGGCTCAGCCTTTGTGCTGAATTTTCCAGGTGATCATCAAAAATCTGCGGTGGAATTTCATTACCTGTCTTGATTCGGTAATCCAGCCAGTAAATGGTATATGTACGGAAAACCGGCTCCGCAATCACATCAAAACCAAGCTTACGTACTCGATCGGCATAACGGTGTGCCCTGCCCTTATTAGCGAAATAGCCTAGTGAAATACCATTTTTGTT
>Ga0070723_10000408_pt1 | contig 11337 bp, 9 predicted proteins | sample tdAd002_FD_67277 | JGI IMG/M metagenome (GOLD analysis project Ga0070723, IMG submission 67277) | Marine sediment microbial communities from the Atlantic coast under amendment with organic carbon and nitrate - tdAd00.2 | ecosystem: Environmental > Aquatic > Marine > Coastal > Sediment | place...
TTGTCGAGTGACTCCAGGGAGTAGTGTGAAAGCGATGCGTCGGTCGCCGTAATCGCTTTTTCCATGTCGCGGAAACGTCGCTCAAACTTGTAATTTGCTGATGTCAGCGCCTCTTCAGGGTCGACCTTCAGGTGCCGCGCAAGATTCACCACAGCAAACAACAAATCGCCAAACTCCTCCTCGATGTCGGCCTGGTCGCGAGTACCGACCGCTGCTTCGAGTTCCTCGAGTTCCTCGCGAATCTTCGCGCGCACGCCCTTCTTGTCCGGCCAGTCAAAACCCACCGTGCCCGCACGCTTACCCAGTTTCTGCGCCCTTTTTAGCGCCGGCAGCGCCTTTGCTACGCCTGCCAGGGCACTTGGGTCGGTCGTTTCGGCACGTTCCGCGGCTTTGAGTCTCTCCCAACTGCCTTCAAGGGGTCCAGCCGCTCGCTCCTCGTCACTGCCAAATACATGCGGATGACGGCGCAGCATCTTGTCTGAAATGGCTCCGGCAACGTCGTCAAAGTCAAATAGTTCGGCCTCCTCGGCCATCCGGGCGTGAAAAACGACCTGAAACAGCAAATCGCCCAGTTCATCCTTAAGGCCGGCGTAATCCCCACGCGCGATCGCGTCGGCGACCTCGTACGCCTCCTCGATTGTGTACGGCGCGATACTCGCAAAGGTCTGCTGCTGATCCCAGGGGCAACCTCTGTCCGGGTCCCTGAGGCTCGCCATGACTTCAAGTAATTTCTCGATACTAAGCATAACTCATTATTTTTTAATGATATTAAGAAACCTCAACAACATCTGCGCGGTGGCGCCCCAAATCCGTTGTCCGTCAAAATGAAACTCGACCATTGAGAACGACAGTCCCTGCCATTCTCGCGGCACCATACGATGATTTGCCGGGTCCAGCAGGAATTCGAGAGGCACCTCAAAAGCATACTCGACCTCCGTCTTATCTATAATCAACTCGACGGACCCGTCGACTAAACCGACAATCGGGCTCACAGCATAGCCCGTCACCGTCGGCATCGTTTCGAGATAACCGATAATCGATACCTGTTCTTCCGCAATGCCAATTTCCTCGCGGGTTTCCCGCAATGCCGTGACTTCGATATCGACATCGGAGTCCTCCATGCGCCCGCCCGGAAAGCTGACCTGCCCCGCGTGAAGTTTCAGGTCGGCCGAACGCTGCGTCAGCAACACTGACAATCCGCTTGCGTGGCTCCGGACCGGGATCAGCACACCGGCGGGCTTCAGTGTGGCCGCGACTTTGTCGAGCATGCCATCCGGCCAACTGTAAGCACCGCGCGGTGTCACCACATCAAGAGGATTCGACGGCTTGACGGTGCCCGCAAGGCAGGCGCGCAAATGGCCTACAGTTGTGTCGTCTGAAACATCCATGGCGAATTCGGCGCAGGCAAGCACCTAGTTCTGGATGCCACCTTCAGTCAGGGTCGCTGGATCGAGCAGCCGATCGAGCTCTTCATCGCCCAAATCCGTCATTTCCCTGGCAACGTCTTTAAGCGCCCTGCCCTCGGCATAGGCTTTCTTCGCGATTGCCGCGCCCTTCTCGTAGCCGATGACCGGGTTTAGAGCGGTTACCAGTATTGGATTCCTGCCGATAACCGCATTGATCTTGTCGACGTTCACAGTGAATCCGGCAATCGCCTTGTCGGCCAGGACGACGCTGGCATTCGCCAGCAACTCGATGCTCTGCAACAGGTTGTAGACGGCAACCGGAATCATCACGTTGAGCTGGAAGTTGCCCGACTGCCCGGCCATCATAATCGTGACGTCATTGCCGATGACCTGTGCAGCCACTTGTGCGACGGCCTCAGGGATCACAGGGTTGACCTTGCCGGGCATGATGCTCGAACCGGGCTGCAGCGCCGGCAACGCGATCTCTCCAATGCCTGCCAGTGGCCCGGAGTTCATCCACCGCAGGTCGTTCGAAATCTTCGTCAGGCTGACGGCCAGGACCCGCAACTGTCCTGATGTCTCGACCGCGGCATCCTGGCTGCTTAAGCCTTCGAATTTGGAATCGGCGGACGTGAAGCCGATGCCCGTCTGTTCGGCGAGCAATACAGCGACTTTCTCGCCAAACTTCGGGTGTGCATTGATTCCCGTACCGACAGCTGTCCCGCCCATTGCGAGCGCCGTCAGGCGTCCCATCGAATCGTTGAGGCGCTCCGCAGCATGGTCAATCTGCGCCCGCCAGCCGTCCAGCTCCTGACCAAGCGTCACGGGCATCGCATCCATCAGGTGCGTACGGCCTGTCTTGACGATGTTGCCGATTTCTTCGGCCTTATTTTCAAGCGTCGCGGACAAATGCCGCAGTGCCGGCATCAGGTGCTCGTGGATCGCGATTGCAGCGCTGACATGCACACAGGTTGGAATGGCGTCATTACTGCTTTGGCTCATATTGACGTGATCGTTCGGATGCACGTCTTTGCCCAGATCGGTCGATGCGAGATGAGCGATGACTTCATTGGCATTCATGTTCGAACTCGTTCCGGATCCTGTCTGGAACACATCAATCGGGAAGTGTTCGTCATAGCCGCCTTCAGCGACCGCGAGAGCCGCTTTCTGAATGACCATGGCGACGTCGTTCTTGAGAAGTCCCAACTCCGCATTGGCGCCGGCCGACGCCCACTTGACCAGTCCAAGCGCCGCAATGAATTGCGGCGGCATCGCCATGCCGCTGATCGGAAAATTCTCCACAGCTCGTTGGGTCGTGGCACCCCACAGCGCGTCTGCGGGAACCTGCAGTTCGCCCATGCTGTCGTGTTCGGTGCGATGTTCTTTGTTGCTCATTGCCGGTTCTACTCCGTGGTATTTGCTGCGCGCTCCTGCGCGTGTATCATGGCGCCGCAGCGCACTGGGCGCTGCGCGCGTGTATCATTCGCGCTTTGCGCGCGCAAGTCTACACTGGTTTGTCACATGAAAGTCTCAACGCTGAGAGCCCTTTCTCCTGCCGACGGTCGCTATGCCGACAAGGTCAGTGGGCTACGTGACATTTTCAGCGAGTACGGCCTTATTCGCTTTCGAGTGCTGGTCGAAGTCCGCTGGCTGCAATGTCTCGCTGACGAGGCGTCGGTACCTGAACTGGCGCCCTTATCCACCGTTATGAAAGACGTCCTCAATCATATCGTTGACGACTTTTCGCTGGACGATGCCGAACGTATCAAGGACATCGAGGCGACGACAAATCATGACGTCAAAGCCGTCGAGTACTTCATCCGCGAACGCCTCGGAGATGGGCCCGAAACCCAGGCTCTCAAGGACTTCTTGCACTTCGGCTGCACATCCGAGGACATTAACAACGTCGCCTACGCACTGATGTTGCGGACTGCCCGAAACGACGTAGTGCTGCCGCAAATGCGTGAGCTGCGCGCCAAGCTCCAGACCATGGCACGGGACAACGCATCTTTGCCTCTGTTGGCACGTACACACGGGCAGACCGCGAGCCCGACCACGCTCGGCAAGGAGATCGCGAACGTCGTTGCACGCCTGGACCGGGCACAGAAACAATTCAGGGACATTGAGATTCGTGGCAAATTCAATGGTGCCGTTGGTAACTTCAACGCCCATGCCATTACCTACCCCGATGCGGACTGGCAGACAATCAGCGGACGCTTTATCGAATCGCTCAGTCTCGATCTGAATCCCTACACGACCCAGATTGAACCGCATGACTGGACCGCCGAGTACTCACACGCTCTCGTGCGCTACAACACGATTTTGATCGACCTGTGCCGGGATATCTGGGGATACGTTTCACTCGGCTATTTCACGCAAAAGGTCGCTAAAGATGAGGTCGGGTCATCGACCATGCCGCACAAAGTCAACCCAATCGATTTTGAAAATGCCGAAGGCAATCTGGGTATGGCGAACGTCATGCTTAGCCATTTTGCCGAGAAACTGCCCATTTCCCGTTGGCAACGTGATCTGACCGATTCAACCGTGCAGCGCAATTTCGGTGTCGCGATCGGCTATCTTGTCATTTCGATGCAATCTGTCCGCAAAGGTCTGGGCAAATTGCAGGTCAATAACGACGCCATTCAGGCGGATGTCGGAGCAGCCTGGGAAGTGTTGGCCGAAGCGGTCCAATCGGTCATGCGGCGCTACGGCATTCCCGAGCCATACGAGAAGCTCAAGGCACTCACCCGCGGCCGGCCGGTGACAAAAGAACTGTTGCATGAGTTCATCAACTCACTTGATATTCCGGATGCGGAGAAAGAGCGACTGCTCGAACTCACCCCGGAACAATACGTCGGCCTGGCCGCGGATCTCGCCAGCCAAATCTGAGCTGGAACGCCCGTATATAGTGGGATGCGAATGGTTCGCATCGGCCGCACCGGCGCCCAAAACGTGACGCAGTTGGCACGGGAAAACTTGTCCGGCCGGTAAGATGACAAGCCTGCGGGTGGTCCGCGTAGAGCCTAATTATTAGCGATCAGGACATGGAACAAGCGAGAGAAAAAGGCAGACGGTGGGTCATATCCACCCGTGACGAGATGCGGCAGGCTGTTATCGATGTCGCGCGCGAAGCGTCTCGTAAGGTCTCGATTTTTACACATGATCTCGAACCCGGTATTTACGACGATCCGGATTTTCTGGAGGTCATCAAGCGTCTTGTCCTGTCGCAAGCCTATTCTCGAATTCGCGTTTTGATCGCGGATCCTTCGCGGGCCGTCAAGAATGGTAATAACTTCGTGCATCTTGGCCGCCGACTGAACACCTACATCGAGTTTCGGCATGTTCGCGAGGACTTGAGAACGCACGCTGAATCTTTTTGCATTGCAGATGAAACTGCTCTGGTATATCGCTTGCAGGCGAATCGCTGGGAAGGCATCGCCGATACCTATGAGCCCGCCGTCGCAAAACTGTACGGCAAGATGTTTGATGAAATCTGGCTCGCGAGTGAAGTTGAAATGGAATTCCGCCAACTCGGCATCTAAGAAAAAGAAGCAATGTACCCAACAGATCTGACAGTATCTGCTGTCGTTGAAGACAATGGACGTTACCTGCTCGTCGAAGAACACGCGATGGGAGAAATCGTCCTGAACCAACCCGGCGGGCACATCGAAAGCGGTGAGTCGCCGGAAGCCGCCGTTATCCGGGAAGTACTCGAGGAAACCGGCTGCCATGTGGCATGCGGTGAACTCGTCGGCGTCTACCTCTGGATTCATCCACAGACACGACAGCAGTTTCTGCGCCTGGTATTCGTCACTGAATACCTGGGGTGCGATGAGGAGCGCGCACTCGATCACAATATTATTGGGCGTCGCTGGATGCCCCGCGAGGATATCGAGTATCGACGCAACGAGTTGCGTTCACCGGTAGTCTTGCGTTGCGTGCTCGACTACGAAGCTGGTCGGCGGCAATCCGACAGCATGCTTTCCGGGATGCTGCCGTTGCAACAAAATGTCGACGCGGTTCTCGCCAGCGCTGACCTGGTCTAGAGACTCTCTCGTAGGAGCGGGCCACGCCCGCGAAGCACAGCGGACTGCCCGCAGGGCAGTCTTTAGCGATAGAATTACGTGCTTATGCGAAACGACCTTGAAAATCGTAACGTCGTCCTCGGCCTGTCCGGTGGGGTCGATTCGGCTGTGGCCGCGGTCCTGCTCCAGGAGGCTGGCGCTGAGGTGCAAGCGCTGCACATGACCAACTGGGAAGACGAAGACGGCTATTGCACGGCCGCCGCGGACTTGCAGGACGCCCGCAACATCTGCGAACGGCTCAAAATACCGCTGCATCATGTCAATTTCGCGAAGGAATACCGCGATCGGGTGTTTCAGTACTTCCTCGACGAATACAGCGCTGGCCGAACGCCAAATCCCGATGTGCTGTGCAATCGCGAAATCAAATTTGGGGTTTTCCGAGAGTATGCAAAGCGGCTTGGCGGTGAACTTCTTGCGACCGGCCATTATGCTCGGACTGACGTCAGGGATGACCAGCCGGTACTGTTGAAGGCTGCAGACCTTACCAAGGACCAGAGTTACTTCCTGCATGCCGTCAGCCAGGAGGCACTCGCCGAGTCCGTATTTCCGCTGGGCGATTTGCGGAAAGGCGAAGTGCGGCAGATCGCACGCGACCACGGCCTCGCGGTTCACGACAAGAAGGACAGCACGGGTATCTGTTTTATCGGCGAGCGGCCCTTCCGGGAATTCCTGAGCACCTACTTACCGGCGAATCCAGGGCCCATCCGAACGCCCGATGGCCGCGAAATTGGTCAACACCATGGACTGATGTATTACACGCTCGGTCAGCGCCAGGGACTTGGCATCGGCGGCCGACAGGATTCCGCCGACGAACCGTGGTACGTCGTTGACAAAGAAGCTGAGGATAACGCGCTGATAGTCGACCAGGGCAACACCGATCTTTTGCTTAGCGAGAGCCTGATCGCATCGGATGTAAGCTGGATCGGCGATGCCCCAGGAGATTTGGCAAAGGGCTATCGCTGCATGGCGAAAGTACGCTACCGCCAGAACGACCAGGCCTGTACCGTCGAAAGCTCAGCGAACGATGGCCTGCTCGTGCGCTTCGACACTCCGCAGCGTGCGGTTGCTCCAGGCCAGTACGTCGTATTCTACGACGGCGACTGCTGCCTGGGCGGAGCCGTGATCGATCAAATCCACAAGCCCCGCGCCGTACCTTCGGCTATAATGCGCCCGCCCAGCGATCTGGCGGGCCACAGTTAACCACGACGATCCCGGAGAAAACACGATGAAGGACAGCTTCGGCGCACGCTCGACGCTCGCTGTTGGTGACGACAGCCTGGAAATTTTTCGCCTTGATGCCGTATCAGAAGGGCACGCAGATCAGCTGCCCTACTCGCTAAAAATTCTGCTCGAAAACCTGCTGCGCCATGAGGATGGCCGCGATGTAACACGCGATGACATCCTCGCGCTGGCAAACTGGGACCCGAAGGCCGACCCAAGCACTGAGATTTCCTTCACACCGAGCCGAGTCATTCTTCAGGACTTCACCGGCGTGCCTGCCGTGGTGGACCTCGCGGCGATGCGCGATGCCGTCGTCAAACTCGGTGGCTCGGCCGACAAGATCAATCCGCTGTCACCCGCCGAACTCGTAATCGACCACTCGGTACAGGTCGATAACTACGGTGCCGCCAATGCACTCGATTTGAATAACAAAATCGAATTCAGTCGCAACCAGGAGCGTTATTCGTTTCTGCGCTGGGGCCAGTCGGCGTTCGAGAACTTCCGTGTGGTACCACCAAATACCGGCATCGTGCATCAAGTCAATCTTGAGTATTTGTCGCGGGTTATCTTCGACGTCGAAAAGGACGACGGAAGAAGAGTCTATCCGGATACCGTAGTCGGAACAGACAGCCACACCACGATGATCAACGGGCTAGGCGTGCTCGGTTGGGGCGTCGGGGGTATTGAGGCCGAAGCAGCGATGCTTGGTCAGCCGATCACTATGCTGATTCCGCATGTTATCGGTTTCAAGTTGAGCGGAACGCTGACGGAAGGCACGACGGCGACCGACCTTGTGCTGACGGTTACTGAAATGCTTCGCGAGAAAGGCGTTGTCGGCAAATTCGTTGAGTTCTTCGGCGATGGTCTCGCCACCTTGCCTCTCACGGACCGCGCCACATTGGCCAACATGTCGCCCGAGTTTGGATCGACATGTGCGATTTTCCCGATTGACGGCGAGACTCTCCGCTATCTCGAGCTATCAGGGCGTGATGCCGACCACATCAAGGTGATCGAAGCCTATGCCAAAGAGCAAGGATTGTGGCGCCATGAAGGTCAGCCTGACGCGTTGTACAGCGACACACTCGAACTCGACATGGGAACTGTCGAGCCGAGTATCGCCGGCCCGAAACGGCCGCAGGATCGCATCGCACTCAGCGTCGCCGATACAAGCTACGAGATGCACCTTGAAGCGGCCGTTGCGAACAGAGAGGCCGGGGGCACAGCAATCGCCAAAATCGATGGCGAAGATGTCGAAATCCGCGACGGCTCAGTTCTGATTGCTGCAATCACGAGTTGCACGAACACGTCCAACCCGGCAGTTATGGTCGCTGCCGGCTTGCTGGCGCGCAATGCCCATGCAAAGGGATTGAAGACCAAACCCTGGGTCAAGACCAGTCTTGCCCCCGGATCCAAGGTGGTTACTGATTATCTCGAGAAGTCCAACTTGATCGACGATCTCGATGCCCTCGGTTTCTACACGGTCGGTTACGGCTGCACGACCTGTATCGGTAATTCCGGTCCGCTGAAACCCGAGATTGAAGCAGCTGTCAAAGAAGGCAAGATCGTCGGTACGAGTGTGCTCTCGGGCAACCGTAACTTCGAAGGCCGAATTCACGCACTGGTGCAGATGAACTTCCTCGCATCGCCACCTCTCGTCGTAGCGTATGCCCTTGCCGGTAATCTCAACGTCAACTTGCTCAACGATGCACTCGGCGAAGACCAGGATGGCAACGCTGTTTATCTGAAAGACCTTTGGCCGAGCCAAAAGGAAATTCATGAGACGATCGCCGCGAACATCGATTCCGATATGTTCAAGTCGAGCTACGACAGTGTGTTCGCTGGCGACAGCAACTGGAATGCCATCAGCTCCCCGGAGGGTGAGATTTATACCTGGGACGAGGCATCAACCTACGTCAAGAATCCACCCTACTTCGAAGGCATGACAGCGGATCCTGCGCCCGTCACGGAAATACACGGCGCCCGCGCCCTCGCCCTGCTCGGAGACTCTGTCACAACTGATCATATTTCTCCGGCGGGGGGCATTGCAGCGGATAGCCCCGCAGCCGAGTACCTCAAGGCTAACGGTGTCAAACCTTCTGACTTCAACTCCTACGGCTCTCGCCGCGGCAATCATGAAGTCATGATGCGTGGGACATTTGCCAACATTCGCCTGCGCAACAGACTGGCCCCCGGCACCGAAGGCGGCTGGACAAAACACCAGCCAAGTGGCGAACAAATGTCGATTTACGACGCCTCGCTGCAGTACAAGAATGAAGGCACACCGCTCGTCATCATCGCCGGAACTGAATATGGCACCGGATCGTCGCGTGACTGGGCGGCCAAAGGCACTGTTCTGCTTGGCGTCAAAGCAGTTATCACGAAAAGCTTCGAACGCATTCATCGCTCCAACCTGATCGGCATGGGCGTGTTGCCGTTGCAGTTTCAGGATGGGGACGATGCGGATTCGCTTGGACTAACCGGAACCGAGACCTTCGATGTTACGGGTCAGACCGACGCGGCCGCCAAAACCGTAACCGTTACGGCGACACCAACTGAAGGCGACCCGATTACGTTCGAAGCGGATATTCGTATCGATACGCCGAAAGAACGCGACTACTACGAGAATGGCGGCATCCTGCATTACGTGCTTCGCCAGTTAGCCGCCTAGGCCAACTTGAACAAGTCAGCGCTTATCCCGGACGCAGTCATCGCTGCGCTCCGGGACGCGCGCCATATCTGTGTGCTCACCGGCGCCGGTGTTTCGGCTGAGAGCGGCGTTCCAACATTTCGTGAAGCACAGAGTGGCCTATGGGAAAAATACGACCCGCTCGATCTTGCGACACCCGAAGCATTCTTGCGCGACCCTGTATTGATCTGGCGCTGGTATCGATGGCGACGTGAACTGGTCGGCAAGGTACAACCAAATCCCGGGCACAACGCGCTGGCAGCATTATCAAGTGTCGTTCCTCGTCTCACTTTGGTCACACAAAATGTAGACGGCCTGCACCAGCGTGCCGGCAGCGACAACGTCATCGAGTTCCACGGTAACCTCTTCGAAGACCGCTGCTTCGCAGAGGACTGTGCGGTCACTTGCGACTCAGACTCCGCCGTACCAATTTGTCCTGGCTGCGGCAGCAATGTGCGACCCGGCGTGGTCTGGTTTGGTGAGCCCATACCAGAGCAGGCAATGAGCCAGTCTTTTGCTGCTGCTGCGGACTGCGACGTATTCCTGTCCATCGGCACGTCCTCACTCGTTTTCCCGGCTGCGGGCCTCGCCGGAATTGCGAATGAATCGGGTGCGGTAGTGATCGAGGTGAATCCAAATCCCACGGGCATGTCTGCCGAATTTGATTATGCAATTGCCGGCAACGCGGGCACGGTGCTGCCGGAAGTACTAGCTCGCCTTTCATCTGGCGGCTAGACTGAACTTGGTGGCCAATTCATGAATAGATGGAACTGATAAACTGCGATCACAGACTAATAACAGTCCCGTAAAGAGACATTCCCGTGCAAGAAAAGACCGCAGCAAAAATACTGTCAAAACCACGCTGGACCCGAGTCATCGCCGGGGTAGTCGGCGCTTTGGCGCTTGTTTTCATCGTTATGGGCATATATTGGTCGCGCGCACCAGATATCTTCTGGGTCAATCACACTATCGACGACGAGCGCGTCGTTGTCGGCTACTCGACGACAGACACATTGATTCGAGTTGCCGAGACCCTGCTCGACAAACCCGGCGGATACCTGAGCAACGACAAGATGCCACCCAGTGTGTTCCTCGACAACACGCCCAACTGGGAACTCGGGGTTCTGCAGCAGGTTCGCGACCTCGCGAGGGTGATTCGTAACGACTACAGCCGCAGCCAGTCACAATCCAAGGAAGACCCGGACGTTCGTGATGGCGAACAGGCGTTCTTTATCGACAATAGATCATGGATATTCCCGGCGGCCGAGTCGGAATATCGAAAGGCAATCGAGGGATTTACTCGCTACCGCGATCGACTCGCGGATGACACTGATACCGAAGCTCAGTTCTATGCACGAGCGGATAATCTTCGCGAATGGCTTGCACAGGTAGAGAAACGACTCGGTAGCCTGACGCGCCGACTCGGTGACAGTGTCGCGACCACACGAATAAACGAAGATCTCGCAGGTGACCCGTCGGCCCAGGCATCGAACCCTCAGGCGGACTCTGTAGACGTACAAACCTCCTGGTTCGAGGTTGACGATGTGTTCTTCGAGGCGCGCGGTACGGCTTGGGCGCTCGTGCACTTTTTTCGCGCTGCGGAATTCGATTTCGCAAAGGTCCTCGAGGACAAGAATGCCAACGCGAGCGTCCGGCAGATCATTCGCGAACTCGAGGCCAGCTTGCAACCACTGGGGTCCCCGATGATTTTGAACGGAAGTGGCTATGGCTTCTTCGCAAACCATTCGCTGGTCATGGCGAACTACCTGGCCCGGGCCAATGCCGCGGTGATTAACCTCAGAGAACTGCTCGATCAAGGTTGACTCTTCGCTCATCGGGGCAGACTCTAAGATGAGACTCTTAATTAAGTATTGGTCTTAACCAATTGTTTTTAATAGAGTCCTAACCACGCTGGGATCGATTTCCAGGAATCGCCAAG
>Ga0070723_10000410_pt1 | contig 11328 bp, 10 predicted proteins | sample tdAd002_FD_67277 | JGI IMG/M metagenome (GOLD analysis project Ga0070723, IMG submission 67277) | Marine sediment microbial communities from the Atlantic coast under amendment with organic carbon and nitrate - tdAd00.2 | ecosystem: Environmental > Aquatic > Marine > Coastal > Sediment | place...
ATGTCATTCTGGTCCGTTCGGCCTATGGTGAGCCTGTCTTTGAACAGCGGAAATCGCAAATCCTGTCCGTCGGCCGAACCGATCAGAACTCGTGTTACCCGGTCACGTTCCTTGTGTATGCGCTCGTCGAAACGCTCTGACATTCTATCGTCAATTTCGTGTATCACGTCCTCCATCTCGCCGATCGACTCAATCTGCTGAGACTTCTTTGCGAGCTCGGCGAGCAGGCAGTTCAAGGTTTCATTCTTGCTTTCAAGTTGTTCTTCGTTGTGAGCAAGATCGTCTTTGAGCTTGCGATTCTCACGTTCAAGATTCTCGATTCGCGATTGAGTCTGTTCCTCGGTCTCATTTAGTACGCGTTCGAGCTTGTCGCGAAATTCGCGCGTACCAACGAGGTCGGAGGCAAGTTGTTCGGTAACAAGTTTGTGTTCTATGACGGTGTCCTGCGCCTCGCCTAACTCGAAGCGAACCATGCGAATTTCCTCGGCATGAGATTCTTTAGTGCTAACGAGTTGGTTCGCCAGGCTTTCACTTGATGCGCGAGCCCCCTCGAGCTCACTCTTGAGCTGCTCGACCTGCTGCGTAACGCCATTCAGGCTGTTCTGCAGAGTTTCTTGAGTGTTCTCGGCCCGGTCGGTTAACGAGGTACGCTCCTGGAGCTTTTTCCGAATATCGTCCGCGTACGACTCCATGCGTTCCAGTTGAGTCCGCAGTTCCCTCACTTCTGTTTTGACAGAGGCCAGCTCTCCGGACTGGCGCTGATCCAACTGTTGCTCGATATTGACCGGCGTCTCGAGCTCTTCTGTCGGGTCGTCATCTTCTGTGACTAACTCATTTATGATGTTTTTGTCATTAGTCATCGAGCCATATTAGCACGGGAAAACAGGCAGTTATCGGTGGAAGTGCTTGCAGGATGTTACGTTAAATTCTGTGTGCTAATCGCAGGGAACCGTCCGGCCGTCCGCCCAGGTTCGCAAGGCGTGAATCTGCTCGCGCATCACAATGGACAAAGGGCGTGTTTGCCCAACTTCGTGCAGGATGTGGCGTGTCTTGAGGTCTTCTTTCAGGGCGTGTGCCGCGTAAAACGCGGCGACGACGGCCTGTTCGATCTCGGCGCCAGAAAAACCCTCCATGGCCTCGGCCAATGGTTCGATCTCAAAATTGCCCAGGCTCTGGTCGCGGCTTGTCAGGTGAATAGCGAGTATCGAAGCGCGCACCTTTTTGCCCGGCAGGTCCACGAAGAATATCTCGTCGAATCGGCCTTTCCTGACCAGCTCCGGTGGCAGCGAGCTGATGTCATTCGCCGTTGCCACAACAAAAACCTGGCTGTTTTTTTCCGCCATCCATGTCAAAAACGTACCAAGAACACGTTGCGTTGTGCCCGTCTCGCCGCCACGCCCGGCAAGGCCCTTCTCGATCTCGTCAATCCAGAGCACGCACGGAGACATGACGTCTGCAGTTTTTAGCGACTCACGAAGCTTGCGCTCTGTCTCCCCATGGTACTTGTCGTAAATAGCGCCGAAATCAAGGCGCAGCAGAGGCACCCCGAATATTCCAGCCGTTGCTTTGGCGGCCAGGCTCTTGCCACAGCCCTGGACACCGAGAAGCAGGATTCCTTTGGGCGAGTCGAGATGCGCTGCATTTTCATCGCCTCGAAAAACGGACTTGCGTTGTGATAACCAGTCTTTCAGTCGTGACAGTCCGCCTACATCACTGAACTTGGCCGTGTCGTATTCGAATTGCAGTGCGCCACCGCGATTGAGCAGCTCATACTTGGCCTGCATAACGCCTGGCATGTCGCTCTTCGTAATCGCGCCGTCGATGATTACGGCATTTCGTGCCAGCTTCTCGGTATCGCTGTAGGTTAACCCGGCGAGATTTCGGATCAGCATTTCGTAGGCCTTGGAATCAGCCTGCACACGTGAACCCGGGTGTTCGTTTGTGTATTCATCGGCGACGCGCTGCACAATCTTGCGACGCTCTTTTTCCGTCGGTAGCGCCATGTCAAATCGTGCGCTGAAGGAATCGAGTTCACTCGGCAGTTTTACCGTGTGGCTGATCAGCACAATCTGCCGCGGAATCTCGCGATAGCGAATGCAAATATCCTTGATGAGTCGGACATGGAGAGGATCTTCCAAAAACGGGTGGAAATCCAACAGCACATAAATGCCGGGTTTCGATACTGCCCGAATGTGCTTCAGGACCTCTCCGGGTTCTGAATTCAGCGGTTGCGGTTCGAGCGAAATGTCGATCCGCTGCAAACCGTCGGTGACGGTCCAGCGAAATAGCGGCATGTACTCGTTGACCGCGCCCGCAATCGTTATTGATTGCAGCAGATCAAGTATGCGCGCCTCGTCACGTGTCTCAATGATCACGATCGGTGTGCGCGAGCGCAGGATTATCTCGAGATCGCGGCGTCCGTCCATCGGCAGATCTAGTTAGTTGAATTCAGAGAGGCGATAGTACGACAGCCCGGTAGATTTTCACTGTGCAGTACGTCCGTTTTGTGGCCGGTCAATTTCTCGACAACTGCATTCAAGTGGTCGAGGCTAACTTTTTCGTCAAGCCGCCATAACTCACGTGCGACATCGTCAAGGCTCGATTCTCCGGCTGACTTCTCGAGAATCTCCTTGTTTAGCGCGTCCAGAATGGTAACGGCCAGCGCGGTGGTCGCGCCAGTTGAGGTCGGGCCACACAGGTTCCCGGCAGATTTGGCCCAGTCAGACAGGTCAGCTTGTGCTGCAGCGAAGCGAGCGTTTGAAATTGTGCCACTGCGTTGTAACAGTTGCAGACTGTAATACTCGGCGAAACCCTCGACGATCCAGTCGTACCCGTCCCGGGATGTCAGGCCCAGCGACATGTGGATGACCTCGTGCAGCAATGTGCTGGTCGCATTCTCACTGATCAGCGGCCGTTCGGCGTGCAGGAACAGCGATTGTGGTGCCGATAAACCTCCTCGCCACATTGGCTCGCCAGCACTGACGATTGTCAGCCTTGGAGGCAGCTCCGGCAACAGGCGGGCAAGTTCTGGCAGCGTCCAGTTCAACAGGGCGAGGGTGTCGAGACGTCGAACCGCATGCCCGACCGGGCCGGCCACGGCGACACGCATGCTGGCAATGCGCTCACGGCGTACTCCGAGGTCGCCAAACACGAACCACCCGGACGGCTGGTCAAATCTCCTGTCTGGGTCTTCGATCCGGATCTGCCCGCCGTCGTTAAAATACTGGGTTACTACGGACCAGGTCGGCGGAAGCTGAAACGACAACCAGGTTTCACTGGCAGCGCCTTTCAGCGTCCGACTGGATGCTCGCGGGATAACGTCTTCGGCTCGAAACAGACCAAAATCCACACCGAGCCAGGCATCATAGCCATCCCCGTTTCGTCGGTTCGCAACAGCAACGCGCCAGGACATCGTGCCGCCTGATTCCGGTGGGTTCCAGTGCATGCCGGTGTCATCACTCACCAGATTTCCGTCGGCCTCGAGCTTTGAAATGCGATCGTCGGGTCTCAGTGTAAGTTCGCGCAGCAGCGAGCGAGATTGCGACAGCCGCAGAGTGACCTCGACAGCACCTTCCGCGGGCTGTGGCTCCACGGTGTAGCTGATTCGATAGGTCAGAGGGTCGGTCGGAGTATGAGGATCGGCGACCTGTGTACCGCAAGCGGCGCAGGTCGCGACGCACGCAAGTAGTACAGGAACGTTCAAACTTGGGATGCAGTTCATACGGTCTTCAGGTTCCGTTGAGTATTGTGGTTGCTCAGCGCCGAATGGAAGTAACTACCATGATATCCCAGCCAGCACACAGTGTACGCCGTGTCGTGATACTGCTTCTTGCCCTGGTCGCTGCTGCTGGTTGTTCATCAACGCCAGGCAAGCCTCAGAGTGTCGGTGAGTACGCGGCATCCGTCGCACTGGGGCAGGTCGGCGTACCTTATCGGTATGGCGGCAATTCACCCTCAGGCTTTGATTGCAGTGGTCTCGTCCACTATTCGTACGCGACGGCGGGGAAAAACGTTCCCAGGACTACCGCTGGTCAATGGGCGAAGCTGGCACCGGTCGCAGATCGCGATTTGCGCACGGGTGATCTGTTGTTCTTCAATATCGCAGGCAAGATGTCGCACGTCGGCGTCTATCTGGGTGACGGGCGATTTGTGCATGCGCCATCGAGCGGCAGGACGGTATCTATCGAAAGCCTGGGGTCGGACTATTATCGAAAAGCGTTCATTCGGGCCGGTCGGCCGTGACGAATCAGGCTGTTTCGTCTTGAACGATAAACCTGTGCAGTTGATCCGCGAGGCTCTTGCACGCCCTTGACTGTGTCCGGGCAATGAGAGGCAGGGGGATCACCAGTGCGGGCATATACGAGGTGCCGCTCACATCAGCAGAGACTGTTCCAGCGGACTCAAGTCCTTCCAGATCCCACACGGATGCATCGTAGTCCGCATCATTCTGCCACCAGGCGAAGCCGAAGCAGCCACCACCACCGGGTCCGGCGGCACAGGACAGACTGCCACCGCCTGCTACGCGATCAGTGTCGCCATCAAGCCAGATAATGTAACGAATTCCCTGTTCGGCAATTCTGTCGGCCACGCCAGGGCGGTCCATTAGCTTGGCCAGGTTCTTGGTCTCGGCCGGCGCTGTACGGGGTTCGAACCACGGAAACAGCGAATCAACAAATTCGTCATGCGGAATTACGGTGAGCCCTTCGCGGCCCCGCGCGAGGTTTTCCTCAATGCACCGGATGTACTTCGCTTCAGTTTCATTGCCGAGGTGGTAACTCTTGGCCATGATCACGATCGTGTCGCCTTCATTGATGCCGGTCTCCCCCGTACGGGCGTCCACGATCGTTGACGTAACACATCCACTCGCAATGGCAGTCAGCAAAAGAAAGGCGGTGAGCTTCATCACATGATTAGCCTGTTTCATCCGTATTTCCTTCGAGGGCGGTTGTTTGTACCTCGGATTCATCAGTGGTTTCGGACTTTGGTCGGAGCAACGGAGACTTGGGTGCTGAGGCGCTACCTGCCAGGTCACTGATCCGGGTCACGTTGTCGAATTTCATGATCATCAGCGCGGCAGCATCGCGCATCGCCAGAATGGCTGCCCGCTGCAACGCGTCGGACCCGCCCATCTTGGTGGTTTGACTCTTGCCATAGGCGGCAACAGGCCAATTTGAGACAAGCTCTCCCTCGGGGTCATACACCTTGAGTCGGTAACGTATCCACACAGCGAACGCTTCTGTGTTGCTTTGTCCCGGTGTAGAAAACTCGAATGCGTCGATAGTGGGTTCGATCAGGGCGTCCAGGCCCATCAATTGCGGGTCGTCATCGGGACCCAGAACAGTGACGCTGGAGAACATGTACGCAAATAGCTGCTCGAACAGAGCGGCGTTCGAACGCCCGAGGTCGATCGACCATTCCTCACGACCGTAGACCATTTCCTCGTGAATGTAGTGCTCAAATTCGACCGGCATGCGTACACCGACGGACATCTGGATCTGCGCCAGAAGAGGTTCCGGTATTGTCGGCGCCTTGAGCGTGACCCTGGACGCACAGCCGCTCAACATCCCGATCAAGAGAAGTCCCAGTAACGCTCTTCGATGCATTGCTTTCAAATAAACGCGTCCGGCGGCAATTTTCGGTTGTACGGCCCCTATATCAGAGCGACCTCAGACGTCAGAGTTCCACCCACGGGTACGAAAATCGGTACGGCTCCACTGTAGTGCGCTGTGCCGTGAGAATCAATGCACTCGGGCGTTTCAGCGAATATGCTGTTTACACGCTGGATCGAGCGCTTCGAAATTTCCCCGAGGCGTCGACATTTACCGTCGCGTTAGCCTTCGCGCCACTCAATCGGCGCTTCCTGCATCAGGGCGACCTGCTCGCGCAGGGCGAGTACGTGCTCCTCCCAGTACCGGTGCGAGTCGAACCACGGAAACGCGATCTTGAATGCCGGGTCGTCCCAGCGCCTGGCGATCCATGCGGCGTAATGCATGATGCGCAGACTGCGCAACGCTTCGATCAGGTTGAGCTCACGAGCGTCGAAACGTCGGAACTCGCTGTAGCCTGATAACAGCGCATCAAGCTGCGGGCTTTGCTCGTCCTGGTCACCGGACAAGAACATCCACAGGTCCTGAACCGCCGGTCCGTGCCGTGTGTCGTCAAGATCGACAATGTGCAGTCTGTCGCCCTGGACGAGTACGTTGCCCGGGTGGAAGTCGGCATGAATGCGAAAATCACCAACGTCGCCTGCACGTGCGTAACATCCTTCTACGCCGTTTAGCACCAGCTCACTGACGCTTTCATAGGCGGGATGTAGTTCCAACGGTATGAAATCGTGGTCGAGCAGGAAGTCGCGCGAATCGAATCCATAGCTCTGGATTTCTACCGATGGCCGGTGAGAGAAATCCTGGGTTTCACCGATCAAGTGTATGCGGGCAACCAGGCGCCCGAGCTGCTCGAGGAGGTCGTAGTTGTCGAGATCGGGCGCGCGCCCGCCGTGGCAAGGGTAGACAGAAAATCGGTACGGTCCGGAATGATGCAGGGTGCGATCGTTCAGGACGAGTGGCGCGACAACCGGCAGTTCAGCCCCGCTCAGTTCCTGATTGAAGTCATGCTCCTCAATGATCGCCGCGTCGCTCCATCGCCCGGGACGGTAAAACTTGGCCACGATAGGCCGTTGCTCTTCGATACCAACCTGGTAAACGCGGTTCTCATAGCTGTTGAGCGCGAGAAAGCGGCCATCACAACGAAATGCCAGATCCCCGAGCACATCGAGAATTTGCTCGGGTTGCAAGTTCGCGTATGCGGTGGCTGCGTTGTTGGGGGTTTTCGTCATAAGAAAATGGTTTAGTATCGCCGACAATGAAGACTACATTAGTTAAGTGGGCACTTCTGGGCGTCGTGCTATTGAGTAGCGCACTCAGTTCCGGGGAGACCCAGGTGGGGTCCGATGCCTATAAGCTGGAAATTCTGCAGTGGCGGGTTGAACGACTGGCCAACCTCAAAGCGCCTTCCGGTTACCTGAATCTGGTTGGTTTGTACTGGCTTGAAAATGGCACCACGTTGATCGGAGCGGCTGCCGATAACGACATCGTTTTTCCGGATAACGCGGCGCCTTATGTAGGCAAACTTCAAGTAAGTACGGATGGCGTTGTCCTTGCGGCACACCCGGATGCGGACGTGCTCTACGAAGGCATTCCGGCTGATTCGATTTTCATTGCAGACGACACGACCATGAAACCGGTTGCGCTGACGCACGGTTCGCTGGGTTGGACGATCATCAAACGAGACGGGCGGTTTGCGCTGCGGTTGCGCGATTTTGAACACCCGGCACTCGATAACTTTGCGCCACTGGCGTACTACCCAATTGATCCGGCGCTCCGCGTTACGGCAACACTGCAGCCGTTCGAGGAAGCGAAGATCCTCAACGTCAAAACGACCATCGAGGGTCTGGGTTATCGCCCCGAGTCGCCTGGAACCGTCACATTCGAGATCGACGGTGTCACGCACGAGTTAGAAGCGTATTTGTCCGGTGATCGCTTGTTCTTCGTGTTTGGCGATCAGACCAGCGGGAGAGAAACCTATCCCGCAGGGCGCTTTGTCTACGCGAGCGGGCCCGACGAAGAGGGCGAAACTATTCTGGATTTCAACAAATCCTATAACCCGCCGTGCGCATTCAACGCATTCGCGACCTGCCCGGTCGCCTCGCCACGAAATCGTCTGAAGACGAGGATTGAAGTGGGCGAAATTTATGACCCGGAAACGCACTCGGTCCCGGACGGTTACCACTAGCTATCGACCTGGGAGATTCTTGGCGAGCATTGCCACTTCTTTGCTGCCGCCTTCTGATTCCTGCGAGCCAACCTGTTCGAAGCCGAGGCGCTGATGAAACGTCATTGATGATTCATTGGGTGGTCGTACGTTGACTTCACAGGTCATGACGCCGACCGTCCCTGGCATCGCCGCCGCAAAATCGTCATACAGGCGGGACGCAATTCCTGAGCGCCTGGCAAATTTTGCGACCGCAATGCGGTCGACGTAGGCGAAGTCGTCATAGTTGTCGCAAAACCAAAGGTAGTTTGGACTCATATAGCCGGTTCCCGGCCGAAACCCGACCAGGTAGGCGGCGAGCTCGTCTTCGCTCATCGCAACCCTGAAGTAACTGGCATTCGTTGCGAACCAGCGCATCTTTTCAAGATCGACGCTGCCAACGTGGGGTACCTCTGACTGGTTCAGACTAAGAACTGCGTCAAGGTCTGCACTACTAACATCGCGGATAATCATGTCCATATGTGCAGTCTAAGTTTGTACTGCTGGTGGGGCAAAGCGTATACTGCACTCATGACGGCAATCGACCCGCTCGATTAAAAACAATCAGACCGTCGCAAATCGCTACTTTACTCGCCTGAATTTGGAATCCGCAGCTCCGCGTCGGCGCTGTGTGTCATGGCTCAATGTAAGGAATCTGTTTCATGCTCAAATCGATTAGTACAAAAGTTCTAGCTGTGTTCACAATCAGTGCTCTCATATTGGCCGGTTGCGGGAAAGACGAAGAACCTGTCGAAACCTCGGCGGCGTTCAGTTCCGACAGCTCGCTGTTGAAGTATGTGCCGGCTGATACGCCGTATGTCTTTGCGAGCCTTGAGCCGTTGCCCGATGACGTAATGGATGAACTCGAGCCGATGCTCGACCGGGTCCTGGTCTCTTACAGATCTGTCCTGAAAGAAGTCATCGCCGCCAAGCAGGCGGAGATGCCCGAAGAGGAGCAGAACAGCGAAGAAGCGCAGCGCACAAGAGCGCTTGTCGAAGAAATGTCATCGTTGCTGTCGGTGCAAGGCATGCGGGATGCAGGAATAGCGCGGGATTCACTAATGGCTTTCTATGGCAATGGCCTGTTACCGGTGATGCGTATCGGGCTATCCGATGGCGCCTTGTTCGAAGCGGCCATCGCGCGATTCGAAGAGCAGGCCGGCAGCCAGATGACAGTTGCTGAGTTGGCAGGGCAGTCCTATCGCTATTTCGATGCCGAGGAGCTCAGGATCGTCATTGCCGTTGTCGAGGACCAGGCTGTATTCGCACTTGTTCCTGCCGAGTTCGACGATGCCCAGACCGGGCGAGCGCTGGGTTTGACACTGCCGGATAGCAGTATTGCCGAGTCAACCGTATTGCAGGACATCATCTCGAAGTACGACTACACGAACCATGTCGTCGGGTTTGTCGATGTTGCCGCAATCGCAGAACGCTTTGTCGGACAGCCGACCGGGCTGGACGTTGACCTGATGGCGTTGCTTGAGCACGACAAGACCGACCTGTCCGATGTATGCAAGGCAGAGATACGCGATGCAGCGGGCGTTGCGCCCAGAATGGTTGTCGGCTACACGGGCATCAGCGCCGAACGATTCGATTCGAACATTGTCTTTGAACTTCGCGATGACATCGCTGCTGGCTTGCAGGCGCTGCCGGCTGTTGTGCCCGGGCTCGGCGGCGATCGTGGCGGATTGATGTCATTCGGCATGAGCCTCGATTTCAAAGCGGCGCGGTCTTTCATGGAAGCGCGGCTTGATGCGATGGAAGAAGACCCGTTCGAGTGCGAGTACTTCGCCGATGTACAGGGCGGCGTGGCACAGGCGCGCGAGTCGCTGAACCAGCCGTTGCCACCGATGGTCTATGACTTCAAAGGCTTCCTGGCTGTCATCGATGAGATCGAAGGTCTCGACATCGCAACGCAGACACCGCCGACTTCAGTCGACGGTAGTTTCCTCCTCGCCATGGATAATGCCCAGGGATTGGTCGCAATGGGAGCCATGTTCAGCCCGGAACTCGCAGCACTGAATCTGCAGCCGGGCGGCGATCCTGTCGCCCTCGACCTGCCACAATTGCAGGCAATGGGGCTCTCGGCATTTGCCGCATTGACGGACGGTGCTGTTGCGGTATCTGTGGGTGAAGAATCAGAGTCTGAGGTGCAGGGCATGCTCGGCGCTGAGGGAGCAACGCCTCCGCCATTCATGAGTTTTAGCATCGATGCGGCGCGCTATTACAGTTTCATGGGCGAGGCCATTGCTACCGGTGACGTCGGTGAGGATGCGGCAACGCCTGAGATGCAAGCTGCCTTGCAAGAGATGATGCAGTCTATCGCCGACTTGTATGACCGCATGGCGGGTGACATCCTGTTCACAGAAAATGGCATTGAAATGCACATGACTGAGACGTTGAAAAACTGATGAGATGTCTGTCACTACTGGCCATCCTCCTGTTCGCCTTCGCGGCAAATGCCGACGAGGGCGAGAGGGGTATTCATGTTGATTTGGATGATGTTATTGCCGCAGGGGATGTCGAGCCTGTTGATGGCATCACGGCGTCTGGACAGCCCGATGAAGAAGCGCTCAAGGTATTTGCGGACTCAGGTTACAGCGTTGTCATTGACATGCGCGGACCCGACGAGGATCGCGGTATGGACGATTTCGCGGGTGCGGTAGAAGCAACCGGTATGCAGTACCTGGCGTTTCCGGTAGTCGGCAAGGATCAGATCAGCTTCGAAACGGCGGCGAAACTCGACGAGGTTCTGCAAGGAATTGACGGCCCGGTGCTGATGCATTGCGGCAGCGGTAATCGGGTTGGCGCCGTGCTGGCGCTGAGGCAGAGCCTCAACGGCGCTAGTGACGATGAGTCGATCGAGTTCGGTAAGGACGCCGGAATGACCCGACTCGAACCCAGGGTACGAGAGGTACTCGAATCCAATATTCGCATTCAGGCCCTTTAGTTAAGCCATTTCCGGCGCAGCCGAATCGGCAGTCACACACATTCTTACACACAAGAAGTGGTACAAAATGAAGGGTCGGCTGAGGTCTGAAAAATCTGTTCCATTGGTATGATGCGGAATGGCTGTCTGTGGAAGGACCGGAGCATGACCCACTCCGATCCACAACTCAGCATGGTCGCCGGTCGCGCCAAGTTGGCATGAATGTATTCGCGGAGGCAGTAGCCCCTGGTGGAAGACAAGGAACCCGAAACGCATCTCAGGGCTGATTCCGAGGCAATGGATCGGCTGCGCGATCGAACTGATGAGCTCGAGCTGATCATCTCGAGCCTGACGATCTTCGCGTTGTTCTCGGTCCCTAGCTGGCTGTTTGACAAAATTGCCGACATCTACACGCATCTGTCGACGAGTCTGGCCATCGCCAGCACCGTGGGCATTACGCTGCTGGCTGGCACCAGCTTCGGATTGGCCGCGTGTTTCGTCGTGCATCTGATGGCGCGCGCGTACTGGGTCGGGCTCATTGGCCTGCGTACGGTTTTCCCTGATGGGATCAACTGGAGCAAGACGCCGGG
>Ga0070723_10000412_pt1 | contig 11316 bp, 16 predicted proteins | sample tdAd002_FD_67277 | JGI IMG/M metagenome (GOLD analysis project Ga0070723, IMG submission 67277) | Marine sediment microbial communities from the Atlantic coast under amendment with organic carbon and nitrate - tdAd00.2 | ecosystem: Environmental > Aquatic > Marine > Coastal > Sediment | place...
TCTTTTGCGGGAATAGCTCAGCTGGTAGAGCACAACCTTGCCAAGGTTGGGGTCGCGAGTTCGAATCTCGTTTCCCGCTCCAGTTTTCATGCCTCGATTCGATCGGGGCTTTTTTTGGCCTTCGAATACAGTAAGATATCAAAGGCGTTTCTAGTAAGCCGGATTTTTTGGTGACTGCTAGGCGGTCCGACGCATCGAGGCGCCGCGCGCAGAACCGGAGTGTATGTGTAAATACACGAGAATTCGACCGAGGCGGCGCACCGGCACGGCGCCGACACCGCAATCGCGGAAAAAGACGCTTAATAGAAATGCCCCTTGTAATGGCTGGGTGGCAGAGTGGTCATGCAGCGGCCTGCAAAGCCGTGTACGGCGGTTCGATTCCGCCCTCAGCCTCCAAATACCAGGAAAAATCGATTGCGGATGGCATCGAGTTAAATTGAAATAAACGAAGTTTCTTCGTTCTCATTGAAATAAGGTCTTTGCTGACTTTACATCCTGCCCGGATGGCGAAATTGGTAGACGCAAGGGACTTAAAATCCCTCGGTGGAAACACCGTGCCGGTTCGACTCCGGCTCCGGGCACCATTATCTGAAAATCAATAACTTACGCTTTTTGCTTTATTTTGACATAAATTACCTTTTAAGCATTATAAAACAATAATTTACAGTATAATCACATTTTCTCCTTATAGCGCGTTTCACCTCTTTCTCCCAATTGTTGTATAATCTTTTTACGCCAAATTTACGCCATTGGCGTAAATTCAGGGAGATTCAAAAAATGGCTACATTCAGAAAACGGAGCGGTGGTTGGCGTGCCGAGGTGTGCATTAAAAGTATCCGAACCTCGGCTACGTTTACTACCAAGCGGGAAGCCCAAGCCTGGGCAGCACAAGAAGAGACCAGGTTGCGAGAAGACGCAGCCGGTGTAGTGCCAAACAAGCCGCTCCGTGACTTGCTCGAACGCTATAGCCGCGAAGTCAGCTCTAAAAAGCGAGGAGCTGTACGAGAACAAAATATGATCAATGTCATTCTTCGCGATCCAATCGCCGAAGTGTCACTGCGCATTCTTACTCCGAGCGATATCGCCGCTTGGCGCGATCGACGATTAAAGCAGGTTTCCGGCTCGACAGTGGAGCGAGAATTGACGATTCTCTCACATGCCTGTTCGGTGGCTAGGCGTGAATGGGGATGGCTGCGTATCAATCCAGTTTCTGATGTCCGAAGGCCCCCACCGACAGCGGCGCGCACGCGGCGACCGACAGCGGAAGAGACAGAGAACCTGCTGCATGTACTGGGGTATTCTCGGGAAACGCCTCCTGGAACGGCCTCGGCACGGGTCGGCGCTGCCTATCTCTTCGCCATTGAGACGGCCATGCGAGCGGGTGAGATCTGCAGCCTGGAATGGCAGTATGTCAATGAGCGGCATGTGCATTTGCCGCTGACGAAGAATGGCTATGCACGTGAGGTACCATTGTCAGCAGAGGCGCGTCGTATTATTGATCAGCTACGTTCCTTGAATAGCGAGGAGGGCGTTGTGTTTGGTGTGTCGACGGCCAGTTTGGATGCTCTGTTTCGCAAGGGAAAGGCACGCGCTCTCATCGAAGACCTGCATTTCCATGACACACGTCGGGAGGCATTGACGCGGCTATCGAAAGTGTTCGATGTGATGGAACTCGCCCGGATCAGCGGGCACCGGGATCTTCGGGTGTTGCAGAACGTCTATTACGCGCCATTGATTAGTGATCTGGCGGCCAAGCTCGACTAGGCAATCCGGCTTTCCTGGTGTTTTTCAGTCCAGGCGATTACATCCCTGGCTTTCCACAAGGGCTGCCCACGCCCTTTGCTGCCCAGGACCGGTAGGCGGATTGCCTGGGGAAATCCGGGCAGGGCGGTGATGCGTTCACGCACTACTGTCTCGGAACGTTTCAGATAGGCGGCAATCTCCTTTACGGACCACAAGTCCACCGTTATTGGGATGCGCGGAGATAGGTTGTTGATCGCGTCCAGGAGTATTTCGATCTGATTCATGTTCTTACCGTGGCATCTTGGTTTTCGATGGAATTATTGTATTGGCATTGTCAAATGAGAATAAGGTTGAATACTCGTACTTAGAGGTGACTTTTCCTCGCATTTTCTCACACTCATTATCATCATCAGTATTGTGAGGTCCGAATGCTCAAAGGAGCACGCCTGGAAAGATTGTATATGGTTACGCATCGAGTGTTCGAATCTCTCTCCGCCAAACATAAGTCTTAAATAATTGATACTTGGGTATATTTTATTTTCATATTAAAATGGTGTGCGGATGCAGTTCCGAAAACAGGGAAATTCAATGCTCCAAGCACCATGCGTAAGATATAACTGATCCCAGATTTCCATTACGCAAAATACCCAGAAAACTATTTCAATAAACCTCGTCGACATACCCTAAGAGCAGCTCTAATCTCTAGAGCGGTCGTTCATAATTCAACTGCGAACGACTCCAAAGTGCCGATTCTGTTGAAAAACTCCTGATTATTTTTCGTTCATGGGATAATGGCACCCGGTATTCACTTCATCAGGAAGCCACCCATGATGGGACGGCTGCCGGGCCAGCAGAACGCATTGTTTTACGAGTTTTGTCTGGAAAAACACATTCCAACAGATCATTTGCTTCGCCATACGGTATCGAATAGCGGCTGCTTGACCGTTGCCGAGGGAATTCTCCCGCGCGGTTTCGCCAATCATTTCTGCATCGCCAGGCAAGGGAAACCGGAATCCCGCGCCATAATCGTGTCGTACTTCACACATCCGGTGAAATCTTGACCAAAATTTGTTAGTACGTGAATTAGTTCACATTTATTTTGGCGCAGGTTGATCTCGGGTCACCGTTGGTCGTAGATTTACGACCGCTCACCGATTACTGGCTACGCGGATCAGCGTACTTGGTTACTATCGAAGTCGTCCCACAACTGAGGTATTCGGCGATGGAATACATCACTCAATTGGCACCAGGATTCGGCCCCCAGGGGATGCATGCAGCATTTCCAACGAACGCAAAATTATCCTGCCCTGTCAATTTCGCAGAGCCGCGACAGTACCCGGATCTGCGAATACGAAACCCGATCATTATTTCCTCGTGCGTTTGCCCCGAAATGGCATACCGTACTCTGGTATGACGTCCATATTTTGATGTCCGAACCCGATCCAGGTGTTAGGGGTTTTCGCTGGCTGAGCGCTTGTTTGTGCGCCGCGCTGATCGGCGGCTGCGGCGACGGCCCAGGTGCAGAATTTGACAGTACCGACGTTACCTCTACCTCGTCGGGGAGTCAGGAAGTCGTCGAACTGGTGGCGCGTACCGGCCCGATCATCGCCATCAGAGCTGGCGAAACGGCAACCCTGGATGGCAGCAAGTCTTATACCATATCCGCGGCGCCGACCTTCGATCCCCGCTCCTGGCCACTCAATTACCACTGGTCCTTCAGCTCAAAACCGGGTGACAGCGATGCGATACTGCAAAACGCCACGACGGCACAGCCCAGTTTCGTTGCCGATGTCGCGGGTATCTACATCGCGCAACTCAAAGTCGACTCCCAGGGCATCACGAGCAATCGAAGGTTGCAGGAAGTGGTTGTCACGGTGCCCCCGAACCGCCCGACCGGGAAGTACTTTCACATCGGCCTGTCGTCGCAGTGCGTAAACTGCCACGTGGGAGCCCGGGTGCCGATTCCCGGCGACATGCCGGTCTCGAGCCAGCCGGGAGATCACCTGGCCACCAGCAAAACCTGCGAAGCCTGCCACTCACCCCTCGGGTGGACCCAAATCGCGTTCGTCGATCACCAGGAAAACTTCGGCGCTTGTAGCGAATGTCATGACAATGTCTCGGCAATCGGCCAGTCCGTGCACCACGTCGAGACCGGCGCCCAATGTGACTCCTGCCACAATACCGATAGCTTTGTCGGCTTGCAGCCTGACGGCAGTTACGACCACAGCAACGTATCGAAATATTGTTCGGCCTGCCACAACGGCCTCGTCGCCCAGAGCAAGCACGAGACCCACCTGGAAACCGATCTCGAATGCGGTACCTGTCACAATACCGACACGTTTGCCGGCGCCTATCCCAATCATCTGGAGCCGCCTATCGTCGGGAGTCGTTGCGATTCCTGCCACAATGGTAACGCTGCGCGCGGACCCGTTAATGGCCATCCCGTCGTCAACGTCGATTGCACAGTCTGCCACGGTATCGACAGTTTCGATCTGGGCGACATTTTCGACCACTCCGTGGTCGATTCGAAGGTACAGCCCTGCGCTTCCTGCCACGTTCAGGGCAACGTGGTAAATGCGCTGAGCATGGCCGATGCGGTCAACCATGTCGTAACCAGCGCGGATTGCGGTGCCTGCCACAATACCGACGGCTTCGCCGGCGCCTTCGTCGATCACACGTTGCCATCCGTTAGCGGCGCGCGTTGTGATTCATGCCACGGTATCAACGCGTCCGGAAAACCACTCTTCGGGCACCTGCCGACGAGCGCGGATTGCGGGCTGTGCCACACCCCAGGAACCTTTGCGAGCGGGGTTTTCGACCACGATCCGTCGTACCTGGACGCGATGAGCTGCGCGACCTGCCACGACGACTTCATCAGCATCGGCAAGAGCGTCAATCACCTGCCGACGGTCGAGGACTGCGGCGCATGCCACAACACCACGGCATTCGTGCCTACGCCGTTCGACCACGTCGACATCGATACTGGTAATTGCGCACTGTGCCACGACGGCAGCATCAGCCTCGGCATGACGGTGGAGCACGTGCCAACCTTCGACCAGGATTGCTCGGAGTGCCATTCGGGTTACACCACGTTCGCCGGCGCATTTTACAACCACCAGGGCATCGATCCCGGCAACTGCGCGATGTGCCATGCCACGGGCATCGCGCCGCCCAGGTCGGCGAATCACATCCCGGCGCTGGACGAATGCAGCGAGTGCCACGATTCCACGGTAACCTTTACGTCGACAATCTTCCGCACCGCGGTGCACCAGGACCTGGCTCGGGGCTGCGAGGGCTGCCACGTCGAGCAATTCCTGCCGGCAGTGCTGCAGGTCAAGAGCGCGAGCCATTTGCCGACGCCGCAGGACTGCCACCTCTGCCACACGGTGAATTCGTTCCTTCCGTCGACGTTCAGCCACCAGGGGATTACGTCGAATTGCGTTTCCTGCCACGACGGCCTTGCGGATCACGTAGGCGCCGGGGCGCTCGGCCCGACGCCGACGGCGATCCATCTAAACAGCCCCGAGGATTGCGCAGCCTGCCATAACACGACGGCGTTCATCGATGCCTATGTCGACCATAGTGGGCCGACGGTGACTGCGAATCGCTGCGATACCTGCCACAACGGCGCCGACGCGATCGGTACCGATGCGAAGATCAATCCGCCGCATATTCCGGTGAGCGACGACTGCGTGCTCTGCCATGCGACGGGCGGTTCGTTTCTGCCCGCGGTGTTCGATCACCAGGGGATTACCGACAACTGTGCGAACTGCCACGACGGCACCTATGCCACCGGCATGTCGGCAACGCATGTTCCGATCGCGTCCACCGACGACTGCGTGCTCTGCCACAACACGACGGCGTTTGCCGGCGCGAAATACAATCACACCGGCATTGTCGATGGGTGTTCGTCCTGCCACGATGGCACGATCGCGCCGGGCAAGGTGCCGCCTGCCGGGCACGTGCCGACGAACCAGGATTGCCATTTCTGTCACCAGACCACGGGCTTTTTGCCGGCGACCTTCGATCACACCGGTATCGTCGATCAGTGTTCGTCCTGCCACGACGCCGGGTTCGCCATCGCCAAACCGGACGGACACATCGCAACCACCCAGGACTGCGGGGCCTGCCACAATACCGCTGATTTCACCGACGCCTTCATCGACCACAGCTCCCCCGAGGTGGCCTCGGCTCGATGCGACAGCTGTCACGGTATCGACGCGCTCGGCAAACCGGATACGGGACACTTGCCGACGAACGAGGATTGCCGTAGCTGCCACACCCCCGGCACCTTTACGGCCGGGATTTTCAACCACGGGACGGCCTACCTGGATCAGTACGCTTGCAGCGATTGTCACGACGGCGTCATCGGCGCCGCCATGCCCGAAGACCATATTCCGACCACGCTGGACTGCGGTGCGTGCCACAACAACCTGAGCTTTCTCGGCGCCACGGTCGATCACGCCAATCCCGAAGTCGGCGCCCGCCGCTGCGACAGTTGCCACGATAATGTCGCCGCGGTCGGCAAGCCGGCGATCGGGCATTTGCCGACGACCGAGGATTGCCGCGCCTGTCATACCCCGGGCAACTTCACCGGCGCAGTCTTCGATCATTCGGGGCTATATCTGAATCAGCATCTGTGCGCCGAATGCCACAACGATGTCATTAGTATCGGCAAGCCTTTCAGCCACTTGACCACCACGACCGATTGCGGTGCCTGCCACAATACCGCCAGGTTCCGGGAGGCTTTTATTGATCACAACTCCCCCTTGGTCACGACGGTGCGCTGTGACAGCTGCCACAACGGCAACATCCTCGGCAAGCCCGATGTCGGACACTTGCCGACGACCGAGGATTGCCGCGCCTGTCATACGCCGGGCAGTTTCGCGATGGCTAGCTTCGACCACGACGCGGCCTACCTGAACCAGTACAGCTGTTCCTCCTGTCACGACGGCGTCATCGCCGTCGACAAACCGAATTCCCACTCGCCGACTATCAAGGAATGCAGCGCCTGCCATTCGACACAAACCTTCCTCGGTGCAACAATCGACCACGCCGATCCCGAAGTGACGGCGCTGCGCTGCGATACCTGCCACGACGGGGTTACCACAGCCGGCATACCGCAAGTGGGTCATATACCGACGACCGAGGATTGCGCGGCCTGCCACACGCCGGGCGTGTTTCTAACCGGTACTTTCAGCCACACATCGTCCTATCTCGACCAGCACAGTTGCAGTTCCTGCCATAACGACGTGATCAGTATTGGCAAACACGATGGACATCTGCCGACAATTTCCGATTGCAGTTACTGCCACGGCACCCAGCTGTTCGTGGCTGCCTACGTCGACCACAGCAGCCCGGCGGTCACGACGGTGCGCTGCGATTCCTGCCACAACGACGTCTCAGCCCCGGGCATACCCGCGCTGGGTCACCTCGAAACGACGGAGGATTGCGCGGTTTGCCATACGTCGGGCAGTTTCGCTACAGGCTCCTTTGCGCACGGCGCGGCTTACCTCGACCAGAATAGCTGCACTTCCTGCCACGACGATGTCATCAGCACCGGCAAACCCGAAATCCACGTGCCGACAGTCCGCGAGTGCGGCGCCTGCCATAATACCCAGAGCTTTCTCGGCGCGGAGATCGACCATAGCGATGCCGAGGTGGTCGGCATGCGCTGCGACAGCTGCCACGACAGCGTGCTCGCTTCCGGCAAGCCGTCTCCGTCGATGGGGCACCTGGCGACGACCGAGGACTGTGCCGCCTGCCATACACCGGACAATTTCTCCACCGGCACTTTCAACCATGCGCAGATCTACCTGGATCAGAATACCTGCTCCGCTTGCCACAACGGCGTCATCGGTCTCGCCAAACCGGACATTCACCTGCCGACGACGCAAGATTGTGGTGCCTGCCACAACACGGGGAGCTTCGCCGACGCATTCGTCGACCACTACGATCCCCTGGTTGCGAGTCAGCGTTGCGACAGTTGCCACAACGGGACCAACGCGAGATACAAATCGGCGACGCATATCGCGACCACCGACCTGTGCGAGGCCTGTCATACTCCGCTCGGATTTACGCCCGTCGACTACGTCGATCATCAGCTGATCTTCGGCGACTGCAGCGAATGCCACAACGGCGTGACCGCGGTCGGCAAATCGATCTATCACGCCGAAACCAGCGCCGAATGCAATAATTGCCATAACACGGACCATTTTCTGGAACTGAATCCGGATGGCAGCTACGATCACTCGAGCATTCTGCGCGAGTGCGCCGGCTGCCACAACGAGACTATCGCCATGGGGCCGGTTGATACGAATTTCACGCACGACCCGAACGCCGAGTGCGGCTCCTGCCACAACACGACGAGCTTTGCCGGAGCCTACCCCGACCACACCGCTTCCATCGTCACCGACTTCAGCTGCGATTCCTGCCATGGCGTCACGGCGACTGGCCCACCAGGCGGACATCCCATCCCGGCGGTCGACTGCGGCACCTGCCATAGTATCGCGAGCTTCAGTATGGGCGGCATTTTCGAACACCGCCTGGTCGACCCGACGGTACAAGCCTGTGAGTCATGCCACAATGAAACCAATAGTATTAACGCAGCTGCCAAATCTTCTGCGGTGCCCGCTCACCTGGCAACCACCACCGATTGTGGAGGCTGCCATAGCACCGACGGCTTCGCGCCCGTATTCTCCATCGATCATACCCTCCCTGAGGTGCTGGCGGTTCGCTGCGACTCCTGCCATGGGGTTAGCGCAAGCGGCAAATCGGACAACCACATGCCGACCACCGAGGATTGCGGCCTTTGTCATACACCAGGTACTTTCACCACAGGTACCTATTTTCACGCGGGTGTTACCGATAATTGTACGACCTGCCATAACGATGTAATCGTTTCCGCCAAACCGGCTAATCACATACCGACCACTCCCGACACCCAGGACTGTGCGGTCTGTCACTTCAGTACAACTACCTTTACCGGGGCAATTTTTAGTCACGCCGGGGTATTTGACAATTGTGTATCCTGTCATGACGGCGACATCAGTATCGGCAAGTCTGCTAATCATCTGCCCACAGCCCAGGACTGTATCGTTTGTCATACCACCGCGGATCCATTCAAACCAGCGCTGAACTTTGCCCACTTCGACATCAACAACAATTGTCAAAGCTGCCACAATGGCGACCCCGACTATGTTGCGGTTGGAGCACCAGGTAAACATTCAAATCATATCCCGGCGCTGGGGGTATGCAGTGATTGTCATGATTCAACCACAACTTTTACTTCGACAACATTCCTCGCGACGCAACATGTGAACATCACTAATGGCTGCGAGGGTTGTCACACCACTCAATTCTTTCCCGCTAATCCTCTACTCGTAAAGACAGCCAGTCATGTGCCGACCAGCCAGGATTGTGATACCTGCCATACGGTGGCCGGGTTTACACCAACCACGATGCTGGCTCACGAGGGAATCACCGGTAATTGTGTTTCCTGCCACGATGGCAGCTTTGCTAGCCTGGGTGCCCGAGGCAAGACACCCACACCGCCACATCCGGCGACCACTAACGATTGCGCTTTTTGTCATAACACGACTAATTTTGGCGACGCCTATGTCGACCATACCGACCCCGACGTGCTGGCCGCGCGCTGCGACTCCTGCCATAACGGTGTCACCGCTACAGGCAAAAGTGCGAAGGTCAATCCTCCCCACGTGCCAACTACCGAGGATTGCCGCGTCTGTCACGTGGCCGGCGGAACCTTTGCACCGGCAATATTCAATCATGCCGGTATCGTTGATAACTGTGCGTCCTGCCACGATGGTATCGTCGCAACTGGCACCGCTGCCAAAACCAACCCGGCGCACATCCCCATCACCCAGGATTGCTCGGTATGCCATACGCCAACATTGTTTGCTAACTCCAGGTTTGAACACCAGGGCATCGTCAACAACTGTGTCTCCTGTCATGACGGTGATACCGCTATCGGCAAAAGCAACTTACATGTGCCGACCAACGGTGATTGCGTCGACTGCCATCAAACCACCGGCTTTAAACCTGCGAGTTTTAGTCACGCGGGTATCGTGGATAACTGCGCGTCCTGTCATGGCGCCGGTTTCGCGACGCCCAAGAATACCGATCATGTCCCGACCAGTGAGGATTGCGGTGTATGCCATAACACGAACGGCTTCCTCCCGGCAACTTTCGATCATACTGGCATCGTCAACAATTGTGTCTCCTGTCACGATGGCAATACGGCGACAGGCAAGGCGGATGCCGTGCCCACACACTTTGCGACCAACCTCGATTGCTCGTCCTGTCATACCACCGCGACCTTCGCCGGTGGCAGCTGGACGCATGATGCCAGCAGTATTGGTAACTGCGATACCTGCCATTCACCTGGCGGCGGTGCGACCTTCAAGCCAGGGGAGCATTTATCCACCACCGAACAGTGCGATGTGTGTCATACCACCGATCGCTGGGCACCGACCAACTTCAGTCACGACCCACAGGGGAACTACCCGGGCAATCACCGAATTGACCCAGGCTGCAACGGCTGCCACACAGGGTCGATAGGCGCCGGTATCAATAGTGGCAATTATCCTAATGAATTACAGTACGCGCCATTCTGTGCCGGCTGTCACGCAAATGATTTCAGGCGTAAAGGCGAGCATATTGGTGGCGAAAACGGCACCGTCGAACAAAACAAGAATTGCGCTGGCAGTGGGTGTCACCGGGTCGGCGATGAAGGATTCTGATCGAGACCAAACCATACCAGAATCCAGCAGACAAATCCGGTGGAGTGAAATGCCACCAGAATGTCGTAATAACTGGAGTCATGGAAGTGATCATTCTACGTATGTTGCTGAACAAAATTTAGAGCCAGATGATATTCTGGAACCCATTAATCATCCTATGGTGGAACACTTCTTTACCGGGTTCGATCATGGGAGGTATGTGCGTGTTGACCGAGATAACTAGCCAAGAAACTCCTGACAATCGCATGCAGTGGGACGCATCAAAACTGCGCCGCTGATGCAGGTGTTAATGACGGCTTTGGGCACTTTGCAGCCTACTACCACCGAAATTCAAACGTCTGCTTTAGGACCACTTCTCTCCACCAGAATGCCTTTTTTACAATTCTAACTACGAAAATACGGATTAAATATTGCCAACCAATTAAGCTTTATATGTTTTTTAGCATGTCGATACTTGCGCTTTCCAAATCAAAGCCTCCCAATTCCGATGCCGAGGTTGTCACAAAATACAAGGATGCCTGGACAGTACTACCGTCTAACTTCGAAGATTTTGCGCTCTTGATTGATTACATGAAGATAAGTTGTATCGATATCGTGAAAGGTTTCCAGATATATCAGGAAGTCATCAAATATAAAATCAATCCCTACCTTTTCACAATATTCTGATTTGGCCCTTTTGCTTGTCCACTTTCTGTGCTCACCAGCGCAATACCGACATGCGGTTCTTGATGGTGCCGACTGCCAGTTCCTGCTGCATCCAGTGTTTTACCAGTGCATCCACATGCTTGGGTTTCAGGGATCTCGGCTTCAT
>Ga0070723_10000415_pt1 | contig 11291 bp, 12 predicted proteins | sample tdAd002_FD_67277 | JGI IMG/M metagenome (GOLD analysis project Ga0070723, IMG submission 67277) | Marine sediment microbial communities from the Atlantic coast under amendment with organic carbon and nitrate - tdAd00.2 | ecosystem: Environmental > Aquatic > Marine > Coastal > Sediment | place...
TTTCATATTCAATAAGGGTCTGTTTGAGGCCTTCAGAAAGAAACTTGCCGGTCAATGATGCACCGCTGATACCGTCAACAAAGTTTTTTTGACGGCTTTCCGGTATCTTATCAGTCACTCTCCCTTTTGCAATGGCGACGGAAACAAAATTTCCCCGATCATCCAGAATTTTTTTACCGGCAAAATTTTTCCGAAACCATCTCTTTTCGATCTCTCCCCCCAAGCCCGGTGTTTCCGAGTGATTGTAGACCGTAAACCCCGAAACCGTTACCCCATCCTTTTTAAGGGCCAAATATCCTGAAATTCTTCCCCACAACCCTCTGGAATCAACAGGTATTATATATGATTGAATATTACCATTTTTGACATGCAAATAAACCGGCAGATCCTTTGTGTCCTTTTTCTGCTTGGGAACGATCTTGCCTTCAAAGTTGACCCACATTTGTCTAATGCTGTTGGTGTATAATTCCTCAATAGAATTTGTTGAAAGTTCTTTATCTTCTTGGATAAGACCGACGGATTTTAAAATGTTCTTTTGCTTGTCAAGGGCGATATTTTTGAGATGATATTCCTTAAGTCCGGTCGATGCAAGTGTCAGCAAACTGCCGCATACAATACTAAGCACCGCTGCAAAGATTATCGACCTGATATGATTAGACATTTGGCACCCTTTTTCTCAATCGAGCCTTGATTTCATAGTGATCCAACAAAGGAGTAAACAGATTCATAAAAAGAATCGACAGCATGATACCCTCGGGGAATGCCGGATTGAAAACCCGTATAAAAACCGTCAAGACGCCGATCAAAAAACCGTATATCCATTTTGAAGTATTCATGCCCGGCGCTGAAACCGGATCGGTAGCCATATAGACAATCCCGAAGGCGAATCCGCCCGTAACCAGATGATAAAACGGATGTAGGGCCAGCATGGGCACCGACGAACTGCCGGAGAAAAGACTCACAAGGTATCCGGGAGCGGCCGCTGCCAATACGCCCATAACCCCACCGAGCATAATCCGGTAACTGGCGATACCGGTTACAATTAAAATAATGGCTCCCAGCAAACACATCAGGGTGGAGGTCCCACCAATGCTTCCCGGGTAGTTGCCGCCAAAGAGTTTAAAGAACGTAAACCCGGCTTTGGTCAGAGAGGTTTGCACGATATCAAAGGCCCCTTCAACGGCAGAAACCGCTAAAGGTGTTGCTCCGCTGAAGGCGTCAGCCGCTGAAGTTTTAACTCCACTAACAAATGTCCAGACCTTCTCACCGGACATATTGCCGGGATAGGAAAAAAATAAAAAAGCTCTCCCGGTTAGAGCCGGATTTAAAAAATTTTTCCCGGTTCCGCCAAAGATTTCCTTTCCGAATATAACCCCAAAAGATATACCGACAGCAACCTGCCACAAAGGAATCGTCGGCGGGAGGGTGAGGGGAAACAGAAGACCGGTGACCAGAAACCCTTCGCTGATATTATGCTTTCTGATCGATGCAAACACAATTTCCCAGAAAAAGCCGACACCGTAAGAAACAATGATTACCGGAAGCGCAATCGAAAGCCCTTTGAGAAAAACAGCGGTAAAATCCACGGACAGCCCGGAGGCCAGATTTGACTGGTAGCCGGTGTTGTAAATACCGAATAAAAGCGGCGGTATCAGGGCTACAATAACAGTGCTCATCAGACGCTTCAGGTCCAGGCTGTCACGTACATGGGGAGCGTTTTGGGTGCCATGGCCCGGGATGAAGAACAGCGTTTCAAAGGCCTCAAAAAGTGGATATAATCTTTGGAGGCGACCGCCTTCGGTAAAATGTATGCGCGTGGCATCAAAAAAATCTTTTATGAATCTCATATCTGTTCCAGATAATACGCTTTCTTTGTATTTTTTAACGTATCATACAGTTCTATTTTACAAGGACAGACATAGGTGCACAGCCCGCATTCCACACAGTCGAGTAAACCGTGAGCCAGCGCCTCCTCGATTTCGTCGGTCAGGATAGACTTGTAGGTAAACTGGGGCAGGATATCAACCGGACAGACCTGAGTACAGTATCCGCAGTTTATGCAGGCCCGCTCTTCACCGTGGCGGTTACAGTCCATCGGCATTAGGGCTGGATTAAAAGAAGACAAAAATGCTCTAGACCAGCTGGGTTTATTAAAACCCGGCCTGGCAAATCCCAAAAATTCTTTTTCAGCGCCTTCGGAAATCAGGGTCAAAGAGGTTTCATAAAACCCCATGTATGAATCTGGGTTACCAATATACCCTCTAAAGATTCCACCGACAATGTATCTGGCTGCATCTGAAACGTCAGCACGCTCCCGAACAATATGATCAAGGGGGACCCCGGTCCGGGTCAAAAGATGGATTTGGTTATTAATCAGGTGGCCGCCCAGAGCAATCGTCCTTGCAACCGGATACCTTCCGGTTTTAAGCAAGCGGGCCAGCAGTAAAACATCTTGACCGTTGAGATACCAGGTGCGATTTTCGGCCGGCGTCTTCTTAATGTGATAGAGCAGCACGCCCGGATCATTGGCCGGATATTCCCCTTTGTAGATGTGGGTTAAGTAACCGTTCAACTGCTGCCGGACAAATGCATTGTCGGCCGAGGTGCTGATCAAAACAGTCGGCGACAATTTCTGCAATATCTTGAGGCCGAATTCAAACAGATCGATATTCCCCTTCAAATATACTGCTGCAGCCGGTTGAAAAGGCTCGGTTGCGTCTAAATCGACGATAATCGCCGGCGGCGTAAAGTCAGGAGTTGCAATATCCCGAAAGGGAAGTTCGCGCAATAAAGGCCACAGACCGCCGGTCTTTAAAGTTTTGACCAGATCTGGCCTTGCTATCTTGTCTATCTGGATTTCATTAAAAGTGGGGAACGTTTCGTAAGCTTCGTTATGATCCAAAACCACGGAGATTTCCCGGATGACCCGACGTGGACCAAAATCAATTTGAGCAATTCGACCGCCACCGGGTGATAAAAAAAACACATCCGGGTCCCGTTTGTCCTCAATCAAAGGGGTGCCGATTTTAACTTGATCACCGATTTTTACCTTTAAGCGGGGCTTTACAAAAGGAATCCTTTCCGGCAAGAGAGCCACTCGGGTCGGCTTTTCTAATACTTCAACTTTAGGGGAAGGCTTTCCGGATATGTTCAACCCGAAACCTTTTTTGATGTTAACTGAAATCATCTGTCACCTTGATTGGATCTATGGGCAAGCAGTGCCGGACAAAACTATTGCAGTCTAAAATAAACAGCAATAATCGTGCCTCATTTTATGAAAAACATTTAACATTACCGGCGATAGGTAGGTCAAAACTACAATTGCGTCACTAATATGTATTAAATTAATAGTGACAATCTCGTAAAAAGTCAGATCCGACGGCAAAGTAAAAAGCTCCAAATTCAAGGCGCGCAAATCCTGAGGAATGAGGCGTACTTGTAGTACGCTGCAATGACGAAGGATGCAGCGCAACGCAGAAGTTGGACTTTTTACGAAGCTGTCAATAGTGAATTTTGCGCAACTGGTCCATGATTATTCTTTTTATTATACTAATATCCTGTTTAATGATACACTTATGTTTAATGTTCAAATATGAGACATATAACTGCTCCACATCTTTAAACAAATCTGAATAATTCAATCTTAACGGTCTCGCAAAAAGTCAGATTTTGATGGCAAAGTAAAAAGCTCCAAATTCAAGGCGCGCAAATTCCGAGGAATGAGACGTACTTATAGTATATCGAAGTGACGAGGAATGCAGCGCAACGCAGAAGTTGGACTTTTCACGAAGCCATCAATCTACCATGTTATTAACGCATGTTAGCAATCAATGCCAAGGAGACTTTTTATCAGAAAAACTTGCGGACCCATAAGCAGCGACCAATTCACACTTGACATAGGAATTATCTCAGAATAGAAAATATAAAGAAAACAAAGGGCTAATCAGTAGCTAAAACCTAAAATCTTCAAGCGTTGAGTTTGACAGATATACAAGGCATCGAGTGCGCAGAAAATTTAATCTTTATTATTACTGGTTAATATACTGAAGTTATAGGTGACATTTTTCTTTTCAAGAATTAAGTTGTGCCGGTATAGATGAGAGGATAAAAGCTTGTTAAGAGAAAAAAACATGCGGATGACCCGGCAGCGAAAAGTGATTCTGGAAGAGCTGCAGCAGATGGATAACCATCCCAGTGCGGACGAAATATACGAGCAGGTTCGTTTGCGCCTGCCGCGAATCAGCCTCGGTACGGTTTACAGAAATTTGGAAGTTTTGTCCGAATTGGGAGAAATCCAGAAGCTCGAACTTAGCGGGGCCCTGAAACGTTTTGACTGGGACACCCAAAAGCACTACCACATCCGCTGTTTAAGCTGCAACCGGGTGGACGACGCACCGATCGCACCGTTGAATCAACTCGAAAATGAGCTGTACAAAGCGACTGTTTTCGAAATCATAGGGCACAACCTCGAATTTACCGGGCTTTGCCCCGAATGCTCAAAAATTCAGATAGCCAGTAGTTAATATTCCTTAATACACTCAAATAGTACACGCTTTAGTCTCATCTTTTTTGATACAAATATGTATCAACATGCAGTATGAGACAATCTTTAAATCTGTGGTCTGCCTTTTTCAATCGAGGAGAAAAAGGAACTTTATCCTGACCATATCTTAACTCGTTGAAATAATAGCTTTTAATTGTAGCCAGCTCATCCTGACACTTGCGCGGATTTTAGGTCCTCATGTTTAAGGTCTGGCATGAAATTTGATATGATTATTTAAAATGAAGTGTATCTCACATTCATCTTAAAAAAAGAGAGGTTTTAAATGGAAGAATGTAAACCGATTTTAAATACAGGCCTTAGAGGCTTCAAGGTTGCAACCACCAGGATTAGTGATGTGGATGGTCTTGCCGGCAAACTCATTTACAGGGGATATCTTATAAAAGAACTTGCAGGTAAAATTTCATATGAGGAAGTCGTGTACCTTCTTCTTTATGAGAAACTACCTAACAAAAAGGAATTGGATCATTTCAAAAAACAGCTTGCCGAAGAGAGGCAGTTGCCGCCTGAGTTTATCTTATCACTTGAAAACCGCCCGAAAGATGCCTTGCCCATGGATATTCTTCAAGCAGGTGCAGCGATGCTGGCCCACCATGATTCTGATGCAAAAGAACTATCCCTGGAAGCCGCAAATCGTATGGCCATAAAGCTGATAGCCAAGTTTCCCACAATTGTTGCGGCATGGAGTCGAATTCGGAATAATCAAAAGCCGGTTGAACCCAATCCCAGTCTAAGTCACGCTGCCAACTTTCTCTATATGATGAACGGAACAATTCCTGATGATGAGCTGGCCGGTTTTTTTGATGTCTGCCTGGTGCTTCATGCAGAACACTCGTTTAATGCCTCGACCTTTGCGGCAAGAGAAGTGGCATCGACAAGGGCTCATATGTATTCGGCCGTCGCAGCAGGTGTTGGCTCTTTGTCAGGTGAATTACATGGTGGCGCCAACACGCGGGTTATGGAGATGCTCCTTGAAATCGGTTCTGTGGACAAGGTTGAAGAGTATGTTACCAATTTACTCGATACCGGCGGCATAATCATGGGGCTGGGGCATGCGGTCTATCAGACCGATGACCCGCGAGCCCATATCCTGGCACCCATATCCAAGACTATGGGTGAGCGCACCGGCGAAACCAAATGGTACGAAATGTCGAAACTCCTTGAACAGAAAGGTAAAGAAGCCTTTAAGCGTAAAAAGGGCAGGGATATTTATGTCAACGTAGATTTCTACAGTGCATCACTTTATTACTACATGGGAATACCGGTTGATTTATTTACCCCCATATTTGCCATTGCCAGGATAACCGGCTGGGTCGCCCATGTCATTGAGGAGCAGTTCGGAGGCGCAGCGCCAAAGCCTGTGCTCTATCGCCCGGACTCCCATTATATTGGTGAATACTGTGGCCCGGATCTGTGCACGTTCGTACCTATGGAAGAAAGATAATTTGATGAGCTAGCCAGCTCTGATTTAAAAGATTATTTTTGAGCCAAGCTCTAATTGAAAAGGAGAGTGGAATGAAAAAGTGGAAATGTACCGTGTGCGGTTACATCCATGAAGGAGATGAACCACCGGAAAAATGCCCTGTATGCGGAGCCGATCGTAGCAAGTTCGTTGAAATCGATTTAATAGAGGAGAGTGAACAAAAAGCCGATTACCAAGAACAAGAAGGCATCGATCTGGAATCTAAAGAACAAGCAGCGGTATCTCTTACAAAATATGATCGGCTGTTCGATCAAATGGTGAAACATCATGTCCATCCCGTCTCGGTTCATATTCCCAACGGCGTGCTGCCGGTTTCCGTTACTTTTATCGTTTTGGCAGCAATATTCAATTGCAGCGGTTTAAGTCAGGCGGCATTTTATAACCTGGCGTTCGTCGTTTTAACCATGCCCCTTGTCCTCTTTTCCGGGTATAATGAATGGCAAAAAAAATATGGTGGTGAACTGACAAACTTATTTATCATGAAAATGATTTTTGCTGCGGTTGTTGCAATAACAGCTATCATCCTGGTTGTGTGGCTCATTATTAATCCCAATGTGGCGACTGAGCCGTCATACCAAAAAGGGTTTTTTCTTTTTATTAACTTTGTCATGCTTACTGCAGCCGGCGCAGCAGGTTTCCTAGGAGGAAAGCTTGTTTTTAAAGACTAACTGAATGATCCTGAATCTCTACAGTCTACTTAAAAATGGGGATGTAAGTCGTAAAAAATTTGTGTCGCCCCATGGAATCACGGATTGTTGGAATTCCGGTATTTCAATTTGAAGAACAGCGGAGCAAACTGGACATAAGGGGGAAAATTTATGAATCAGCTTGATGAAGCTCAGATACAGCAGGCTCAAAGGGAAATCTCCGAATTACTTAGCGGGATTACCAATGAAATTCCTATTATTTTATTTGCTCAACCCGGTATGAACGATGTCTTCAGCGATTCTGCCAGGCAAGCCCTTAGCTTCTTTCGTGAACTGACCGATAAAATCGTTTTACGCGAATTTAATCTTGATCACGAGTCAGCGAAAAAATTGAATGTGCAACAGTCGCCTACACTGGTTTTTGATCCGGACCGCTATAACATCCGATGGCTGGGTGCTCCTATTGGTGAAGAGGGCCGTATTTTCCTGGAAGCTCTCATTCTTATTGGGTCTCAGAAAAGCAACCTCAATGAGCAGTCTTTACAGGTAATAAAGAAAATCAAACAGCCAAGGGACATCAAGGTGTTTGTCAGTGCAACATGTCCTTATTGCCCTCAACAGGCGTTAAATGCATTGAAAGCGGCTGTGGAAAAACCCGATTTAATCTCTCTTGAAATAATAGACATCCAGGCCAATCCCGAGCTGGCCAATCAATACTCTGCCCAGTCTGTTCCACAGACATATGCGAATGATGTTCTGATTGCCCAGGGTGCCCAACCGGAAGAACTATTCATGTTTTCCTTAGAAAAAATGGGGCAGCAGACTGTATTTATACCTGAAAGCGATGCCCAGGAGGTTGAGACGGACCTGGTCATAGTGGGCGGGGGGCCAGCCGGACTGAGCGCCGGAATATATGCGGCGCGCAGCGGGCTTAAATCGGTTGTGGTCGAAAAGGGTGTTCTTGGAGGCCAGGTAGCCACCACTCCGATTGTTGAAAATTATCTAGGGATGAAGCAGATAGGAGGAAAGACTCTTGTGGACATTATGGTCACCCATGCCCTTGAATATGTACAGATTTTTCCTGGAGAAGAGGTTGTGGAAGTGGATCCCGGAGACACCATAACAGTTCAAACTAGCAGGCGCAAGTTTATTACCAGGGCAGTGCTGATGGCAACCGGAGCTACCTATAGGAATCTTGGAGTTCCTGGAGAACTACGCCTTGCAGGGCATGGTGTTAGTTATTGTAGCACTTGTGACGGTCCGCTTTTTAGAGGACGTAAGGTCATAATCGTCGGCGGCGGCAACAGCGCTGTTACCGAAGCGCTCCATATGCATAATATCGGCGTTGACGTAACACTGGTTCATAGGAGAGACGATTTAAAGGCTCAGAAATTTCTAGTTGAAAACCTCATTCAAAACAACATTCCGATTCTATTCAATACAGAAGTTAAGGAGATTAGGGGGAAGCATAATGTTGAAGAAATTCTGCTCTACAACAGTAAAACTGAAGAGATTTCTACTCTGGCCGTCGACGGAGTCTTTATTGCCATAGGATATGATCCTGCAGTAGGCCTGGCTCGGAAGACCGGGCTTGCACTTACCGAAGAGGGTTACATCAAGCACGAACAATACAGAACCAATATCCCAGGAATATATTCAGCTGGAGATGTGGCAGGTGGATATAAGCAGATAGTGACCGCTGCAGGACACGGCGCCGAGGCGGCATTGACCATATTTGAAGACTTGATCAATCCATACTGGACGTAAAATCGCTATTATGATTTTATGCGGTTAAACATTAAAAAATGAACCCAAAAAATTCCAGTACAGACAGCCCAACCATTAACCCGGAAACATGGGTTGACCATTACGGAGATTATCTTTACCACTTTGCACTATCCGGAGTTCGAGACCCTTCAGCCGCCGAGGATCTGGTTCAGGAGACCTTTCTGGCAGCCCTAAGTGCTCGCAAAAATTTTGCAAGCCGCTCCTCCGAAAAGACATGGCTTACCGGGATTCTCAAACACAAAATTGTAGATCACTTTCGTAAAAAAGCCAAAGAACCATCCGGCGATAATATTATGTCCGGCACGGAAGCCTTGGATAAACTTTTTGACCCAAAAGGACAATGGAAGATAAAACCGGCCAAATGGGATGTTGATCCGATGAAACTTTATGAGCAGCGCGAGTTTATGAAAGTTTTAAACGATTGTTTATCGGGGCTTTCCAGCCGAATGGCCAGCGTTTTTATCCTCCGTGAAATGATTGGCGAAACCACTGAAGAAATCTGTAAGGTTTTGGATATTTCAGCGACTAATTGTTGGGTAGTACTTCATCGAGCCCGCGGATATTTAAGACATTGCTTGGAAATCAATTGGTTCACCAGCATGAGCACTGAGGATTAGTGATGAAACACTGGATGTTTAATTGCAAAGAAGTGACTCGGATGTTATCCGATTCGCTGGATCGCGAATTATCCTTTCATCAGCGGGTAGGGTTAAGGATGCATCTGCTGATGTGTAAATTCTGTTCCCGATATCAAAGGCAGTTGCTGTTTTTACGAGAAACAATGCATCTACATGCAAAACATAGTGAAGATATGGAACCTTTGATAAAGCTTCCACCTAAAGTCCGTGAACGGATTGAGCGCACTATCCACAATGTATTAGACAGACCGGAATAATCGTGATCTTTGGCATATTTTTTTCATCTTAATTTTATCCGAGTAAAAGCCGTTGCGTCCCGGATGCTTTGCCAAGTGAATCACCGTTTCCTGAAGGAAGCGGAAAACATATATTAATAGGAGGTTGGGATATGGAAGATCTGCAAGTTTCAGAAGTACTTGATAAAGCCATACAGAAGGAAGAAGAGGCCTATCTGTTTTACATGGATATCCTTGATAAAATCGAGGACAAAAGTGTCAAAGAGGCCATTGAGTGGGTCGCAAGTGAGGAAAAAAAACACAAGGCCTTCTTGGTTAATTACCGCGAAGGTCGATACGGTTCGGATGCTTTAAGGATGAGTGATGTTGTCCATTACAAGATCGCCGAGCACCAAGAAGAACCGGAGATCGCAAAAGATATGCGCCGGGAAGATGTTTTCCTGGTGGCATCTCATAGGGAACTTAAATCCTACAAGTTTTACACCGAACTTGCCGAATTGCATGCCAGGGGCGATACCAAAGAGATGCTTCTCAAGATAGCCAACGAGGAATTAAAGCATAAGGAAAAGATGGAATATTTATATGCCAACACCGCCTTTCCTCAAACAGCAGGGGGTTGATGCTTTTAATTTGTTAATAAGGGAGGCATTATGGCAACTGTCGTTCATAGGTCACATATTACTATCACAAGAGAGAAAGGACCCACCCGTAAGGCTGAAATAAAGGGCTTCGCTGAACCGGTTTTCTATGGTGTTCACGGAGGAATCAAAGACTTTTATAAGATTGAGCCCGAGAAGGAGCATGCTGCCACTTTAGACCATATTGTTGGCGCAATCGGAGGTTGAATGATGGGCACACTGGCCGCGGTGCTGGCCGGCAAAAAGATCAGAACGTTTAAAGATTTGTTCAAAGCAACGGTAACTGGTGATATAGAAGATGTCGACGGTGTTCTCAAAATCACGCGCATCAACGTACATTATAAGCTTAAAGTACCGGAGGAAAAGAGAGAAGATACTAAAGAATCATTGGATACTTATCTTTCTTTATGCCCGGGCGCACAAAGTGTCATCGGTTGCATCGAAATCAACCATGAACTGACCATGGAAGACTTATAACATTTTAATGAAACGTCTCGGAATTTCTGTAACTTATTGAAATATAAATTGCTTATTAACCAGTTTCTGCTTTCCGAAGTATTGGAATGATGGAATGATGGAATAGTGGAATAATAGAATATGGAACGACAAAAAATGTAGCGTCACTTATTCTTTAAACCCATTATTCCAATTGCGGAGCGAAGCTAAGTTCTATTGAGAGGAGGAAATCCATGAGTAAAACAGAAAAATGTTTATTGGAAGCATTTGCAGGAGAATCACAGGCCAACCGTAAATATCTCGCCTTTGCTAAAAAGGCGGACCAGGAAGGATACACTCAGGTTGGCAAGCTCTTCAGAGCGGCTGCGGAGGCCGAAACGGTGCATGCACATGCCCATTTGAGGGCACTCAAGGGTATTAGAACTACCGCTGAAAATCTTAAGGAAGCCATTGCAGGTGAAACCCATGAATTTAAAGAAATGTATCCGCCCATGATCGACGCGGCTAAATCGGAGGGCAATAAAGCGGCAGAGAGAAGCTTCACATATGCCAATGAAGTTGAACAAGTTCACGCCGCTCTTTACCAAAATGCTCTGGACAGCCTGAGTCATCCGGAAGAAGTGGAATGTTACTATGTCTGCGGCGTTTGCGGCTATACCTGTGAAAATGAGGCGCCCGAAAAATGCCCGGTTTGCAAAGCCAATATCAAGGCTTTTTCCAGGGTGGAATAAGAGATGCGCAACATGAAATATCCGATTCGCGGCTGTGTTAAATTTTATTTGAAAGGAGATTAAAAAATGAAAGTAAGAATCACGGAAGAATGTATGGGTGACAGGCGTTGCAA
>Ga0070723_10000418_pt1 | contig 11192 bp, 7 predicted proteins | sample tdAd002_FD_67277 | JGI IMG/M metagenome (GOLD analysis project Ga0070723, IMG submission 67277) | Marine sediment microbial communities from the Atlantic coast under amendment with organic carbon and nitrate - tdAd00.2 | ecosystem: Environmental > Aquatic > Marine > Coastal > Sediment | place...
TTTATTGTTAGTTTTTTGTGGTTGCTGCTGTTCATTGGCGGCGGTGTCTATCTCGCATATCAACGCATCGACCTGCGCACGTCCACGGTCGCTACGGGTCTTGCCCTGCTTGCCTATACGGTCTTCGGCAACGGCTGGTGGCTTTGGTTGCTGTTCCTTTGGGCAATGTTCGGCCTGATGATCATTCCGAACCTCATCGAGCTGCGACGAGAGAAGATCACCAAACCACTGCTCGATGTTTACCGCAAAATGTTGCCATCGATGTCCGACACCGAGCGCGAGGCACTCGAAGCCGGCAATGTCGGGTGGGATGGCGAGCTATTCTCGGGCATGCCCGATTGGGACCGGCTAATGTCCTTCCCGGCGCCGGAGTTATCCGAGGAAGAACAGGCATTTCTTGACGGCCCGTGCGAAGAACTTTGTCGCATGACCGACGATTGGCAAATCTGCCACGAACTCGCGGACATACCCAAGGACGTCTGGCAGTTCATCATTAAGCATCGCTTCTTCGCGATGATCATCCCGAAAAAATACGGCGGCCTCGAATTTTCGCCCTACGCCAATGCGATGGTACTGACCAAGTTGGGCGGTCGCAGCCCAACCGTTGGATCGACGGTTGGCGTGCCGAACTCGTTAGGACCTGCCGAACTGTTGATGCACTACGGCACCGAAGAGCAAAAGGATCACTATCTGCCCGGCCTGGCCGCTGGCACCGAGATACCCTGCTTTGCGTTGACCTCACCTGAAGCCGGCTCCGATGCCGCCGCAATTATTGATAGTGGCGTTGTTTGTAAGGGCAAATGGGAAGGCAAAACCATTGTCGGAATCAAACTTAACTGGGACAAACGCTACATCACGCTTGCCCCGGTCGCGACAGTGCTCGGGCTCGCATTCAAGCTTTACGACCCCGATCGCCTGATCGGCGACAAGGAAGAGTACGGCATTACGGCCGCATTGGTTCCGACCGATTCGCCGGGTGTGACCGTTGGACGGCGCCATTACCCGATGACGATTGCGTTTCTGAACGGCCCAACGACCGGTGAGGACGTCTTCGTGCCACTCGACTACATCATCGGTGGACAAGAGATGGCCGGCAAAGGCTGGAAAATGCTGGTCGAGCTGCTGTCGGTCGGGCGTGCGATTTCACTGCCGTCTGCGGCATGCGGCGGCAGCCAGTCAGCGAGCTACGCGGCCGGTGCCTATACGCGCATTCGCAAGCAGTTCAACACCTCGATCGCCAACTTCGAGGGCGTCGGCGAAGCACTGACTCGTATCGGTGGCAGCACGTACATCATCAATGCCGCGCTCTCCGTAACATCGGGAGCTATCGGCGAGGGTGAAAAACCGGCCGTCCCGTCCGCAATTCTCAAATACCATTGCACCGAGCTCGGCCGCAAAATCGCCACAGATACGATGGATGTCCATGGCGGCAAAGCCATCTCGATGGGGCCGAATAACTACATTGCCCGCGGCTACATGGCGTCGCCGATCGCGATAACGGTTGAAGGCGCGAATATTCTTACCCGCAGCCTGATCATCTACGGTCAGGGCGCCGTTCGTTGCCATCCATTCGTCTTGCCCGAGATGTACGCCGCGAGTGACGAGGATACCGATCGCGGTCTAATAGATTTCGACAAGGCGTTGTTCGGCCACATTGGTTATGCAATCAGCAACCTCGCGCGGTCATTTTTCCTCGCATTGACGCACGCGAAATTCAGTCGCGTACCGCTCAACACGCCGACGCGTCGCTACTATCAGAACATCAATCGCTATAGCGCGGCGTTCGCACTTGCGTCTGATTTCGCGATGCTAACCCTCGGCGGCGCTTTGAAAAAACGTGAGCTCTTGTCGGCACGCCTTGGCGATGTACTCAGCTCGATGTATCTGGCGTCCACCGTACTGAAGCACTTCGAAAACCAGGGGCGTCGTGCCACCGACCTGCCGCTGGTCGAGTGGTCAGTCCGGACGCTGATGTATCAGGCTCAGGAAGCGCTGCATGCATTCTTGCGCAATTTCCCTAATCGCTGGGTCGCGATGTTCCTGCGCATATTCATTTTTCCGCGTGGCAGAACCTACTCTGCACCGTCCGACAAACTTGGCCACAAGGTTGTCGATCTTATGACGCGCTCAGGTGAGGCTCGGGAGCGTCTGAGTCACGAGGCTTACACAACGCTCGAGCCGGGGAATCCACTCGGCCTGCTCCAGGAGGCACTCGAGTTAGCAGAGAAGTTTGCGCCGATGGAGCGCCGGCTCAAGCAAGCGCAGCGCGAGGGTCTGATCAGGTCTGACTATCTAGGCGAGCAAATCGAGGAGGCCGGACAAGCCGGCGTCATCAGCAAGAAAGAAGCCGAGGCCTTGCGTGACTACCATGATAAGGTGAGGGCTCTACTCGCTGTCGATGATTTCGCCCCTGACGAACTGGGCCGCCCTGATGTCACCACAGCCCCGGCTCCAGTAGCCGTAGCTGCGACAAGAAAGAAAGGGGCAAAGAAAAAAACCTCGTCAGATAAAAAGGTCACGCGCAAGAAAACTGCGAAGAAAAAAACCAAATAGCCTATGACAAGCCATTCCGGACCTATCTATGAAGTCACATTCTTCGTAGCGCCGGATATTGCTGGCGATTGTGATGCCTGGCTCGACGATCACATTCGCAGGACCTTGCGGGAGCCCGGCATCGTTGACTGCAATGTCTTCACGATTGCCGATGACGAGCACGGCCGGGCGCGCCGCATTTGTCTTCATAATCTCGAAAGTGACGAAGCTCTCGACGATTTTCTCGACGGCGCGGGCAACGACCTGGAGAACCAGCTGGATGCGCATTTCGGGGAACAGATTACGCTGAGCGGCCGCGTTCTTCGCGAGGACCCGTCCGCTGGTGTCGCTCCAGAGTCATCCCCCGATTGTCGAAATTGCGGTTCACGGCTCAGGGGTCAGTATTGCGGCACCTGCGGTCAGCGGTCCCGTGGGCGACTGATCAGCTTGTGGGAACTGATTTCAGATGCGTTCGGTGACCTGCTCGAACTCGACTCACGACTCTGGCAAACCCTGATACCACTAATGATCCGGCCGGGTCGCCTGACGCATGATTACCTGCAAGGCCGGCGCGCCCGTTATATGCCGCCGTTCCGCATGTACCTCGTACTCAGTCTGTTGTTCTTTGTAGTCGCCTTCTTTGATCCGCGTGAAGAACTGGGCCTGCTGTTTGAGCCACAGCCCGAAGTTGCCAGCGAAGAGGCCGCAATCGAGGCGGCGGAAAAAAAGCAGGAAATCCTCGACGAACTCGCTGACGAACTCGCCGCGGAAGGCATCGTACTCGAAGACGAGCTTCCTGAAGAATTCAAGACTGGTGACGGCGGATTCAATATACAGTTCGACGACGACGGCACGATGGTAGACAGCGACTGCAACGTCGATGCTTCCGATCTCGAGGACCTGCCCGACTGGCTGGCACGCCGATTGACGGTCGAGCGGCTACAGCGCGTCTGCGAGCGCACACATCTCGATAACGGTCGCGCATTTCTGGACAATTGGGTCGACAACATCCCGGCCGCACTGATCATCCTGCTGCCGTTGATGGCCTTCGTTCTGAAGATCTTGTACCCGCTATCGAAGCGCTACTACGTCGAGCACCTGCTGTTCTTCGTGCACTTTCACGCGTTCTTCTTCCTGATACTGTCACTGCAGATTTTGTTCATGCGCTTGTCAGCCCTGCTGCATATCCCCGAGGCAATCGCCATATTGACAGTTGTCATCGCCGCCTTGTATGTGCCTGTATACCTGTACATCGCCATGCGGAGCGTTTATGGGCAGGGGCGCTTTTTCACGTTCCTCAAGTACCTGGCTCTCGTGATCGCTTACATACTTGGCTTTTCTGCAACCATGCTGGGTGCGGTCGCGATCGCCGCATTTTCAACGTAGGCGCCAGATGGGGTGTGAATCGGGCGCCGAAGACTTATTATTAGGCTTTCCGCAGGGGTCGGGGACGGCAAATATGAAAACAATACGCCAGGTATCGACATGCGCAATTGCTACAGTAGTCTTTGTTCTTTGTGCCTGCGACTCTCAGGAGGCTGAGCCCGTAGTTGCGGACGAGCCGGCCGCAGAACCCGCAGTTACCGTTGCCGAGCCGCAAGCCTTCACACTACCGCCACGCACGCCTGCGCCAGGCGACGCGGCCGTATTTTTCATAATGCCTGGCGATGGCGACACGGCTGCCAATCCGGTGCGAATAGAGTTCGGCCTGGACGGTATGAGCGTCGTCGCAGCCGGCGTCCATGAGGAACATTCGGGCCACCATCACCTTCTGGTCGACACAGATCTGCCGGATATGGGCCTGCCAATACCCGCAGACGCGAATCACATTCATTTCGGCGATGCGAGCACGTCGACCGAGCTAACCCTCGAGCCGGGCGAGCACACCCTGCAATTGTTGCTCGGTGATCACCTGCATATTCCACACGATCCGCCGATTATTTCGGACCCAATCACGATTACGGTCGAATAGATGGTTGAGCCGCGGCCTCTGTAACACTAGAATCGCTGGGCTACGGAAAATCCAGACCATGAATCAATCCACAGACAGAAAAAACATCGGTATCAGCGGGCTCGCCGCGTACATTCCGCCGTATCGGGTCTGGCTCGAGGACTGGTGCGACTGGACCGACAATCACTGGCCAAAAATTCGCGAGGTTGTCGGCCGCAGCTTCCGCGTTCGCGGACCGGATCAAAGCGTCTATACGATGGCCGCAACCGCAGTGATGCGGTTGATCGAGCAGTACGACGTTGACCCGACACGCGTCAAGTTCCTGGGTTTGGGAACCGAATCGAGTACTGACAACTCGGCGGGCGCAATCATAATCAAGGGAATGGTCGACCGGGCGTTGGCCGCGCGCGGCAAACCACCTATCGCAAGAAGCTGTGAAGTTCCGGAGTTCAAACACGCTTGCCTCGGCGGCGTGTATGGGATGAAAGGTGCGATTCGCCACCTTGCGCTGGACGGTGCGGGCGGACAAGCCATTGTCGTGTGTGCAGACATCGCTGAATACGCGCGCGGTTCCAGCGGCGAGCCCACGCAAGGCGCTGGCGCAGTGGCAATGCTGCTCGAGGAGAATCCAACACTCGCCGTCGTCGACTTGCCGGCATCCGGATCTGCCTCAGACTACCGCATCATGGATTTTCGCAAACCGATGTCGCGCTTCTGTGGCCAGGATCGTTCAGAAACGCACCAGGTTCAGGATTTCCCTGTATTCAATGGCAAGTACTCAACGACCTGCTACATCGACGAGACCTTGCACGCCTTGCATGACATGTACGTGAAGCGGAACCTGAATCCTGCCGACTACATGCGTTCGCTGAAAACCGTGTTCCTGCATCGGCCCTATCGCCGCATGCCCGAGACGGGCTGGGCCGTGTCGTACCTGTTTTCCATGAGTCACGGCAATGCCGAGGACCGGGCTGAACTGGCATCGTACTGCTACGAAGCGGGCATCGATCCGCAGTCACTCGAGGCGGAAATGCTCAGCAAGCCCGAGGTATCGGATCTCGCGGACCCCGAGCGACTGCAGTATGAGGCGTATCCGCTGACAATGGCGGTGCTCCGTGTTTTCCGCGCATCTCGCCACTATCGGCGCGAGATCCTAGACAAACTTGCGCTGGGCAGCGACACGATGCTTGATCTCGGCAATTTGTACACCGCTGCGTTGCCCGCCTGGATGGCCGCAGGATTCGAGCAGGCCCTGGACGAAGATTCTCTTGCGCCTGGCGAAGAAGTATTAACACTTGGTTATGGCAGCGGCGACGCGGCAGAGGTCATTCCGTTCTTTATGGCAGACGGATGGCGTGAAGCCACTGCCGCCATTGGTTTCGGCGACGTGATGCAGCTTGCGGTCGACCTGAACCAGGAGCAATACACCGCGTTGCACGACGGGCGTCACGCCAAGGGTCTGGTCTACGTGCCGCAGAACGAGTTCGTTATCGATCGGGTCGGCATGTCCGACGAGCGCCAATTCACTGACCTTGGTATCGAGTACTACCGTTACACAGGCTGAATGCGGCAATAGTCCGCAAGCTTGTCGCCGTACTCCTGCAATAAGCTCTGCCACTCCATCTTGAACCAAGGTGTAAAAACCGCTGCTGATTCGGCAAACTCTTTCGTCAAATCGTGAGGCGATATAAATCGAACAGCGGCGATCTCGTTTTCGTTTGGCTCTATCGAACCCTCGACTCTGCCGAGGAACACGTGACATAGCTCGTTTTCCGAGCCCGAATCTCCGAATTCAGCCTGGTAGTCGAATTTGTAGACGAACTCGAGCTCGGCCTCGACATTCAGTTCATCCTGTAATCGCCGTCGCGTTGCCACCCCCATGGATTCGCCACGCCGTGGATGACTGCAAATACTGTTCGACCAGAAACCGGGCCAGAGTCGCTTGGATATATCGCGCTTCTGCAATAGCAACTCGCCATTCTCATTAAAGAGAAATATGGAGAAAGCGCGGTGTAACACGCCACTGCCATCATGGCAGTCTGCCTTTGACAGGTATCCGGTTTCGTTGTCGTTCGCGTCGACCAAAATCAATTCCTCGGCCTCTGACGACACTACTCTGTGTGCGCTACCCAATCTCGTATTCCCTCTCGCCAACCAGGCTAATCGTCTTGAATCCTGCAGATTCAAACACGTCACTAACCTCGGCAACTGACCCGGGGCACAATGCTACGATCGATCCGCCGCCTCCTGCACCGGTCACTTTCGCTCCTGCAGCACCGGCGGCTCGCGCAAGGCTCACCATATTCTCGAGCTCTGCTGTTGAAACACCGATTGCATTGAGCAAACCGTGACAAATATTCATGAGCAGGCCGAGTTCCGCATAATCCCCGCTGATCAGAGCCTCCGCGCCGGCCTGACTTAGCGCATCGATCTCATTAAACAGCGCATCATAGTGTGCCGGACACTGATCGCGTCGCGTACGAACGTTGGCAACCTGGTCCTTCGTCAGCCCGGATTGGCTGCTACAGGCGATGACGATCGGCGGTGGTTCCGCGGTTGCCAGTCGCTGCAGTTCGAGCGCGCCGTCGTTGCGAAATAGCATCGCCTCACCATATGTCGCGACCGTGTTGTCGATGCCGGAGGGCGTACCGTGTGCCAACTTTTCACATTCGAATGCGACACTGTTGATTGTTGCTTCATCAAGACCTAGATCGAGTTTCGCGTCGAATGCGCGCGCAATTGCAACGGCAAACGCTGCCGAGGAACCGAGACCCATCGCGCGAGGCAGCCTTGAGTGCAGATGAACGGAGTAGTGCGAATCCGCAATACCGAGTTCCTTGCGAATCAGCGTGACCACGGCCGTAATCCCCGTGTGGTCCGTGGTTGCAATTTTTTGTTTTACGGCCCATTCGGGAATGCTGATTATGGGCTCGGGATCGTCCTCAACGATATCGGCAGTCACCGCATCGGCGATTGGCAGCGCCAGCGCATGTTTGCCGTACACGACGGCGTGCTCACCCAGCAGGATGACCTTGCCGGACGCACTGCCGTCCGGCCTGTCTTGCACAGTACGCACCTGCTTTTCGGCAACTATCTCGGCCGCCCTCCAGGCTTTGACATCGCCGCCCGTGACCAGCTCTGCAACTACGTCGTCGAATAGCTCGTCAGGAACGCCGGCGCTTGCTGCAACACTTCGTGCGTGAAGCTTCATGTGACCTTCCTGGATACCACTTGTAGCCAGGGCCCGCAGCGCCGCGAAATTCTGCGCCAGACCGACAGCCGCCATCAATTCTGCAAGTTCGGTTGCTGCAGCAACGCCACTGATACGTAGCCCAAGCGCTGCACTGCCATTCGCATCCAGGTTGCCGCCGACCACACCGACCTTGAGCGGGATGACAATCTCACCAAGCAGATCACCGTTGCCATCAGTTGACCAGGTCGCGAGTGGTCGATACGTCCCCGTCGAGGCTGCATAGGCATGTGCACCGGCCTCGATCGCACGCCAGTCGTTGCCGGTCGCAATGGCCAGCGCATCAATGCCGTTCATGATGCCTTTGTTATGGGTCGCCGCCCGATACGGATCGGCACTGGCTATATCGCTCGCCAGTACTATCCGGTCGCGAACAACTTCTGCAACGAAATCTCCACGCTGCAATTCGCCGAGTTCATAGCGGACTCGAGCTGTTACCAGTGACCGGTCAGCAAGATTGGACAGTATTCGCAGCGCGACATTGCCACCGCACAATTGGCCGAGCTCCGGAGCTACCGCCTCGCAGATCGTGTTGACCAGGTTCGCGCCCATTGCATCACGCGTATCGACAAGCAGATGCACGGCAATCGCGTCTGACCCGTCCGGCAATTCGAGATGGTGCGACTCAATTTCGCGCACGCCGCCGCCACGTGCCGTCAGGCGAGGATGTACGCTATTGCACAGAGTGAGCAACTCACTATTGGCGGCTTCAAGTCTTGCAAGCGCCGCATGGACTGCATCGATATCACATACGTGCACCTGGCCGATGAGTAAGGATTCCGCGCAGTTCGATGTGAACCCGCCTGTCGAACGCGCCATGCTCGCAGCGCGGCTTATTGCGGCAACGACGGATGGTTCTTCGATGGCCATCGGTACGATGCAATCATGACCATTGACGATGAAGTTCGGGGCAACTGCAAATGGCAAGCCAAGTACACCGGCTACATTTTCGACCATCCTGTCGGCAGTCGCCGGCAGCAGTGTGTGTCGCCCCTGTCGCAGCAACTCTGCGTCGGAACTGCTTAGCCAGCCGAGTCGCTGCAGTTCGTCGATACGTTCTGCAATACTCAGTCGGTACAAACCGCTAATTCGCGAATCGCTCAAATTTCTTCCCGGATGACCTGCAGGCCAGAAGGATCGATATCCATATTCAACAACGCAAACCTCTGCGGCAGTGCTTTGCCGACAAACGACTCTATGACAGCCTCATCATCGCCGAGAACGACGCCAATATCGCCGCCGCCGGCCCCACAGGGCTTGTAGACAAGATCGGCCGCATCAGCTGCCGCAGCCAGTTCCGCGTGGCCAGCATCGAAGATGCCGAGTTCGTGGTCAACACTGAATTCCCGTAATACCTTCGTGTAGCCGCGAAACTCGTCGAGAATTGCCGGTGTCGAAGCTTCGCGCCAGGCTGCGGCAAGCCCTCTTGCCGCAACGCCCAGTGTGGCTCGAGACGGTTGCGCCACATGCCTGTCCAGGCGTTTGAGCTTATGGCCCGTACTCGCCGGGACACCACTCCATAACAACGCGTACGCCAGCCCCTCGGGCCAAGTCAACCGAGGGCACGTCGCGTCGCCCATACGATACTCGATCAGGCCTCCTGCAACACTGCATGCGACGTCCACACCGCTGCCAAGGCCGCCCTGGAATTGACGATGAGCGGCGTATGCGATGCTGGTTGCATCCCCGTCCGTATCAGCCAGTTCGCAAAGGGCGGCGGACAGGGCTACAGACAATGCTGCACTGGATCCGATTCCGATCTTGCTGCCGTCTTTGACATCGAGAAACTCACTGCTGTCGAGAACAATTGACAGACCGGTTTGAGTGTTCGCGTTCGCAGTACGCCAGACATCTTCAAGTAGCGCGAAGCTCTCAGCTGCAGAATGCCATTGAAGTTCACCGTCCCGATCTACGAATCGGCCACAGTCATTCGAGAAACCGGGCGCTGTCACTGTGTGATGGTCGGCACCACTTGTTGAGATTGTCACTCGGGCGCGTCGATTCACAGCCATGCAAATAGCCGGTGCGCCGTCGAGCACTGCATACTCGCCCGCAAGAACCAGCTTGCCCGGTGCGCTTGCGACTATTTTCACTTGCGGGATTCTCTCAGTCATCGACCACCCGCATGGCACCGGAACCCAAACCGCTAACCAGTATGTCTTTGACACCAGCGGTAGCGGCCAGCGCCTCCCGAACCTGCGACTCAACGGAAGGTTCGCAGATCGCCTTGAGCTGTGGACCCGCGTCGATTGTGAAGAAAACGGCAAGCCCTTGTGACTGCAACTCCCGCACAGTTTGCATGCATGCGAGGGTTACACTATTCCAGTAGATCATCGGCGGCCGTGAGCCCCACATTACGGAGTGCATTTTGAGACAGTTGTGCTCGGCAACTGCCGCGAGCTTCGAGAAGTCTCGCTCCGTTATCGCCAGCCTTGCTTCGTTAAGATCCACGGCCTGCTGCTCGACCCAACGGGAATAAAATGGTGATGTCTTCCGACTGATTTCCATCGCCTCTGTCGAGCCCACCGCCTTTGGCCCCGAAGCGGTAATCGCGACGATCACCTTGAGCGGCCAGTCATCTGCAGAACACAGGCAGCTCAGAGACACATCGTCGCCAGAATTCTTGAGCTCGACGTAGCCGCCATAAAGGGATCGCGCGGCCGAACCGGACGCGGCTCCCGCAAGACTCGCCAGTTGCGCCGTGCCGCGGCCCTGTTCCGTCGCTGCGTCAGCTGCGACCACCAATGCGGCAAACGCCGAAGCAGAAGACGCAAGTCCAGCAGCAATCGGAAAGTTTCCTTCGCTCGTGACATGTGCCCCGGGGCGACGTGGGCCGACAACCGTATCGAGACATCGTGTGACTCGCGGCAACATGGCCGCATTCTCGCGCGCATTGACCGTCAGAACATCGCCCTGCAGGGACTCATCGAACGCGACGGACATGGTCGAGAATAGATCGTCCAGCGTAATCGATATCGAGCCAACCGCCGGGAGGTTGCGACCCGTGTCGCGTTTCCCCCAATACTTGATCAGCGCGATGTTTGGCTGGGCTCTGGCGGTTGCCTGCATGTACTTCTTCAAGCGCGAAACGGACGCGAATTATAGCTCAGCCATGCTGCGCACAGGCTGCAATTCCGTGTACGCTACACGACCCGGCTCATGATGACGGAACCTTCATTGTCAGCTCAGTTCGAGAAACGAATCGCGCACTACACGGCACGTGTGGCCGATAAACTGGATGCGGTCCTGCCACCCACCAGTCAGTCGCCCAAGCGCCTGCACGACGCAATGCGCTATGCCGTATTCAATGGTGGAAAACGCGTCCGGCCTTTGCTCGTGTACGCGACCGGCGAGTGCCTGGGCCTGCCCGAGCAGCTGCTTGACGCACCTGCCGCCGCCATTGAACTGATTCACGCTTTCTCACTCGTACACGATGACCTGCCGGCCATGGACGATGAC
>Ga0070723_10000419_pt1 | contig 11188 bp, 8 predicted proteins | sample tdAd002_FD_67277 | JGI IMG/M metagenome (GOLD analysis project Ga0070723, IMG submission 67277) | Marine sediment microbial communities from the Atlantic coast under amendment with organic carbon and nitrate - tdAd00.2 | ecosystem: Environmental > Aquatic > Marine > Coastal > Sediment | place...
CAGATCGAAGTACCCGGAATCAGCCCCCGAAGACTCGAAAGCATCTGGCAACCATTACAAATACCCAGGGCAAAGCTGTCCTCGCGTTCAAAGAACTCGCTGAACATATCGCGCAACTGCGCATGAAACAGCACGGACTTCGCCCAGCCCTGCCCGGCACCCAGCACGTCACCGTAGGAGAAACCACCACAGGCCACGGCACCCTTGAAGTCGGCCAGCGTGACACGCGCCGACAACAGATCGCTCATGTGTACATCGACCGTCTCGAAACCGGCGCGGTGAAACACGGCAGCCATCTCGATCTGGCCATTGACCCCCTGCTCGCGAAGAATTGCAATCCGCGGCGACACGCCCTTGTTGATATACGGGGCCGCTACATCTTCATCGGCGTCAAAGGGAACGACACATTGAATACCCCTGTTGCCAGCATCCAGAATTGCATCATATTCCTCACGCGCGCACTCGGGATTATCCCGCAATGACTGCATCTGGTAACTGGTAGCGGACCATGCACGCTGCAGATCAATACGCGTCTCCGAGAGGATTGACTTGTCCCTGTAGTTGATTTCGACCCGGTCCGCGTTATTCAGCCTACCGATAACACGGGAGACCTCACCCAGGCCATGCTCAACAAGGGTAGTCATCACCAGCTTCCTGTCTGCCTGTTGCACCTGGATCAGCACACCTAGTTCTTCCGCAAACAGGGCGGCAAGCGGGTCAGCGCCGAGTGGGTTGATATCAATCGAGGCCCCGACATGGCCGGCAAAACACATTTCACACAGGCTTGCGAACAGGCCGCCGTCGGAACGATCATGGTAGGCCAACAGCAAGCCCTGGCTGTTTAATTGCTGGACCGCGGTAAACAGGCCCTTCAACAGCCCGGGTTCGTCGAGGTCCGGGGGTGTTTGCCCGATCTGTTTGTACACCTGTGCCAGGGCCGATCCACCCAGGCGATTTTTCCCCTGCCCCAGGTCAACAAGGATCAGATCGGTATCGCCCTTGTCGGTACGCAGCTGCGGCGTCAGCGTCTGGCGCACATCCAGCACCGGCGAGAATGCTGAAATAATCAAGGACAGCGGCGCCGTTACCGCGTGGTCCGATCCATCATCATTCCAGACCGATTTCATCGACATGGAGTCCTTGCCGACCGGTATGGCGATTCCAAGCTGCGGGCAAAGTTGCTCACCGACCGCCTTGACCGTGTCATACAGGCGGGCATCTTCACCGGGATGTCCGGCCGGCGCCATCCAGTTTGCCGACAGGCAAATCTTTCCAATGCCATCAATGCGGCTGGCCGCGATATTGGTAATCGCCTCACCGACAGCCATGCGTCCCGAGGCGGGCCCGTTCAGCAGGGCAAGCGGTGTGCGTTCACCCACGGCCATCGCCTCACCCGTGTAGCCCGCGTAATCCGAGACCGTTACGGCCACATCCGCCACCGGCACCTGCCACGGACCAACCATCTGGTCACGGTTCACCATGCCCGTCACCGAGCGGTCACCGATGGTAATCAGGAAGGTCTTGTCTGCAACCGTTGGCAGCTGCAGCACACGATATGCCGCCTCGCTCACAGCAATACTGTCCGTTGCAAACGCCTGCTGCGTTACATCCTGGCGCTGCACATCACGCGTCATCTTCGGCGGCTTGCCGAGCAACAGGCTCATGGGCAGGTCAATTGGCGTATTACTGAAATGCCGGTCATCCAGCACCAGCTGCAAATCTTCAGTCGCCTCGCCCAGCAGCGCGCAGGGACAGCGCTCGCGTTCACACAGGGCGGTAAACAGGGTCATCTGCGCCGGGTTAACCGCCAGCACATAGCGCTCCTGTGATTCATTGCACCAGACCTGCATGGGCGACATGCCCGGGTCATCATTGGGAATCTCGCGCAATTCAAAACGCCCGCCACGCGCACTGTCGTGCACCAGTTCCGGCACACCGTTCGACAGGCCACCGGCACCAATGTCATGTATCGACACGATCGGGTTGGCATCGCCCAGCGCCCAGCAGGCATCGATGACTTCCTGTACGCGCCGCTCCATTTCCGGGTTGCCGCGCTGTACCGAGGCATAGTCCAGGTCTTCGGCACTGGCACCACTCGACATGGAGGACGCCGCACCGCCGCCAAGTCCGATCAGCATGGCCGGCCCGCCGAGCACCACGATCGGGGTACCCGCTGAAATGGTATTTTTTTCCACATGGTCATCGCGGATCATGCCGATACCGCCCGCCAGCATGATGGGCTTGTGATAACCACGCAACTCGGTACCGCTAGCAGCGGGCACCTGTTCCTCAAAGGTACGGAAGTAGCCGCACAGGTTCGGACGACCAAACTCATTATTGAAGGCCGCGGCGCCCAGTGGACCCTCGACCATGATATCCAGCGCCGATACAATCCGCGCCGGCTTGCCATGATCAGTTTCCCAGGGCCGCTCAGACCCGGGAATACGCAGGTTGGACACCGAAAAACCACACAGGCCGGCCTTGGGTTTTGCACCGCGTCCTGTCGCACCTTCATCGCGTATTTCGCCGCCGGAGCCGGTCGCGGCACCCGGAAATGGCGAGATGGCCGTCGGGTGGTTATGGGTCTCCACCTTGATCACCAGGTGTGCCGCCTCCCGGTGGGGCTTGTAGGTACGGGCTTGCGGATCCGGATAAAAGCGCTGCACTTCAAACCCTTCGATTACCGCTGCATTGTCATGATAGGCAGAAAGCACACCGTCAGGGCTGGCCCGGTGCGAGGCACGGATCATATTAAACAGGGTTTCATCCTGTGACTCACCATTGATGATCCAGTCGGCGTTGAAAATCTTGTGACGACAATGTTCCGAGTTGGCCTGTGCAAACATCATCAACTCGATATCAACAGGATTACGCCCAAGCGCCGTGAAGTTCTCCAGCAGATAATTGATCTCGTCCGTGGACATCGCCAGACCCAATTCACGGTTGGCCGTCTCCAGCGCCGCACGTCCGCCTGCCAGGATATCAATACTTTGTGAGGGTGCCGGTGTCGCATGGTGGAACAAAACATCCGTATCCTTCACATCGAACACGACGGTTTCCGTCATGCGATCATGCAGCAGTGGCAATATCGCGCTCCGCTGCGTTGCAGACAGTTCAGCACCCGCCTCGAACTCCAGCGTGTAGACAATGCCGCGCTCCACGCGCAACACCTGCTCCAGGCCGCAGTTATGCACGATGTCGGTCGCCTTACTGGACCAGGGTGAAATAGTGCCGGGACGCGGGATTACGATCAGTGCCCCGCTGGCTATCTCACTGGACGATTTATCAGGCCCGTAGGTCAGCAGCTGTTCCAGGATGTCATGCTGGGAACCTGACAAGGATCCATCAAGTTCGGCAATATGCAGGTAATCGGCCTCGATGCCGGTCAATAGCGGCACATGTTCCTGGAGCTGCTTGAGCAACTTCTGCTTGCGAAAACTGGACAGTGCGGGACAACCGCGCAGGTGCAACATCAGGACTCCGGTACCGGTAGAAAATGGAAGCGGGGAATGATACTTGAAGGGTGGTTCAAAGTCAGGATGCGGCGTGTTATCGCGCTTGAGAAGCGCTCCTACAATGGCTATTCATGCTATAAATGTAGCCCGGATAGAGTGAAACGAAATCCGGGACAGCGTAGGCCCATATCCCCCGGATTCCGCTGCGCTTCATCCGGGCTACGGTACTTTGCCCCCTCTCCCTCCGGGAGAGGGTTGGGGAGAGGGAATAAATAAAGGCTGTTACCTGATTTAAACCCCTCTCCCTGGCCCTCTCCCGGAGGGAGAGGGGATGCATTGATTAAACACTTTCCATAATCCTTCTGGAGAATCAAATCAACTAATTGTCCGCCAGTCCAGCCCCGTCTCCTGCTCCGCGACACCAATCCAGCCGGTCTCGCAGTCCAGCGCTGTCGCCAGCGCCTGGCGGGCCAGCTGCGGGCGGTTATTCCTGTCACTCAGGTGTGCGGCCACGAGGTGCTGCAGGCGGGAGGTATCAAGCCGGGACAACACTTCACCGGCCTGCGTGTTGCTCAAGTGCCCGAGGGGGCCACCGACACGCTGTTTCAGGGACTCCGGGTACGGCCCGCCCATGAGCATTTCCGCATCGTGATTGCATTCCAGCAACAGGGCGTCGCAGGCATCCAGGCATTCGATAATGTGGGGTGTCATACGGCCCGTGTCCGTCAACATTCCAAAGCGGTGGTTACCGTCATCAAAGCTGAACTGGCAGGGTTCACGTGCATCATGCGGCACGGTGAAGGGATGTACCTGCAGATCACCCAGGGTAATCGTTGAATGAGCATCGAAATAAAACAGGGAGGGGACATCATCATCGCGCATGACCTGGTGGGTACCCCGGGTCAGCCAGACCGGCAGGTCATACTTGCGAGCCAGCACGCCAATGCCGCGAATGTGGTCGCCATGCTCATGGGTAACCAGCAGTGCCGACAGGTCATCGGGAGAACAGCCGAGTTTCGCCAGGCGGCGCTCGGTTTCGCGGCAGGAAAAACCGCAATCGACCATCACCAGGGTGCTACCTGCAGCGACCAGGGTGGCATTACCCCGGCTGCCACTGCCCAGCGATGCAAAGCGCATCTAGGAGCCTGTCGGCATATTAACGAAGCTCTTCTTCCAGCAGCGAGAGAATACGTTTTGCCGTACTCGACGTATCCCGCTTGCCCTGTGAATTGTTTACAACAATATGCGTTGCTGCACCCTGTGCCTGCACCTCGATTTGATACTGGGTCGTATCATCGTCGTCACTGGATGACCAGAATGCCAGTTTGGTCAGCACACCGTCCTTGTCCTGGTCCGCGAGCGGATCGTTATAGCGCACATAGTAAATACCCTCCGAACGATTGCGGTCCTCAACAGCAAAACCGATTCGATCCAGCGCAACACCGGTACGGCGCCATGCACGCGAGAAATCCTCTTCCACGATCAGCATACTGCCTGACTTGACAGATACCATCTGGGCGCGTGGTTTCTGCTCGACCTTCCTGGCCATCAGCATGGCCTCGGCCTTCCTTTCCTCAACACCGAGGAAGACCATCAGGCGTTTGAGCATTGCCGCTTCCAGGCCGGGGTCGCTGGGACGCGGCTCCCAGATTGTCTGGCTGTCTTCAATACTGCCCTTGATCACTTCCTCGACACCACGGTGCGTCAGGTAAACTTCCGTCGTTACCGGTTCGGTGCCGCGCTCCAGGCGTACCCGGTACTGGTCACGCGTGGCGGCTGAATAGGCTGAGTCCATTACTTTCCCGAGGACATTACGAATCAACCCCTGGGGAATGTCGGCACGATTTTCATTCCAGCCGGTTTCAAGAACGCCGACACGCGGGTCCTCCATCTTTATCAGGAAGCCCTCCTCCAGCCAGAACTCCCTGATTTTCGGCCAGACCTGCTCCGGTGTGCCCTGCACCACCAGCCACTGCTGGTCGCCGTCGCGTTCAAGTTGCATGTTTTTCTGGTCGGGCAGCACCAGTGATACGCCCACCGGCAGCCCTGCATTAAATGCAGAAACCGAGGAGCTTGCGCTATCCAGTGCACCCGGTGCCGTATTAATCGTATTCGATGAGAGATCAGGCGGGACTTCAAGCGCTTCCGTCGCCTCGCTTTTCTTGTAGTCGACCTTTTTCCGGCCGGGCGCAACCTTGTCCAGGGTGCCGCAGGCCGACACCAGCAGGGCTCCTGCCACAGTTAAAAGAAGCGTTCTGGTATGTACTTTCAAGTGCATAGGGTTATTCCTGGTTATCCAGCACACCGGCTTGCCTGAGTGCGTGGCGAACTGTTTCACGATATTCTTCTGCCAGGGGCGTCAATGGCAGGCGTATCCCCGCAGGGATCAGCCCCATTTCATGCAGTGCCCACTTGACCGGGATCGGGTTGGCCTCGACGAACAGGCTGCGGTGCAAAATATCCAGCCGGTCGTTGATCTGTGTTGCCCTGTCACGGTCTGCGGCCAGTGCAGCATTGCAAAGTTCATGCATGGCTTTTGGTGCAACGTTGGCCGTCACGGAAATATTTCCCTTGCCACCCAGCAGCATCAACTCCATCGCTGTCGCATCATCACCGCTGAATACATCCAGCCGGTCGCCACAGGAGTCGATGATGGCGCGCGCACGCTGCATATCACCGGTTGCTTCCTTGATGCCGACAATATTTTCAATCGGCGCCAGTCGCTGCACGGTTTCCGGCAACATGTCGCAGGCCGTGCGGCCGGGCACATTGTACAGGATCTGCGGAACCGGCACGGCATCGGCGATGGCCTTGTAATGCAGGTAGAGGCCTTCCTGGGTCGGCTTGTTGTAGTACGGAGTTACCAGCAGGCAGGCATCCGCACCGGCCTCCATGGCACAGCGGGTCAGGACAATGGCTTCACGGGTTGAATTGGCCCCGGTGCCGGCAATCACCGGTATCCGTCCAGCAGCGAATGCTACCGTCCGGCGGATCACATGGCAGTGCTCCTGCTCGTCCAGGGTCGCGGATTCACCGGTCGTGCCGACCGCCACCAGCGCATCGGTATGATTCTTTACGTGAAAATCAACCAGTTGTTGCAGGCTGTCTTCATCAATAGCGCCCCCCTCCTGCATCGGGGTCACCAGCGCTACCATACTGCCCTGAAACATCACCGGAATCTCCGCTCTAAACGAGTCCGACATGGTACTGGCGGCACCCCGGACTGACAAGCCAAACTCCCCACCAATGCGGGAATAATGGTAGAATTTTCCGGTCATACCCAATTGGCAGTAAAGATTTAGGGAGACGGGGCTTCAGCCCCGTTTTAAACGGGACTAAAGTCCCGCCTCCGAAGCAATTCAGGCGCCCGGATTAATGAACGAACAAACCTCGACAAAAAACAACCAGCTGGTGCTGTCCGCCCTCGGCAAGGACAAACCCGGAATCATTGATGAAATATCCAATACTGTCATGAACAGTGGCTGCACGATCCTGGACAGCCGCATGGCGGTACTCGGCGGCGATTTTGCCCTGCTGCTGCAAGTCGGAGGCAACTGGAACAACCTCGCAAAACTGGAAAACCAGGTTGAAAGCATGCAGGAACGACTTGGCCTGACCATAATTTCAAGGCGCGCCAGCGAGCAGCAAGCCATCAAGGACCTGCTGCCCTACGGGGTTGATGTCGTGGCGCTGGACCAGCCCGGCATCGTGCATAACCTGGCCAGGTTCTTCTCCAGGCGGCAGATCAATATCCAGGAAATGGTTACGTCCAGCTACGCGGCCGCACACTCCGGGACACAGATGTTTTCCGTGCACATGACCGTGCACGTACCCGCCAGCACCCACATTTCAACCCTGCGCGAAGAATTCATGGAGTTCTGCGACGAGCTGAATCTTGATGCATTGATCGAGCCAACCAAAAACTAGAAACAGCTGTAGGAGCGGATCTCATCCGCGATTGTTCCCGGCAACATCCATCGCGGATGAGATCCGCTCCTACAGCGATTTAACAAAAAAAGGAAATCATATTCATGCCAAAAGTTTCTGTAGGAAAAAAGGTCCCTGACTTCACCCTGCCCGCCACCAGTGAACAGGACATCTCACTGTCGGATTTCAAAGGCAAAAATGTGGTTGTCTATTTCTACCCCAAGGACAGCACGCCGGGATGCACCACAGAGGGACAGGACTTTCGCGACCTGATCAACACCTTCAGGCGCCGCAAGACAGTCATCCTCGGTATTTCCCGTGACAGCATCAAGTCTCACGAAAACTTCAAGACCAAACAGGCATTCCCGTTTGAACTGCTTTCAGATGCTGATGAAAAAGCCTGTAAATTATTCGATGTCATCAAGGAAAAGAACATGTATGGCCGCAAGGTCATGGGCATCGAACGCAGTACGTTCCTGATCGATGGCAGCGGTAAATTGAGAAGAGAATGGCGCAAGGTGAAGGTCAAGGGCCATGTTGATGAGGTGCTGGAAGCGATAACGGAGTTATAACAATCGCGCTTGAGAAGCGCTCCTACACCCGATCAGATACCGGGTCGCTACGGACTCCTGTCCTCTCGCGACACTCGCACATCCCTGTGCATCGTATGAGCGCTTCTCAAGCGCGATAGAGGCTCATGCAGGGACATCATCGCGGATGCGATCCGCAACTGGCGCATCCCCGTGTTTTTCCTTCCGTGGCCAGGTCTTCAGCACCGCCTGTACCAGTGTCGCCAGCGGTATGGCGAAGAAGATGCCCCAGAAACCCCACAGTCCCCCAAATACAAGAATGGCAATAATAATTGCCACCGGGTGCAGGTTAACAACTTCAGAAAACAATAACGGCACCAGCAAATACCCATCAAGCGCCTGCAACACGCCGTAGGCGAACATCAACCAGCCGAAGTCAGCACCCCAACCCCACTGGAACCAGGCAATCACTGCCACCGGAACCGTAACAACGGCCGCGCCTATGTAGGGAATGATGACCGAAAAACCAACCATGGTTGCCAGTAACAGGGCATATTGCAGCCCCATCAGTGAAAAGGTAGCAAAGGTCACGGTACCTACAATAAAAATTTCCCACACCTTGCCACGCACATAATTGGCGACCTGTTCGTTAACGTCTATCCAGACCTGGTCCGCCAGGCGGCGCTGCGTCGGCAAACGCTGGCTGAACCAGTTGAGTATGTTTTGTTTGTCCTTGAGAAAAAAGAAAGCCAGCACCGGCACCAGCAAGATATACACCATCACGGTCATCAGCCCGTACACCGAGGCCACCGACAGTGACACCACGTGCTGCCCGAGGTCAGTGATTTCCGCGCGGATGGCCGTAATCAGGTCGCTGACCTGTGCCTCGGTAAACAGGTTCGGATATTTCTGCGGCAGGTGCAGTAACAGCTCCTGTCCCTGGGCAATCATGTTCGGCAACTGCAATACAAGTTGCGTCACCTGGTAGTACAAACGCGGCATCAGCCAGAGTACTGTGAACAGGATAAACGACATGAACAACAGGTACACCAGCACAACCGCAGAGAAGCGTGGCGCACCCAGGTTCGTGCACTTTTCCACCACACCATCCAGCAGGTAGGCGATGACGATACCGGCCAGTACCGGGGCGAGCATCTGGCCGAAGGTGAGCATGATCGCAAAACCCACGAGCAGCAATACACCCAGAATGACCACCTGGGGATCTGAAAAATAACGGTCATACCACACACGCAGGATATTCATCTGCTTATTCTCCCGTCCCTGCCTTGAGTTGATCGTAGTGATTTTGAAAAATACGTTCGAGTTTATCGATTGCATCAACCGTATCACCACCCTGCATGATATTGGTAGCAACCAGGTCAGAGGTTGCTTTCAGCATCTCGTTTTTGTCCAGCATCGGGTAGGTCTTCGCCAGGCGTTTCAGACAACCGACAATGGATTCCTGCTGCGGGCGGTCAATCTGTTCCGGGGCCGGTATTTCGATCGGTTTACGCCTGACGGCGGTGGTTTCGGATGCACCACGGCTAGTCAGGAACTCCGCAAAGGCCAGCAGGCTAGCCTGGTCCCCGGCAGCAAGCTGGCTGAATAGTTGCAGCAGATGTTTTTCGGTGGTTGCCATTTATGAAATCACTGATGGAAGGCCAACGTCATTGCGAGCGCAGCGCGGCAATCTCATGAATCTGGCAGAGAAATCATTCTGCAAGAGATTGCCACGTCACTGCGTTCCTCGCAATGACGAATAAATCAGTGGTCGTCCTTGTGTGAAACACAATAGGCACGCGCGAAATCAAGCAGTTCGTCCATGGCGCGCTGACGAAATTTTTGTTTCTGGTGGACAAACGAGAATGGCCGTTCCAGAGACGGGGTCAATTCCAGCGCAACCAGGGTCCCGATCTCCAGTTCCTTGTGAATGGTCACCTCGGAAACGATAGAGACCCCCATCCCCGCCTCAACCGCACCCTTGATGGCTTCCGGACTACCGAGCTCCATGGTGATATGCAGATCAGCAGATTTCATACCCGCTTCGGCCAGCTGCTCGTGAATCACTTCCCGCGTACCCGAGCCTTCTTCACGTGCAATATATTCATGCTCCAGCAGTTCCTTGATACTGACTTCCGTGTTTTTCGACAGCGGGTGCTGTGGCGGTACAATCGCAACCAGGCGGTCCTTGCGACATTCCTCCACGACCAGGTTTTTGTTCAAAACCGGTGACTCGACCACCCCCAGGTCGATATCGTTATTCTCCACCATGTGCACAATACCGTCCGAGTTCGACACTCTGAGTTGAACGTTTACATCCGGGTACTTCTTTTTGAAGTCGCCCAGCAGTGAGGGCAGCATGTATTCGGCAATAGTGGTGCTGGCGCCTATGATCAGGACACCACTGATCTCGCCGGTTAAATCACGGACCGCGTTATCCATTTTTGCGTATAGCTCAAAAATTTTATCCGCGTACTCATACACACGCTCGCCGGCAGCGGTCAGGCTGATGCGGTTGTGGGCACGGTCAAACAGGCGGGTATTGAAATATTCTTCCAGCTGGCGCACCTGGAAGGTCACTGCCGGCTGCGTCATGTGCAGACTCTCGGCAGCCTTGGTAAAGCTCAGCAGGCGAGCAACGGTGTGAAAAACCTGTAATCTGCGGTCTGCCATGATTTATTTTTTCAGGTAAGGGTTGTGCCAACACCAGAAATTTACTGGTAACTCGTTGAGACTATAAAGTAATTCAAGAGAAGACTCCATTCCGGTGACCTTGCGCACCTTACGCAGCCAGCCAGATTCAGCATAACTACTATATAATATGAATACTCCACCGGCTAAAGCCGGATATTGATCGGCCATCCGGCCGAAAAAGACAAACCGGCCTGAAAGCCGGCAAGCACACCGTAGCCCGGATTCCGTGAAACGGAATCCGGGGGTTTGCCTCATAACCGGCCCCGGATTACGGCCTGCGGCCTTCATCCGGGCTACCAACCCCCTCCTCGCATAAAAATACTTCAATTCCTGTAATTACTATCTAACTGTATTTATTACAGTTATTAATATTTCTCTGCCGTTTATTAGACTTTTATTAAATTAGGGGTTGCTTATTTAAGCAATCGCTAATATTATTCTCCCCGTCATTGCAAACAGACAAATTTTTAACCCAATTTTTTAACTTTACTATTTGGAGAAACATTATGAAGACTATTGCTACTGTAATTACTGCTGCAACTTTGGTTGTTGCTTCTACCGCCGCTTCTGCATGGGGCTGGG
>Ga0070723_10000420_pt1 | contig 11180 bp, 22 predicted proteins | sample tdAd002_FD_67277 | JGI IMG/M metagenome (GOLD analysis project Ga0070723, IMG submission 67277) | Marine sediment microbial communities from the Atlantic coast under amendment with organic carbon and nitrate - tdAd00.2 | ecosystem: Environmental > Aquatic > Marine > Coastal > Sediment | place...
CTATTAAATCTTTTTCCCAATTGGATTGTGTTTTCTTTTTATTCATAATATGTACTTCAATTGATTGTTGCAAAGAAGTGAACTGTTCTTTCAGTTAATTGATAATCTGCGATTGTCATTGAATGGCATTCTTTGGGAATTCCAGTACCACCAAATTTTTTGAAATGCCATATATAAAAAACTTTATATAATTGTCTAATCCGATTGATTTCCTCTGGAGTGAATTCATTGTTAAGCTTTCGTTTTCCAGATCCGGTATTCATTACTCGATCCCACATTTCAACTATAATTGGAGTCTGGAGTTTAATCAAATCATCATGTTCAAATATAATTGCCATTTTCATTTGATTAATATCCTTCTCTTGCTTGTTTAACTTCAATTACAGTGTAACCAAATGATTCCCATCTTGGAGCAGTTGGTTGCCATTGCTTATTGCCATGTGAATTATGAATCAATGCAATTGGTTGTGGATCGAATTCTTTTGCTGATATGTTTTGATCCAATGAATCAATTATTCGTGCAGTTGAATATTGATCTCTTGCCGGATAGCATGAATCATATCGAAGCATATCAATTGGAAATGCACGAACTAACTTTGACTTTGATTGAACTGTGAATTCAATTTTCCATAGTTTAGACATAATTGACTCCTTTCAATTAACCGATTACTTTATCGATTCTATCAAAGTATTTATGCATCTGTTCTTGAACCAAATTCCATTCTCGATCAGTCATTGAATCATCACGATATAATTCCTCTTGCTTCAGGATATAGAAATCGGTATTCATTTGCCTTTTAATGATTTGTTTTGCCCTTTGTTTAGGTGTTACCGTTTGATTGATTAATGCAGGGAAAGTTGCAGGACTTACTCTAAGTGATTTAATCATAATTGACTCCTTTTAATTGATTATTGTTTTGAGGTTCTGGATTACCAATGGATGAAATTGAGTGTAAACATTATGATGAATGATTTTACCATCATCAATGATTCGATCTAATCTTTGCAATGCTGATTGAATCGGAAATTCTTCAAGTAAATCAGCAATGAGATTGTATTGATTATAGAAGATATAGTAATCAGGACTCCATTTGTCTTGCTTAAACAATTCGCTTGATTTAATCACTATGCAATTATGTGATAACTGCTCTACATTAGGGTTAGGTGGTAGCTTTCTGATTGCTTCAGCTAATTGGTGCAGTTCTTTTTTAATTCGATTAACTTTATCTATAATTGATTTTCTATTCATATGCTAATTCCTTTTATATGATTTTTAATTGTTGTTTCAATTGCATCCCACGTTTTATCGTTATCATATTTTGAGTCAATTGTTAAGAAAATGTAATTTCCAAAATGACCATTGTAATCGGAATCAGTTATACCATCAAGTAAATCCAATTGTTCACTTAATACTTCATCCCAATCACTATCATCTTCATGATCCGCATCGGCATCAATAATTGCCATTAGATCGTCAATTTCAATTTCATATTGCTTTGAAGTACATTCTTTTTTAAGCATAATTAATCCTTTCTAATATACTAATTCCCTTTATTTACCAATTATTAATTGTTGGAAGTCCTGCTTTGAATCTCATTGGATGACCGCAACAATTAAATTTATCATTTAATTTCCAAACCATTTCATAGAATTCAGGTTCATTTAAATCCTTTTCATCAATTACATTATTAGGACTTGGATTGTTTCGGTCTTTAGAAGTAAAAAAAAATGATCCCATTGCCATTACAAATTCATCTAATTCAAGTCTTTGTTCCAGAATATACCTTGCTTCTGTTTCAATTGCTGTAATTGCATGAATTGAAGCAAGATCAAACCAATTATTAATTAAATCCAAATGTCTTTTTGTGTGTTTATGCATAATTAATCCTTTCGATTAATATACCAATTCAATTAATTGTGACCAATCAGATAAGAAAAAGCATTGAGCATCTTCTGATTGTTGAATGATTGCATTATAACTTCTTTTAGCATTCCTTCGCTGATCTTTAAGTTTCAGATCAAATCCTATATCATAAGCCCAATCATCCCATGAATTGTAATTTTCAATTGATAACCAATCACTAAGTATTGTTTCAATTACTGTATCTGGCATAGGTGGTACTGGCAATCCATTGAAAGGTTTATTAGATCGATTGTAATGTCCAATTGGAGGAATAATAAAACCTAATTCCTGAACTGTTTTGTATTCATCATTAGATTGATTTGATTTCATTTGTTTAGGTTTATGTCCTAACATTCTAATTGTTTTGTTTTTCCAATTGGTAAGTAATGAATTGACACTGAATGGTTTGTCATGAATATCCATTGGATCTTTAAGCATCAATCGATGCCCAAATCCCGTACTAAACCATGTAATAAAATTTTCTTGAGTTTCACGAATCAGTGTTACTTGCCAATGATCCATTGATTGATTGGATTGCATATTAGGATTATTACTAACTAAACAAATTTTCCATTTATAATTATGGCTTAATAGATAATCCATTATTGGAGAACGTAATTGATCGGGAGAAGTGGTAGGTGCTTGATGGAAAAATTCAATTACTGAATCTGGAAGCAATCGAATCAACCAAAGTGATCCATATTTATATCCAACTGATAGATTGGGATTGGTTTCATTGTCAATCAATAGATGATGTTGTTTAAGCATTGCAGAGATTTCATCATATGCCCATCGATTATGTTTCAAGTAATGCTCTCGATAGAAATCAGTATATTTCATTTGCAATTCAGATCCGGCATTGAGATCATTTAAATGAGCAGCTTTCCAAATTGCAAGCAGTTTAATTAACCAATCTCGATCAACATATAATTCATCAAAATCAGCAGGATAAATTTGATCATAAATTTGACCGAATGCATGGTTTCCAATTGATCCGGTAATTGATAGAGTTTTATAGGTAGGTGGACAGGGAGTTAATAGGGTTGTAATTGAATTTATTGATTGCTTGTTGTTTTTTAATTCAATTTCCAATTGAACTTTGTCTTTGCCGATTTTACCAATTAGAATCTCTTTTTTCATAATTAATCCTTTCGTTTATCTGATTCGTTTAGAGTAATTCCATTGATCATTGAATAATTTTCAATTACATGATGCTTTTTTAGAATTACTAATGCATCCCTTAATCCCTGTTTATATCCTTCATTATCCCAATGACCATCCTTTTTACTTGATTGATTCCACCATTTACAAATATGATTACCTGCATTCAATATTCGATTGTCTAATGGTAATAGTTTATCTGGCATAATTGATTCCTTTTAATTAAAACTGTTGATTGCGTTTGGGATCGAACATAAGATCGGTCTTTTTGTGAAAGAAATCAATTTGACTTTTGGGAATGCATTCAAACAATCGTAATTCATCCAATTGATGTGGTTTGCTTTCATTACCTAAATAAGTGAGATTGGAATGAAGTTCATCGTTATCCCAATCAATTGAACTTAAATCATTTGCCCAATCACGAATACAAATACCTGATTGATCCAAATTATAATCTTTATAATCATATTGATTTTCTAATTGATCAATTGCATCTTCAGCTTCATCTCTAATCTGTTCCATTAAATCAATTGCTTCTTTACGTTCTGGAATAAGATGATCATTTAAATCTTTTAATTCAACCTCAGTTAAATGAGCGTATTTGGAATCGGCATATATACCCATTGCTTCATCTTCTGATTCGCAATTGACAAGTAAACAACAGGTTTCAAATCCCATTCCAATTCCAATGAGATACCATAAGGATGATTGATTGCGGATAATACCATCGATTGCCATTCTTGATTTGGTAGTCGGTGAATAAATTACTATCATAATTGACTCCTTTCATTTAATTAGTTTAGGTTTTGGAAATGGATATGGATTATTATTTGATTGAATCCAATTACTTGCAATGGAAGACTTTTGATTGCATTCAGGACAATATTGAGTTTTTTCACCTGATAGATTAATTGTTGTTTTATTCAATTCAACTTTTACAATCCAATCCTTATCACAATTCCAACAGCTATGTTTTCGATAAGGATCAGGTAATAATTTAACAATTGAATAAGATGGAGCATTTGAAAAGAATTGCCCAATTAAATCAGGATAATTTGTTTGATTGAATCCACAATCAATTACATAATAGATCATAGGCTTATTTCTCCTTTGATTGTTTGATTCGTGCGTATTCTGATTTACCTATATACTTCCATTTGCCTGATTGAACATCTTCTTTTGCTTGATCATTGGATACACGTTTAACTTTACCATCTTTGATTGATTGAATACATTTCGCCATGATTAATTCCTTTCTATAATAGGATTAATTGAGTTCTGGAATAGGATAATCAATTATCCAGTAAAAGGCATTCCATTATCTTCTATACAACATTCATGATATTCTTTAATTGATTCAAATTCATCGAGATTGAATGAGATATCACCTAACCACCATTCACGTTTATCTGGATTGAATGATGCTTCAGGGATTTGCATCATTTCAATGATATGATTCATTTCTTGATAAAAGAAGTCATCATCTGGTTGCCAATAGCCTTCAAATGAATCAGCGCAATCGCAATTATCAAATGAAGCGAAAACATCATCAAATTCGCAATCGGCATTATGAATTGGATCTTCATTATCAGGAAGATCTTTTGATTCAATTACATACTTATCAATCATTACAACCCAATTGGAAAGCAATTTAGGTAATCCAAGTATTTCTAATTGACTCTTTTTAATTGCCATCCATTTAAATACAACAGTTTCATATCCAATATGATATCCCATTGGATTCATTGCATACCTTTCATAAGTTGCTTCAATTGCAAATGAATCGGGTTCTGAATTAGGGTAATCGAGTTCTGCATTAGGATCATTGAATACAGGATAGCATTTGACACATTTTAAATCAGTATGGTTTTCTAATGCATATCGAAATGCTTCAGCATCAATTAATTGAATGAGATTGGAAGTGTTAATAGTGTAGTCATTTAAAGAAGTGATTGCATTGGATAGGTTGTGAATATTTATTTTTGTTAAACAATGAGGACATTTGCCATGACATTCAGGATCATCACAAATGCATTTGGAATGAATGTTTTCCATTGAATCAATGTGTAATCCAATAGTAATGTTAATGTCTTCGATTAATTGATTGAAAAATTTGTGATCCATAATGACTCCTTTCGATTGATTAGATTGTTAATTGTTTGTAGTTAATTGAAAAAAACTGCTGTGAAGGGTTTGTCATATAAAATGGAACTATATATAATATTGATTGACTTGTCAAGAAAAAAATACATTATTTTACAGATTATTTTCATCGGATTCTGATTGCAATTGATTCTCCATAGATTCAACAAAATCACCCATTGACGTAAATTCAAATATATCATCAATCACATTATAAACGATTGTCAAAGCATAGGATTCACCTTGATTGACATATAATCCATAGGTATCTTGCCAGTAATGAGAATGCCAAAAGTTTTCATTTGTGAGTGCTTCAATGCCAAATCCTTCAATCAATCCATTCAATGCTTCCATTTGTTCATCAATTACTTTGGGAGGATTGTAGCATTGACTTCTTAATTGTTTAACTGATTCAAATATGCCTAAGTCAATGTCATTGTTGATTACTTTATAGAGTAATACTACATTCTCTAATTCAATCTGAAATGCTTCTGCCAATTGTTCATAATTCAAATCTGTTTTAATCATTTGCTTTCCCATAATTGATTCCTTTCATAGTTTAATTGAAAAATTTTCTGTGATAGGTTTGTCATATACATATGGATGATTATCAATTAATGAATCATTACTATTTTTTTAATATATTGATTGATTGATTAATTAAGTGATTGAATGATTAAATCGGATAGTTTAATTACATTTGAATTGGCTTTTCCAAGCAATTCCAAATGAATAGTTCCTGAATCATCTGTTTGAATTACATTGAAAGTAAATAGACTTTGAACTTCAATCCAATTGGAATTAGTGAATTCAATTGATCCAATTCGATTACCCATTTGCCAAAAGACAATGAATTTCTTATTAGCCATTTGATTGATTCCTTTCATTTGATTGAGTGATTTCAATAAGAGATTAGCCATTTTAAAATATCGGGATACAGATATATTAAAAGAATTATGATTGAAAATAGAGCTATTAGGATTGACTGTTTATCCATTGATAGATCCTTTCATTTAGGAATTTAGGCAATAAAAATCCCTGATTGCAATTGAATGAATCGCAACAGGGATCTTTAATTATTTAATTGTATGATTGATTGATTAAACAGGTGAGTTAATTATTTCATCAATACAATGCAGATGTGATAGGATATTATCTCGATAGGTTTCGATTGTATTAATCAATTGATTAAGCTTTTCCTGATTTTCAATTTCAGATAATGGATAGTGATTAATTGATTCGGCAATTGATTCGGCATCGGCTTTTACTATCATAAAATGATCATAGGTTTGCTTGATTGGATGATTAAATGATTCCAATTGTATATCCCCTAAAGTATCTCCATTGATTGCATCTTTTTGCTTCATATGATTAATTCCTTTCATTTAATTAAGTGATTGAACGTTATTGAAAAATTGATTATAGAATATAAAAAGGCATATGTCAAGTACAGACCATATGCCTTGATTGAATTATCGCAATCCCAATTGCTTCTTTTTAATTGCAAATCGTCTTTGCCTTTTACTGATTCGATTCAATTTCTTTTTACCAATTGAACGTTTATCGGCAATCCAATCAGTGAAGTTTAATTGATTGATTTTAGGATTGGTCAATTCCTCAATTGCCAATTGATCTGGATCTGCTTTCAATTCCAATTGCCGTTTATAATTCATTAATCATTCCTTTCATGATTAATACAGGTTTCATTCAATTGAACTGATTTATTCCTTTCAATGCAAAATGGATTAAATTCCTTATTCATACAACATATGCAATTGCTACATTGATTGGGTTCTGGAGTTTGATCAATCAATCTAATCTTATCGATCATCTCTTCTGATCGAATCAATTGCATTTCATCATCATTATATTCAATACCACCATCATTGATTCCATTAGAAGGAATTGTATAGGCATTCAATAGATCAGCTTCAATCAATTCCTCATTCATTCGACTAAGCAATGAATAGAAATGAAATGCATTAGTCTTAATAATTACATGATTTTCGCTGATTCGATTCGTTTGATTGAAAGTCAATTGCAAATACTTTTCAATTGCATTTAAATGTTCAGTATTAATTGTTAATTGCATGATATTAATCCTTTCAATCAATCCCTAATCGAGTTCTGGAATAGGGATTGATTAATTGAGTTCTGGAATAGGGTTCTGGAATAGGGTGATTGATTAATCACAGTATCCGTCATTGATTAATTGACAAGCATCTTTATAATTAATCCATTCAGAATCATCAGACCATTTTGGCAATCCTTTAATGGTGATTCGATTGACAAACTTCCATTGATTCAATTTCTTATCATGCCTAACAATTTTCCAATCGTCATTGACTTCCAATTCAATTACATCATTTTCAATTGGATCACCGAATCGCCAATCCTTATCAATTGGAACTTCTTCAATTGCAATAATCGTTTGACTACCTTTAGACAAATCAATCAATGGTTTGACTTCATCTTTTAATACAATTATATCATCTTTGGGCTTTTCAATCAATGATTTTTTTGGCTTATCAATTACAACACATTTTGATTCAGTAGCCTTTGATTGATTGGCTTTTTTCTTTTCTTGCCTTGCCTTGCCTTTAGATGATTTGGGAAAGGTTTTGATTGATTGATTGGATTGAACAGGTTTGGATTGCTTCTCTTTAGAAGGTACGGAAGGTTTTGATTGAATGGTATTGGAAGGTTTTTTCGATTGATTGGCTTTTCGATTCAATCGGGATTGGGATTTAAAAAATTTCATTGCCCTACCACTTTTAGGCAATCGGTTATTGTAATCAATTAAGAATGCATCATACTCAAACTTTTCAATCAATTGAATGTCATGCTGTTTCATACAATTAATGCAGAGGACTTCTTTATAATTGGTATGATCAATTGGATGCACAGTTGAATCAAACCAATCGTTTTCATATTCAAATGCAATTAATTGATTGAGAGGGTTAATGCCACAGTACGTCATGCCAGTTGATTGATTAATTAAATGATGTTTTTTCATAATTACTCTCCTTTAATTGAATGTGATTTGAAATGTGAATTAATTGACAATTAATTGAAAAATTTTTCTGTGGAAGCTTTGTTATTGATTAATTATTTTTAATCAATCTCTCAGCATACGCCACTTAAAAAATGATTCAATCACACCTGCCTAATTGATTGATCGCTTTTTTTCCTTTTTTCTGGTAAGGTTTTTCCGGTCAATCAATTAATCTAATAACTAATTGAATTTATTAGATTAAAAACAGTATATCATAAGAAAAATTGACTTGTCAAATTTTATAAGTACTTAATATTATTAGATATTCAATTAAAGCAAAAAAATATTTTTCAATCAAATGAAATAATCTAATAATCAGTTATTTGATAAGAATTAATTACAATACCGTAATTGATTATTTGATAACAATTAATTAATTGATTTAATTAGATATTATTCAATTACTTAAAAAATAATCCCTTTTTCTTTAATAAAATAGGTATAAACACTTGACAATAGCATTTTAATGAATTATATTTTAACTTCAATGGCAATCACAAAACACTATACAACTACAAAACAATTTAACTACATGAAAGGAATTAAAAACAATGAAAACAAAACGAACTAACATCTCAATTCCAATGGACTTAGCAAGGCAATTGAAAGAACTTGAAATGCAAGAAAAAATCAAGGTCAATCTTTCAAAGCTTTGCTCAAATGCAATAGCGCAATTTTTTGAATTTTATATGGAAAATAAAAAAGAAATTGCAGATAGCTTTGAAGCAATTGAAAACGCAAAATTTGAAAGGGAATACTTGAAAGACAATTGCATCACTTATCAAATTGACTCAAAATCAGTTTTTGACTTAACTGACTTGGAAAGCATTTTAAACAATGAAAGGAATGAATCATGAAATTTTTAATTGGTTATTTATTAGCAATCGTTTTCGTAATTTGCTTATTTACTATCTGGAATGCTTTCAATGGGAATAATCCTACAGGCAAAGCAATTGAAGGTAAGGTAAAAGCTTATTCGGTATTTATGGAACAAATGAATAAGCTATCGGACTAACACTTAAAAAGAAAGGAAAAAATTATGGAAAATACCTTTGGCAATAGCGCAATGATTAATCACTTAATTCCATATGCAGAGTCAAGAATTGATTGCTTTTCAGTCAATCAATATTTTAAGAATGAATTAAATGAAATAATCATTCATAGGATTTTTAATCCCACTATTTATGCTGATTTAAACCAAATGAAAGGAAAAATCATGAGTTTAAAAGACAAATTAAATGCAAGTAAAAACGTCAATCCCATTACAGCAAATGCAAATAATCAATTACAAAAAAGTAGTTTAGCTGCAAAGCTTGCAAGTAAAGATTCGGTCATTTCTGAAGCTTCTATGACGGCCGAAAAATTTGCTCAAGTTGAAGCTTTGCGTCAAGAAATTAAAAACCTTCAATTAGATACCGTCAATATGCAATCCGATATTGAAGCTTTGACCAAAGTAATTATGGAATGCAATCAATTTACCGCAAGCACGGCTAAGGATATCAAGTCAACATTGAATGCAGTTAATTCTCTGCATGGTAACTTTGCCAAAATTTTACCGACAATGGCAATTGTCGATAGTAATCCAGATACCATTATTAATAGAAAACAGCATTCTAAATTGACTGCAAAAACTTCAGAGTTTAAATCGGTAATTGAAGGTCTTGAGCAGGGTGAAGTTCAGGCATTATACGAACTTTTCAAAAGTCAATTTAATCATAAATTCGCAAAGTCCAGTAAAGCGGATAAATTGAGCGAATTTTCATTTTTCATTAATGGAATTGACTTCACTTCATTGGATACTATTGATGCCACTACCAGAGCGCAATGGCAGGCTTTTAAGAATGCAAATAATAATCAAATGATATTTGCTCCGAACAGCATGAAGCTTGCTGTCAAAAGCTTGATTGCTATAGGCAATGATCTTGACTTGATTGCAGATAACAGTGTATCTGATAGCAAGGTCAATACTGAAGTGAAAGACTTTGCCTACTGGTCAAGTCAATATGGGATTGCAGATAAATCGATTATATCTGAAGTAGTTGATTTGGTGAAGCAGGAAGGATTGAATAATAAAACGTCAAGCTTGATTGCAGAATATTTGAATGAGAATTCAGTCAATGATTTATCTGGAGTTAATCATGGCGATTTTTTCACTTATTTAAAAACATCTAAATTCGCATAGTCCATTTAATACGGTAAAAGAAAACCGATATCATAATTAGCTTTATAGTGGTATCGGTTTTCTGCTTTTAAAGCTTATCATTTACCGTATATGAAGCGATTGCACTTAATTGAATATAAGACCATTGAAAGGAAAATAAAACAATGAATGATAACAATAAGACCGAATGCTTCAAAGCTTTGAATTCCATTACTGATATACTGGATACTAAAAGCGAATTTGAATATATTGCTTTGATAGAAATTGACGGGATTATCGATACCTATTTGCTATCTGATATAGGTCAAGAAACATTGCGTCAATTCGCATGGTATCTTTACAATGCATTTGACTTTAGGCATATTGAAAGTAATCAAGTGAAGCTTATACCTTTGATTGCTAATATGCCCTTCAAAAGTCATTGTCTGGATACTATGAATGCTTATATTGCTACGGTCAATCAAGGTATCTAAACTTGAAAGCAATGTCGCTTCATTTGCCATATATAAGACGATATCATATTGAAGTGGCATTGCTATACCTTATGGGATTGCATTCCATTATGAAGCTTTCAAGTGCAATCAAGTTAAGGTTATCAGATTGCAAGGCAATTGTATCAATTAATCAATTGCAATCAAGTCAAGTTCAATCAATTGGAATGCAATCAATTAATCAATTAATCAATTAACTATATGCAATTACAATGCCAATCAATTGAAAACCGACCGATCCAATTCAATTGATTGATTGAACCTACC
>Ga0070723_10000424_pt1 | contig 11131 bp, 7 predicted proteins | sample tdAd002_FD_67277 | JGI IMG/M metagenome (GOLD analysis project Ga0070723, IMG submission 67277) | Marine sediment microbial communities from the Atlantic coast under amendment with organic carbon and nitrate - tdAd00.2 | ecosystem: Environmental > Aquatic > Marine > Coastal > Sediment | place...
AGAATCCCGAGCCCGGAGCGGAAATAAAAAAGGGGCGTGATGTCAGGATAATAATCTCAAAAGGTGCAAAGTCAATTTTAATGCCAAATCTAAAAGGGCTTTCCATACAACAGGCTCGGATCATCCTTGAAGAAAACAGCTTGTGCCGTGGGGAAATATCGAGTACTTACAGCAATAATATAAAAAAAGACGAGATTATTATCCATGTCCCTTCTCCCGGAACTATGATAAACAGAGGCGGATGTGTAAATCTCCTTGTGAGTAATGGGATTCGGCCCAGGGCATATAAGATGCCTGATCTTATAGGTCTATCTCTGGAAAGCGCAATTCCTATGATCGAAACAATAGATCTGGTTCTTGGAGAAATAAAACCTCATTTTCACAAAGACAAGCCCCTAAATGCTGTTGTCGCCCAGGAGCCGCTCTCCGGCCACCGCGTGACCCAGGGAAGTATTGTCAATCTTGTCATTAACAGAAAACCCGGCCGAAAAGGCCATAAATATTTGCATGAAGACAAAGGAGCCGGCCTTTTCAGATACAGGCTTAAAGACGGTTTTTTAAAAAGACATATCAGGGTGCGCTTAAACAGCTTTGGCGTTTCAAATGATCTTTTCGACGGTTTCATGAAGCCGGGAGAAGAAATCTGGCTGTTAATACCGACAAATAATAATGCAACTGTTTTTCTTTATGAGGATGGTGAGCTGATCAAAACTTTAGTTTACGACGCATGGTAGTTCCTAAGTCACTTTCCCGGCTTGCCCGGATTAGGAGGTTTGATAATGAAATATATTGCCCCATCGATATTGTCTGCTGATTTTTCAAAACTGGGAGATGAGATAAGATCCGTTGAAGATGCCGGAGCAGACTGGATTCATGTAGATGTCATGGACGGTCATTTTGTACCAAACATCACCATAGGCCCTCTGGTGGTTGAGGCAGCAAAGCGTGTAACATCACTTCCTATTGACGTCCACCTGATGATTGAAAATCCGGACCGCTACATTAGCGATTTTACAAAAGCAGGAGCCGATCTTATTTCCGTTCAGGCAGAGACCTGTGTTCATTTAAACAGGACGATCCAGATGATAAAGGAATCCGGCCCGCGTGCCGGTGTGGTGCTGAATCCCTCAACCCCTTTATCTTCAATTGATTGGGTCGTGGAATATGTTGATTTTGTAATGATAATGAGTGTTAATCCGGGATTCGCCGGTCAGAGCTTTATACCCAATAGTTTAAATAAGGTTAAAGCCCTTCGCAGAATGATTAGGGACCGGGGACTATCAACCCTTATTGAGATCGATGGAGGAGTGAAGGAACAAAATATTAAAAATATATCAGATGCCGGAGTTGATGTATTCGTGGCCGGGTCGGCAATTTTTAAAAGCCCGGACTATAAAAAAACCATCGATAGATTCCGAGAATTAATCGGCAATTAATATCAGGAATAAACATTAAATCACGAAAGAACGAAAATGTGAATTTGTTTTTGAGCGAACCCTAAGGAGCAGATAATAAAATGGAACAGAGCAAAGACAGCCGGCAAGTCTTGATAATCCACGGGCCCAACTTGAATATGCTGGGAAAAAGAGAGCCCAAGATATACGGCAAAACAACACTTGATGAAATTAATTCAATGCTTGAAGAACATGGGAAAAGACTGGGTATTGCCATTGAAACCTTTCAATCCAATCATGAAGGGGCTATTGTTGACAAGATCCAGGAAGCCGCCAAAGCACAAAAAGGGATTATTATCAATCCTGCTGCCTATACCCACACCAGTGTCGCTATACGAGACGCACTACTCTTGCTGGATATCCCTGTAATCGAAATACACATTTCCAATATCTACAAAAGGGAACCGTTTCGCCACAAGTCCCTGATATCAGATGTTGCAACCGCTCAGATTGTCGGGTTTGGCGTTAAGGGTTACAGCATGGCCTTAGAGGCTTTAGCCGGAATGATTAAATCATAACTTACATACACATTCGCCAGCTTGAATACCGATCGGGAATAATCGAGTATGCAATTTCGAAACGAAGTCAAGCATATTAAACTAACGTTAGTGTTAACAGTTCGCTATATATTTAATGGGAGTTCACATAACATTATTGATTAGAGAACCGAACCCATTTTGACCTACCTCATACTATCTTGCCAACATGCGTAACTATGCTTGAAGTTACCTCTTATCAAAGGTCAAAAATCTGATACATTACTAAAATGCGGCAAAATTTGCCCACACTTCAGATGCAAATGCCCAAATAGATAAACGCGAAACATTGGTAATAATAGGAATTTCATTAAAAGAAGCACTTTGGCACGATTCCTGCTGTTTTTAAATCTACTTGACCCATTCCATCAGGTGTTTATTAGAAATCCTGTTTCACATCCTGAAAGGACATAGTTACGCATTTCAACAATTAGGGGTTAAAACATGGAAGAAAAGACTTCCACTAACAATTTTACAAAAAAGGGATCTGAATCGAGACACATTTTAGACATGTACTACAGTGTACAGTTCTCCTTAAATAGTACGGACCCGGTGTACATATTTAAATTACGTGACATTTCCTATAACGAGCCATGTATTCTGGTAAAGGAAGATTCCGTCGTCCTAAAGAGTTTGAAGGTTAATGACATATTGAACATGGAATATAATCCACCGGAGTCATCAGGTTCCAGCAAACTTTTGAGCACCAGGATTAAAGATATCTCAAAAAATCATTATGGTTGTTTCACAGGGCATTCTCTCGTAGGGCTATCCATCATCGACGAACATGATATCCATGCGTGATTTTTCGAAATTAAAACAAAGAGATATCCATGCTCTTTCAATACATAACTGATCAGTTGACAATACAAGATTGAGCCAAACCTGTCCCGGGGGTCAGGAAATGAGTAAAAACTCCCTAAGAGAAATCAGATAATGAACTACTCCGCGGCAAGCCGCGGAGTATCAGGAGCTTTGGAACAACTTCAATTGTTCTTGGTGAAGTTGTTTATATTCATCTTCTTTTCCTTGTTCCTGAATATATGTTTTGATGACTGTCTCATTGCCTTTTTTACCGACTGAGCTTATGTAATATCCATTAGTCCAAAATTCGCCTCCCCAGAGGTCCTTTTTGACTGATGGTATTCTACGAAATATTTCTCTGGCTGTTATGCTCTTTATCGTTCGCACTATTTTTGTCGGGCTATAAGTCGGTACAGATTGAACCAAAAAGTGAATATGGTCCCTATCTGTACCAATCTCTAAAAAGTGTATTTCATAGCGCATGGAAATTTCTAAACATATTTCCTTAAGCGTTTGATCAACTTCTTCAGAGAAAACAACGTTCCGATACTTCGCAGGACATACTATGTGATACATTAATACAGATACATTGTGACTGTTATGGATATAAATACTCATAACGCCACAATATCATCGTTTTTAGTGCGCAGCAAGCTGCGGGGTATTAAACCCTAAAACAGAATAACATACCTGGCTTATGGTAAAATCTTTCTTTCTTCATTGAGAGGATAAACATGCCAGGCATTTATTAACCGGGTGAATCATTGCAGCGTACTATAAGTACGCATCATTCCTCAGGATTTGCGCGCCTTGAATTTGGAGCTTTTTACTTTGCCGTCGAATTTCGACTTTTTACGAGATTGTCAACTTTACCTGCTTATTTTTTATACACCAAACCCCGAGCCCCATCCTACTACCTTTTGACAACAATTTTAAAATAGTCTATGGTGCGCATTTTCAGTATTTTGTTATTTTATCATAACACGAATATTTTATGAAACCTCACAAAACTGTGAAATCGCAACAGGAATCATTGCCCGGTGTAATGTATGCATCAGCAGCATTCCTGATCTGGGGATTAAGCCCCATTTACTGGAAGGTACTGCATAACATCCCTGCCTTTGAAATCATTATGCATAGGTCAATTTGGTCCTTTCTCTTTCTTCTTGTCATACTTGTATCGCAGAAGCACTGGAATGAATTCATGACAACCATAAAAAACCGGCGTACCTTTTTGATCTTGTTTCCCACCACAATACTTCTTGGATTCAACTGGCTCATCTACATCTGGGCTGTCAACAATGAACATATCTTACAGGCAAGCCTTGGATACTTTATCAACCCGCTGGTAAATGTTCTGTTGGGAATGGTTTTTCTTAAGGAGCGGCTGAGGCCTCTGCAAACTGTGTCATTGGTGTTGGCTGGGATCGGCGTGCTATACCTAACCTTTCATTATGGAGAGTTCCCTTGGATAGCCCTGTCACTTGCCTTTGCCTTTGGACTCTATGGCCTGATCCGAAAGGTGGCCCCGGTCAGTTCCCTTGTGGGTCTCTCCATTGAGATGCTATTCCTTTCCGTTCCCGCCCTGGCATATATCGTCTTCATAGATAGCAAAGGGACCGGAGCCTTATTTCAAATTAGTATCAAGATTGACCTTTTCCTTATAGGAACCGCTTTTCTCACAGCCTTTCCTCTTCTTCTTTTTACGCTGGGCGCAAGGCGATTGAATCTTTCCACCGTTGGATTTTTGCAGTATATAGCACCAAGTTGCATGTTCTTTTTAGGTGTCTTTTTGTATAATGAACCGCTTTCAAGCACTCAGATATTGACCTTCATTTTGATATGGACAGCCCTCTTAATCTACTCCACAGACTCTGCCATGTATTACAGGCTCGCCAAGGACCCAACTAAGCGCTCTAATTCATAAATTCGAGTTGAGTCCAGGGGCGAAATGCGAGAGTTGATGCATGAAGTTCGCTCAATAATCCGTTATTCCCACGAAAAGCCCGCCCCAGCCAAAAAGGGTGGAACGTCAAGCCATCAACTTTGGCAACACGCAAATCGCATCTTACATTTCTCTGGTTTGTGTTATCGTTATTGACACACACGAGTACTTTGTATAAATCACAGCTTAATGCAATCATCAGTTAAAGACAACAAGATGGTCGGTTGGTGGACACAAGGCGATACAGAACCTGAACTGGGAGATCAAGCTGTTAGATCTGCACTTCTCCGGGTTACACACCCTGTATCCCTGCTAACTCTCAACGGCCTACTTGCAGTAGGCCGGGGCGGTACGATAACCATTGGCAATAAAATGCCGCAAGAGCCGAACGTCTTTCCACTGGACGCATATGCTCCCCCACTACACCCTGAGAATCTGGGTGACCCTCAATTCAAGAAGACACATAATCTTCGCTATGCCTATATTGCCGGTGCCATGGCAAACGGTATTACATCAGTTGAAATGGTGGAACAAACAGGACGTGCCGGAATGGTAGGTTTTTTTGGTGCCGCCGGCCTTCCACTCGATGAAATAGAAGCTGCAATCGACAACTTGCAACAAAATTTAAAGGAAATCCCCTTTGGTTTTAACCTGATCCACAGCCCCAATGACCCTGAACTCGAGGCTGCTATAGTTCAACTCTATTTAAGGCGTGGGATAAGGCTTGTCAGCACCTCGGCATATCTCGATTTGACGATTCCCCTTGTTTACTATCGTGTTAAGGGAATCCACCGTGATAAAAACGGCAATGTAGTTTGTCCCAATAGGGTCATTGCAAAAGTTTCAAGGGTTGAAGTTGCCCGAAAGTACTTTTCACCTCCGCCGGAAAAGCTTCTGGCGCAACTGGTTGAAAAAAAAAAGATAACAAAACAAGAGGCTGACCTTGCAAAGTCAATACCCATGGCCGAAGATCTGACTGCAGAAGCAGATTCCGGAGGTCATACCGATAACCGGCCTGCAATTTCCCTATTGCCTACCATGCTTGCCCTGCGTGATGAATTGACTGAAAAATACAATTATAGCAGGCCCCCGTGTGTCGGGCTTGGCGGCGGAATTGCCACACCAGATTCAGCCGCCGCGGCATTTTCCATGGGTGCTGCCTATATCCTAACCGGTTCCATCAATCAGTCCTGTGTGGAAGCAGGTACATCCAAGACTGTCCGCCAAATGCTTGCTGAAGCCGGCCAGGCTGATGTGACCATGGCACCTGCTGCCGATATGTTTGAAATGGGGGTCAAGGTCCAGGTATTAAAACGTGGGACCATGTTTCCGCTTCGTGCTTCAAAACTTTATGATCTGTATTGCAACTATGATCGCTTTGAGAATATTCCTGATAAACAAAAGAAAATCTTAGAACGAGACTTTTTCAGGCGAAGTTTTCAGGTTGAATGGGAACAAACAAAGAATTATTTTGCCAGGCATGATCCAAAACAGATCGATCGGGCCCAGAAAGACCCCAGACACAAGATGGCCCTTGTTTTTCGATCATATCTCGGCCAGTCTTCCAACTGGGCAAATTTAGGCGATCCTTCCAGAAAAATCGATTACCAGATATGGTGCGGCCCGGCAATCGGAGCTTTTAACCAGTGGATTAAAGGGTCGTTTCTTGAAAATCCGGAAAATCGCAAAACCGTTACCGTTGCCATGAACCTTCTGTACGGTGCGGCTGTAGCTACGCGTGTAAACTGGATTAGAAATCAAGGCGTTGTATTACCTGCCGTCATAGGAGGTTTTTCTCCTATGACTCTTCATGAAATAGTGGAATTGCTTGAAGATAGTGCCGGATAATGAGTTCTATCCAGGTTCAACCGCACGACAAAATTATTGAGTACATCGGTTATATTCAACATTTTAGCTATATTCATGCCAATTGTTGAAACCTTTTCCGGCTGTAAACCGATAGATGTTTCTACATAGAGTTCTTTTGCAATCTCAAAGCCTTTGTAATGGGCCGGTTCGTTTGAAATTATACCTTTAACATTGTAAATAAATCCAAAATTGTTATCTATACGTTTTTCGCGTATAATGAATATTATGTATTTTTTGACCAGTTGATCCACACCTTTATTTAAAGTGGCGTTGCCTTTAACATCAAAATAAAAGCCCTTCTCCGCAAACCATCCATTTAAATCTTTTACGATTTGCTTTGCTTCCGGAATCGTAAACTTTAAGTCAGCCACCAGATGACCACCAAGATAAACCTTAAACGCGCCATCGGGACTGTATTGTCTTGCGAATCCGGATTGCATTCCACCCAACGGGTCAGGCGGAAGAAATTCCCGTGACCAACGTTTCCATTTGGCAATATTTATATCCAACCTGTGTGACACTTCCCTATTTGTAAAGAATTTTATCATAATGACACCTTAATAACTTGTTATGTCAATATTACAACTATTTAAAAAATAGAAATATATAAATCTTGCAATTTAAATGCATTACATGATTTAATATAACATTAATCGAAAAAAAATGTCGATTTCATTCGTAAGGCTGTATTAAGATTACACACCGGCTAACGATTTATAAATTATACTGTTGATATATCAATATGTCAACCATAAATTTATTGTCAATCCCTTGCAATTAATTTTTTTTTACATTATATTAGATCGATGAATTCGTAAAAAGTCCAACTTCTGCGTTGCGCTGCATCCTTCGTCATTGCAGCGTACTATAAGTACGCTCCCCATGGGACCGGCGGATAGCCGATTCCTCAGGATTTGCGCGCCTTGAATTTGGAGCTTTTTACTTTGCCGTCGAATTTCGACTTTTTACGAGATTGTCAATCATTGAAACCTTCAGATAAAAAAAGAAAACAAAATACGCCGGTAGCCATTATAGGAATGGGATGCTTATTCCCGAAATCTTCAGGATTAAAGGCATACTGGCGACTCCTGTCTCGAGGTGAAGACGCAATAACAGACATTCCTGAAACCCACTGGTCCACTGAAGATTACTTTGACACAGATTCAAAAAAACCTGATCACATTTATTGTAAACGGGGTGGATTTATTTCTCCGGTTTCCTTTAATCCCGCTGAATTCGGCATACCGCCTGCTACCCTTGAAGCCACTGATACTTCACAACTTCTCGGTCTGGTTATTGCAAAAAAAGCCCTTGAAGATTCCGGTTACGGCGACGGCAGAACCTTTAACCGTGACAAGACCAGCGTAATACTCGGAGTAACAGGAACTCAGGAACTTGTAATCCCCTTAGGTGCCAGACTTGGACATCCCATATGGCGAAGAGCCCTTGAAAATTCAGGGATTAATCCTGAAAAAACCGAGGAAGTCGTCCAAAGAATATCAGACTCATATGTATCATGGCAGGAAAACTCGTTCCCCGGTCTTTTAGGAAATGTTGTGGCAGGAAGGATCTGCAATCGTCTCGATCTCGGAGGCACCAACTGTGTTGTTGACGCTGCCTGTGCAAGCTCCATGAGCGCCATCCATCTTGCCGTTATGGAACTAATTTCAGGGCGAAGCGACATGGTTATTACCGGTGGTGTGGATACGTTAAACGACATTTTCATGCATATGTGCTTCACCAGGTCAATGGTTCTTTCACCCACAGGAGATGTCAGACCGTTTTCAAAAAATGCCGACGGTACAGTGCTTGGCGAAGGTATCGGGATATTTGTTCTTAAAAGGCTTGAGGATGCGGAACAGGACGGCGACAGAATTTATGCTATTATAAAGGGTGTCGGGTCTTCCAGCGACGGGAAATCCCAGAGCATATATTCACCCAGAGCTGATGGACAGGTAAAAGCCCTTCAAATGGCTTATGAGGAGGCCGGTATAGACCCGGCCACGGTCGAGCTTGTGGAGGCTCACGGCACCGGCACAAGAGTCGGTGATGAGGTAGAGTTTCAGGCCTTAAACCAGCTTTTCGGAAAATCGGCCCAAAACGGTCAATGGTGCGCAATAGGCTCTGTTAAATCAATGATCGGCCATACCAAGGCGGCCGCAGGCGCTGCAGGCCTAATGAAGGCTGTGCTCTCTGTTTACAACAAAGTACTGCCGCCAACCTTGAAAGTCGATGAACCGGATCCCAGACTGAATATTCATCAAAGCCCCTTTTACCTGAATACAGAGTCCAGACCCTGGTTCTCAAATAAAGAACATCCGCGTCGGTCGGGTATCAGCGCATTTGGTTTTGGCGGGAGCAACTTTCATGTGGTTGTCGAAGAGTACCAGAGCCAAAAACAGGAAATTTCCTGGGATGGATCTGTTGAAATTGTTGCCCTGTCAGCTTCTAATCAAAAGGAACTTACAAAACTTCTCCAGAGCTTTAAAACTTCCGTGGAAAACGGTGCAACATATGAAGAAATTGCGGCAAAAGCTGCAAAAACCAGATACAGTTTTTCCACCTCGGACAAACACAGGCTCCTGATCGTCATTGAACACTCAATGGATCTGAAAAGCCTTTTTGACCGTGCTTTACATGCCGTTGAATCAAAAAGCTCCCGGAATCCATGGAATCTAAAGAATATTTTTTACGGCGGTCCTGAAACTTTTGACAAAATTGCATTTGTTTTCCCCGGTCAGGGAAGCCAGTATGTGGGGATGTTCCGCGATCTTGTTTCAAGCTTTCCGGATGCATTTAAAGTGCTGGAAAAGGCAAACGAAAAATACGATAATTCCGGTCCTCTCACCGATATTATCTACCCTTTTTCTCCTCAAACCGGAAAAGACAAGCAAAATCAGGAAAAAACTTTAAGAAAAACAGAAATTTGTCAGCCGGCCATCGGGGCTGTGAGCATGGCAATGCTGAAAATCCTTCAAGGATTCGGCATCAAACCCCATGCCACATGCGGGCACAGTTTTGGCGAACTTTCAGCCCTTTGTGCTGCCGGCCGGATCGACCTGGATACAATGTTGCACCTTTCGATTGCCCGCGGCCGTTTGATGGCAGCAGCAGGCCGGGATAACAGTCAGAATAATGGTGGTATGATGGCCGTAAAAGCCCCCCTTGATGAACTCGACCATCTGATTAAGAAAACTGAGACAGGCGCAATACTTGCGAACCGAAACAGCCCGGAACAGGGGGTTTTGTCGGGATCCGTGGAATCCATCGCCTGTGCTGAAAAAATATGCAAACAAAAAGGGTTCCGAACCATAAAGCTGCCCGTCTCTGCCGCTTTTCACAGCAGACTGGTTAAAGACGCCCAAGAACCTTTCATTCAGACCCTGGAAAAGATCGACTTCTTTCCTTCAGACATCCCTGTATTTTCCAATACAACCAGTAAACCATATCCTAAAGATTCTGAAAAAGCAAAAAAATTGCTGGGCAGGCATCTATTATCCCCTGTCGATTTTGTAAGCGAAATTAAAAATCTATTCAAAATGGGGGTACAAACATTTGTTGAGATCGGCCCTAAATCAGTTTTAACAGGACTTGTAAAATCCATATTAAAGGGGCAAAACTTTCGGGCAATCGCCGTGGACGATTCTTTAGGACAACGATCCGGAACCGAAGATCTTGCCGGAACACTTTGTCATCTTGCATCACTGGGTCATAGTGTCGATTTGAGCTGTTGGGAACAACCTGCTAAAGAAACTAGAAAACAGGTCATGAGCATACCGATTGCAGGTGTAAACTACAGAAGTCAGGGGTCAGGGATCAGGGATCAGGGGTCAAAGATCGGGGATAAGAAGACGGAAAGCAGAGATCAAAAGGCAGAGGACGGACGGCAGAGGTCAAAAGGCAGAAGGCAATCAACTGAAATTAGAACAAGCAACACAACTTCTAATATAGAGCAAGGGCAAGAAAATCGTAGTTTTAATATTAATCCAATTCCCGAAGATCAAAACACCATGAAAAACAAACAACCACAACAAAGTGTTATTCTGGATGCGTTAAATGTAGTTCAGCAAGGCCTGAAATCCATGCAGGAACTCCAGATTCAAACCGCCGAAACCCATCAAAAGTTTTTGGAGACTCAAACCCAGGCCGCACGAACTTTGCAGAATATGATGGAAAACACCCAGCGCCTTGCTGAAACTTCTCTTGGAATTAAAACTCAGATTGATGCTCAAAGTGCTGTCCAAACGCCACATGATTCTATAGTTGCACCTGTCTCTTCTGAGCCGGCAACAAAAGAAGTCTCTTTTGAAAAACCGGATTTAAAACCGGATGACAAAGATCCTAAGCCGCCGGACAGTGCACCAAAAGAGTTAGAAAACATCATGCTTGAAGTGGTCAGTCAACTTACGGGCTATCCCACGGAAATGCTCGCCATGGACATGGACATCGAGGCCGACCTTGGTATCGACTCCATCAAAAGGGTGGAAATACTTTCCACGCTTGAAGAAAAAGTCCCCAACCTT
>Ga0070723_10000426_pt1 | contig 11094 bp, 8 predicted proteins | sample tdAd002_FD_67277 | JGI IMG/M metagenome (GOLD analysis project Ga0070723, IMG submission 67277) | Marine sediment microbial communities from the Atlantic coast under amendment with organic carbon and nitrate - tdAd00.2 | ecosystem: Environmental > Aquatic > Marine > Coastal > Sediment | place...
TTCCTTATTATTATTGGATGGGCTGTATTACATAATACTAGCGAATTTAACAAAATCACGTATTTGTTTTACATAATCATGGAATTGGAGAAATATATTCGAATAAAAAAGGGGTCAGACCCCTTGGGGTCTGACCCCTTTTATCTTGAAATTAATTTTGGTGGGGTACTTCCATCGTAACTTGATGTAATCGTATAGTTGCCGCTGGTAGCCACATCAGCCTCGACGAACTCGATGGCATCCTGAAACACATTCGTTAATCTATGGGACTATTCATATGGTCGTGACAAAAGTCATTATTCGTTGCCTGCTCCTGCTGGCTATTTTCGTCAGCCCGCTCGCACAGGCGGATGCGATGGACGACATCCTCAAGCGCGGCACGTTACGCGTCGGCATCAGCGAATTTGTCCCCTGGGCCATGCAGGCAAAGCGTGGCGGACATGTGGGCTTCGACATTGACCTCGGTGTCAAGATCGCAAAGGACATGGGCGTTCGTGCGGAATTCAAGGTGTACGAGTGGAAGGACATTATTTCGGCGCTGGAGGCGGGTGAGGTCGATATGATCGCCGGCGGCATCGTAATCACGCCGCAGCGTGCGTTGCGCATAACGTTTACCGGACCAGTCGCGTTGTCGGGTGCCGGGATGGCGACCAATACCGACATGACCAAGGACATCGGCAATCTGCAGCAACTTAACGATCCAGATATCGTGATTGCCACGGTTACCGACACGTTTTCGGAAGGCGTTGCCCGCTCCATCTTTGACAAGGCGGAAATTCACTCACATGGCAACAAGGATGACGCAGAAGAAGAAATCCTTGAGGGCCGCGCACACGCTTACATTTCCAGCCTGCCGGCAGTGAAGTTCCTCGTAACGAATAACAGCGACACCGTTGACTTGCCGTTGAGTGACGCGATCGTCGGTTGGGCCGAGGCAATGGCGGTGCAAAAAGGTGAGCAGGAGTTGCTGAACTTTCTCAACGCCTGGATAACAGCGCATAACGCCGACCGATGGCTCAATGCCACACGCGAGTACTGGTTCGAATCACGTGACTGGATGCAGGACGTGAAGCCCTGATGCGCTTTTTTCGCGTCATTGCCGGTGTGACTATGGCGGCCACCATGTTCTGGTCCGCGTCCGCGAATGCACAGGTGAGTGACGCGGAAAACGAGTCGGAACCTGACGAACCTGACGCACCGACCGAAATTTCGGAAGAGCTGTACGAAAGCCGCGTCATGGATGAAATCACGGTCATAGCCGGTCCCCAGGGCCGAACTGCATTCGAGCTCGAGATGCAACGCCAGGCGCAGATGCAAGAGGCCGTTTTCGCCGAAATGCGCATGCGAGAGCGCGAAGAGGAAGAGCTGGCCTGGCGGCAGGCTGACCGCGACCTGCGGAACCCGGACTCACGTATCAAGTGGGGTTACAGCCCGCAAGCCGAGCAACGCATGCGTCGCGAATACGATTTTATGAACGACATGCTGATGGACCAAACCAAGCCTGCGACATTATTCCGCGCCGAGTTCTGAATACTGCGAATGCCCGCAGATGATCGCCGTTACCACGCACGTGCATAGGCTAGACTGAACGTGTTGTAGTCGCCGCCTGTCCTGGTGGTAATTCCGGTGCTGGCACTCACACGAATTGCATGGTGACCCCTCACTGGAAAAAGCAGAGTCGCACCAATTCTTGAATTGCGCTGCCAGTCGAAGCGCGCATCACCGTCGATGGTGCTGCGACCTCCGGAATAATAATTCAGGTCCAGAGAAGCCCAAAATCCGGGCCTGATCCTCTTCACCAGATAAAACGCGGCGGAGTAGATCGGATCTTGCTGACGCGTGGTGCCCACGAACTCGTCGTTGTCGCTGAATAACCACACACCGGCCTCGACTTCGAGCAACCAGGTAGGACGTATTGGCCAGATGCCGCCCAATGCAAGCTTGGTTGACCAACGATTTGTGCCGACGTTGATGACTTTGTCGGGATCGTATTCGCCGGTCGGTGCCTGGATCAGAATACTGGCGCCCAGAATTGGACGCGGCTTGGCGCGCAATGCCTGGAACTCCTTCCCGTCCATGCTTGGCGCACCAAGCAAATTGACCGAAAGCAGAACACGCGCATCGGACAACGCGGAGACCTCTCTCTCCATGAACTCACCTTCGACCTCGCCTTTGGTCACTCCCCAAGCGTAAGGAAGATTAAACTGAATGTTGGCTGACCGGTCGAAAAGACTAAACGTGCGTTGATACGTGATCTGCGCGAAGTTGAGCTCTGAATCGACACCATCAATCGGCAGGGTCTGGTCAGTCATAACGTCCCCCGAAGAATGCTGGTAGCCGGCAACGATTAAGTTGGTTCCTTTCGGCGCAGGCCAATAGGCCCTAGGCATGAGTTCCTGTGCGGTGACAGAGGATGTAACGACGCTGAGCACGATAACGACAACCGTGCGATACAAAATGGCGCGCCGCAGACTATAAAGCATCGTAATTCTCCTTTTAGTCAGAATAAGAACGTGCTCGGGTTCAGTCAAGCAGTGTCGGTCCGGGTGCTTGTTGCGCGCGCTACAGCTTCGGTCAGCCAATCACCATGCAGGTATAAAATCAATCTTTGACCGGAAATAAGTACCGTGTAAACTCGCTTCAGGCATCGGCAATCTAGGAGACACAGTGAAGACCGGACCTGGAGACTTGATGCTCGTCAACAACCCAACGCAGATGTCGGAGCGTGCAAGCCCCAAAGAATTCCATCCGACACGACCGGCTCCGGAGTATCAAAACAACGAATTCACAATGGCTGGCGGGATACTCGGGGCAATAGGTGGAACGCCTCTTGTTCGCCTTGAAAAAATCTTTGCGCCCTCACATTTTGACTGTTTCGCAAAGCTGGAAGGCTTGAACCCGGGCGGAAGTTCCAAGGATCGTCCCAGCGTCGCCATCATAGAAAGGGCATTGCAGACCGGCGAGATCAATTCCGACACGCTCATTGTAGAAAGCAGTTCCGGCAATACCGGTATCGGTCTGGCACAGGTTTGCGCTTACCATGGTCTGCGCTTCCGCTGCCTTGTCGATCCCAAGGTTACGCAGCAGAACATCGATCTCCTTACGGCCTATGGTGCCGAGATAGAGATGATTGAGCATCCTGATCCGGAGACAGGAGAATTATTACCCACCAAGCTGAAACGCATTGACGAGATTTTAAAAACGGTCAAGAACAGCTTTTGGGTCGATCAATACGCGAGCCCGGAGAATTCAGGCGCGCACTACCGATCTACAGTCAAAGAAATCCTGCGCGACCTGGATGGCCGCATGCTCGATTATCTTTTTATCGCCACCGCGACTTGCGGCACCATCAGAGGGTGCCTCGACTACCTGGTGGATCATGGTTTTCCGACCAAGGTAATCGCGGTCGATGCACTCGGCAGCCAGATTTTTTCAAATGCCAGACACGCCCGTGTGATACCCGGTCTTGGGTCCGGGATCTGCCCGAAGCTAACTCCGACAGATGGCGTACACGAGGTCCTGCACGTCACCGCCATCGACTGCGTTGTGGGTTGCCGGCGGCTTGCACGGACAGAGGCCGTTCTGGCTGGTGGATCATCCGGTGGCGTTATCAGTGCGATCGAGCGGATGAGCAACGAGATCCCAGAGGGTTCCACTGTGGTTGCGCTGCTGCCTGATCGCGGTGAGCGTTATCTCAATAGCATTTATTCTGACGAGTGGGTGCGAAATGAGCTCGGCGACATCGCTCATCACTGGACGAAGGCAAAAGAGAAAGCCTGATGTCCGCCAGCAATTTAACCGTGATCGGCGCCGCCGACGTAGAGGCCGCGCTCATAGGGCGTAATAATGTCGTCCTCGATGCAGTTCAAAAGGCCTATGAAACACATGCGCGCGGAGCGAGTTCCCTGCCCCATTCCAGTTTTCTGCGTTTTCCCGACAGCGACAAAGACCGGATCATTTGCCTGCCGGCGTACCTCGGAGACGATTACCAGCTTGCTGGAGTCAAGTGGATTGCATCTATGCCGGACAATGTTGCCAGGGGTATGGAAAGGGCATCGGCGGTTGTTATTCTGAACGATCGGGTCACCGGCCAGCCAAAAGCGGTCATGGAGGGATCAATCATCAGCAAGCAGCGAACGGCTGCGTCTGCCGCGCTGGCATCAAAGGTGCTTGCTCCGGGTGAACCCGATGCGATCGGTTTTGTCGGATGCGGCCCGATCAACACTACGGTGGCTCAGTTTCTTACTACCACCTGGCCCAGTGTCAGGCGATTCATGGCATTTGACCTCGACCCAGCCCGTTCCAAGGTTTTTGGCGAGACATTTCTCACGCAAACGCACGCAGCAGAATTCACAGCAACGGCAAGTCTTGACGAATTACTAAGCGAATGCCCGATGGTGGCGTTTGGAACCACTGCCATTAAGCCTTACCTGGATAATCTCGATGCTTGTCCTGCCGGTGCAACGATACTCCATGTATCGCTGCGGGACCTGAGTGCTGGCGCAATACTTTCGAATCACAATATCGTCGATGACCTTGACCACGTGAACAGGGCCGACACATCGATTCACCTTGCGTCCAAACAGGTTGGGAATACCGATTTCGTTCACAGTTCGCTGGGAGAACTTCTACTTGGCAATGTCGATTTGCCAGAGCGTGACGAACGCAAGATTATTTTTTCGCCCTTCGGTTTGGGTGTGCTTGACCTGGCCGTTGCAGACCTCGTTCAAAACAAAATAACCAAAGACGGTGGCGGGACGCTTGTCGAGTCATTCCTGCCTAAACCATTTTCCAGTGTCGTTCAGAGTAGGAAATAATTCGTATGTCAGTTGTTTGGAGTTGCAATGAGTGGGATCAACTGGAAGAAGTGATCGTCGGAAATCCGCTGCGCGCGAGATTTCCCACAGCAGATCGAAGTACTCAACTGGCAGAGTTTCCCGACCGATCGCTCGGAGATATTCCACAGGGTCCTATCCCGGAGCAAATTATTGAAGAGACGGAAGAGGACCTGAACGCATTTATTGCTGTACTCGAAGGTCAGGGTGTAACCGTCAAGCGCCCGGAAACATGGCCACATGAAGCCAAATTTTCCACCATTAACTGGGAATCTGAGGGTTACTACAATTATTGTCCCCGCGACATCATGCTGGTCATCGGAGACCAGGTGATCGAAACGCCCAACGTCATCCGCAGCCGCTATCAGGAATCGTTTAGCTACCGTGCGATGATGGTTGACTATTTGAAGTCAGGCGCAAAATGGTACAGCGCTCCCAAACCCATGTTATTGGATTCGCTGTTTGATGTTGACATGAGCAAGCCCACTCCACGCAACGACGAGCCGGCCTTTGATGCAGCAAACGTCCTTCGCCTGGGCCGCGATTTGATCTACCTGGTTAGCGGCACGGGTAACGATATGGGTGGGCAATGGCTGCAGACCATTCTGGGGGACGATTTTCGGGTTCACTTTCTTAAGGATGTTTATTACGGCAGCCATATTGACTCGACCTTCGTCGCTCTGCGTCCTGGCTTGGTACTTTGCAACCCAGGACGGATAAACGACGATACGCTGCCTGAAATTCTGAAACAGTGGGAAGTCATTTACAGCCCGCCGATGGAAAGCACGGACAGATTTGACGCTGATTATCTGTCCAAAAGTATTGGCAGTAAGTGGATCGATATGAACCTGTTCAGCATCAACCCGAATCTGGCTGTGGTAGACCGCGATCAAACGGCTCTGATCAAGCTGCTGGAGAAGCACGGCATTGACGTTGTTCCCCTCAAACTGCGGCACTCAAAAATGTTAGGTGGTGGGTTCCATTGCATCACCCTGGACATCCGCCGCACCGGAACGCTCGAGCGATACTTCGATTGATCACCAGCTTATGGCAGTAGCTATATTTGCAGCGTCCTTCTCTGTCTTCTTCATACTCACTTTTGTGGCATGGAGGCGGTACCTTTGGGCGGCAGAGAAAGTCCAGTACGAGCAGGAGGACACCTGCCCCTACAGCCTGACGGATGTCTTTGGCGACCGCCACCTTGTCAACGTACCTCACCAGGAAGGCGTCCAATGGCTAACAGATATTTTTAGCCGTAGCGCCCGAAAGTTCCCGCATCTCACCGCTCTACAAATACCGCGCACCGGTGAGTCCCTGACTTTTGCAGAACTCGACACACAAGCTGAAAAAATTGCTGCGGCCATTTCCCGGTTCCTGACAGGCCCGGACCAGGTAGTGGCCGTGGCCATGTCACAGGACAACTGGCAGATCGTGGCCTCTCACCTGGGCATTCTCAAGGCGGGTGGCACGTTGATGTTTCTGGACACCAGTTTGCCAGACGCCCTGGTCACCCACATGCTCAATGACGCACAGCCGGCGGTCATTCTCACCCGGGGGGAAAACAGGTTTCGCGACTTGCCGACGCTTGACGTCCTGGCACTGCCTGAGGAGATACCAGCACGTGAGCCACCATCCTGGCTGGATGACCCTTCACAGCGCCTTGCGACCCTCTTCTATACCAGCGGAACCACCGGCAAACCCAAGGGCGTGGAGTCACCACACGCAGGCTACGTGAACCTGGCACTGAGCTACGCAGATTACTTCGACCTCATTCCCGGCATGGATGCGACGTCGCTCACTTCATCGCTGGGTTATGACGGCAGCATTTCCGAGATGTACAGCGCCTGGGTATCCGGTTGCGCTGTGGTCATGCTGACCAAGGAACAAATCAGGTCCGGCCCGGACCTCGTGCCCGTCCTGCGTGAATCGGAGGTCACGGTGTTGTTCTGTCCACCAGTGCTTCTTACTACGCTTACACCAGACCCGCATTTGGATCTTCCCTACCCGATCTGCCGCTATATTGTGCCAGCCGGTGAGGCTTTCCCCAGCGCACTCGTGGAGCCCTGGACGGAGGGAAGACGACAGATCATCAACACCTATGGCCCGACGGAGGCGAGCACCGACACGAGTCGCCAGAGCTTGCGGCCAGGGGAACCTGTCACCATTGGCTCACCCCTGGCCAATGTCACTTATGTCATTCTCGAAGTTGACCAAATGGATCCACTGGCTCACGGGGAAGTTGGTGAGCTATGTATTGGCGGTGTACATGTTGCGTGGGGTTACCGGAACCTGCCAGATGAGACGGCCCGAAAGTTCATCACTCATCCCCGGTTCGGCCGCCTCTACCGCACCGGGGATAAATGCAAAATAGACATACGCACGCAGCGCGTGCACTTCCTCGGCAGAATTGACAGTCAACTCAAGGTACGTGGTCACCGTGTCGAGACGCAGGGTGTTGAGGACATACTCCAGACACGGTTCGGCGAAATCGAAGCCGCCGTGCTGGATTATCAGAACGGGGAACTGGTCGCTTTCATCAGCGCACCGTCGATCGCCGGGACTGATATCGATGTGGCCGCTCCCGCACCTGTCGATTGGGCTGCGCACGTAACGGCAACTTTGGCGCAGCAACTTCCTGCGCCATCCGTTCCTTCCAGGATTTTCCTGGTGGAAGAATTTGCCATGCAACCGGTGTCCGGAAAGATCGACCGGGAGCACCTTCCAAACCTGTCTATTCTGCGAACAAAAATTAGTCAAGCCGCGCAGCACGCCATGAATGGAATGCACCGTACGGAGACGGGGGAAGCCCTTGTCCCCGAACCGTATGAGGAATTGGAGGCGGGCTCTGAGGAAGTTCTGGCGATTTGCAATGCCGTATTCGAAACACCGATGGGATGGGACGACGTATTCGCCGACCATGGCGGGCACTCAATTGTCATCGCACGACTCGCTGAGCGCCTGCGCGTTGCCGGGTGGACCGTGTCGGTCCGCGCATTGCTCAGCGACTGTAACACCGCACGGAAAGTAGCCCGCCACTCGACGCAAGTCCCGGAGCCCCCCAATGCCTCTGCGACTATGGCGGTAGGCGACGGAGATCTTGCCCAACGCGATGAATCGGCCGCAAAGGTTTTCTCTGTAGCCAGTTTCACCATTCGGCAAACATTGTTCCTGTGGCTGTTGTACGCCCCTCTGTTAGTGGGCTTTCTGGGAATCATTGCGTTCGCGGAAATCGGTGAGTTCTTCATGACCGCGAATATCTGGGAGTTCGTTGGCGCCGGTTTTGTGATGTATCTGGTAGCACTGGTTCTGCCTTTCACCAGTCTTCTCTGGGTGATGGCGATCAAGCTCTTCATGGGCGGCCACCTGTACAAAAATAATGTGACAGCGGGGGTATATCCCAAGTGGAGCAGAATGCACCTGCGGGTCTGGTGCATAGCACGGCTGGAGAACTCGGTACTTTTGCCCCTGGGTGCATTGTTTCGCAGCGCTCCATTGATGGCATACGTGCTGCGAAGACTGGGCGCGAGTGTTGGCAGCAATCTTCAGTGCGCGCACGATGTCGATTTCTCCGGCCCTCTGGATCTGCTATCCGCCGCGGACAACGTCACCATTCAAACCGGAGCCTATATTCATATGTCGAGGTGGCAGGATCAGGACTTACACATCGGTCCTGTTCGCCTGGAGAGTGGCTGCAAAATCGGGATGCGGGCGGCCATTACCAGTAACGTGAAAATAGGCCGGGGCTCCTGGATCAACCCATTCACGCCCATACTCAGTGACGTTGGCGCACACGAGATGTGGGAGGACGCCCCCGCCCGCTTTAGTGGCCATTGTATGGACTTGAAGCGAACGGCCAAAAGCTGCGAATCCACGCTGCCCGACTGGTTCATGGAAACGCTCAACATTCTGATGCAGGTGTTTCTGGATTTCTGGCTCATTGTCGTTCCCACCGCAGCGGTTAGCTGGTTTGCCGCCACGTTCATACCTGCCGGAGAGACCGCACTCGCCAGTGAATATTTCAGGACAACGCCTCTGTCGGAGATTGTCTGGCACATGGCCCTGTACGCCTTTGTCACCACCTGGGTTGCTGTCGTTCTGATCTCGTTGCTGGTGTGCCTCTTTCTTCGCTATACGCCGGCCTCGCCCGGAATTTATTCTTCGAGGGGACTCCGGGGCTGCCTTCTCTTGTACAGGATGAAGAAAATGAACCAGGTCCAGAGGCAATGGACCTGGACCATCACCGGGCAGTATCTGCGTGCACTCGCCGGTATGCATTTCCCCAGGCTGGGCGCCTCGGAGTGCGACCTGATGCTCAACCTTGTTCCAGAGCTTGCCGCTGCCGATTCCCAGGTCTTCTGGTCCAATGGCAGTTTCACCAACATGCTTGATTATGGCGCGGAGCACATCAAGCTACGCCAACTCGACATGCCGCGGAATTTCTTCAGTGGCAACAACTGTGTTGCAGAATCAGGGCAGTTCCCCTCCAACTTCCTGCTGGGCGTCTCAACACTTGGCAACGACATTCAGTTCCGGAGGCAAATGCGGTCACGGTTGGGCGAGCCGATCACGGTGGCAGGAAACCCACCGATGAAGTTTGCCAGTGCGCAATTCGAGGCTGAGAACGAAGCCCAGAAATTGCCAAGCCTGGCGCTATTCCTGGCGCGCGTATTCCTGAATGATATTTTCAGCATCGGTTTGTTGCATGCTGCGGTGATACTCGTCTACGTGATTCTCTACACGAGCTTTCTGCGTATGGACGGACATCTGATTGTCAGCGCTTTTTTTGCCTTGATACTCGCTGAAATGATCCTGATTTTGCTGTGTGCCGGAATCAAGAAACTCCTTGTCGGCAGCGATTGGGGTTCCGCGCACTCAACGCCTTTCTGGTCCTGGCAACATTTCAAATATTTTTTCGCTCAGGATTGCTTCTTTGCCTGGTGCTTGAGACCCCTGACAATGTCTGCAGGGACAGTGCTTTCCAATACTGTCCTGCGATGGATGGGGTGTGAGATCGGCAGACGAACGATAGTCACCTCACCAATGCAGGCCTCCGACTGGAACGCCGTGAGGTTCGGTAGCGATTGCATGGTCAACGGCTTTCTGCAGTTTCACACCTTTGAGAATATGATACTGAAAGTGAAGCGAACCGAAATCCGGGATGGCAGCTCCATCAATTTCGGTGCGACGATTATGGGCGGTGCCATAATTGAGCCTGGGACAACGCTTTTGCCGTTGAGCCTGGCCCTCAAAGAGATGCACCTGACCACTGCCACATACGAGGGCAGCCCCGCTGAGCCAGTGGACGGTTGAAAATGACAAGAGATGCCAGCGATCGGATCATCGACTATTTCGCCGCCAGTTCCTGCGATTTGACGCCGGCGTCTGCGCACCATGCGGCCCGTGTACTGTACGTGCCGGTTTCGCACGATCCGGAGGTCACCAGGTGTTGCGCGTCCGTCCTGTCACAGGCCGAGTTGCCGCGAGCCGACCGCTTTGAATCGCATCACGACAAGACCCTGTTTACACAGCGCCGGGCGTTTCGTCGTTTCTGCGGCGCTCTCGCACTGAGATCGTCCCAGCCCTTATCGCAAATCGATTTCAAGGAAACACAAAACGGGCGACCTCACCTTTCTGAATTGGGAAGTTTTTGGTTTAGTTTTTCCTCCTGCCGATTCGGTTTTATCGGGGCGTGGTCGTCGACGCATGGGATCGGTGTGGACTTCGAAGATCAAACCAGGGAGCTGGAGGCTTCTGAAATTGCGCGGCGATTCTTTTCCGGAGCCGAAGCTAGCGCTGTTGAAGCAGCAGGCGGCTCGGAGAGACTGCGCACATTCTTCCAATTCTGGACTCTCAAAGAAGCGGCTCTGAAATCCATTGGAGAAGGATTGCCCTATGGTCTCGACCGCTTCGAATTCGAATTGGCCCCAAAACCACGTGTTGTTCGTTCGCCCGATGGTCACGGTGATCCGGAGCATTTTATTTCCCACGTGTTCGAACCAAACGGTAGTTGCGCCGCTATTGTCATGCGAAGCCTGGCGTGAATGAGCCAGCTTGTGGAATCACGCGCCGTTGACAACACTGATTGGCTGAAAGCCGCTGCAATCATCCTGGTCGTGGTTGACCACACCGGATATTTCTTCATTAAAGACGCCGACTGGTGGCATGTTTTCGGACGTATGGCGGCTCCGATTTTCTTCTTCCTTCTGGGCTACGCAACGTCGCGGACCGTCCCGGTCCGCTGGATAGGGGTCGGCGTCAT
>Ga0070723_10000427_pt1 | contig 11084 bp, 10 predicted proteins | sample tdAd002_FD_67277 | JGI IMG/M metagenome (GOLD analysis project Ga0070723, IMG submission 67277) | Marine sediment microbial communities from the Atlantic coast under amendment with organic carbon and nitrate - tdAd00.2 | ecosystem: Environmental > Aquatic > Marine > Coastal > Sediment | place...
GCCTTGTGGCTTGCGGCGAGAATGATGATGACGGTCCCAGGGACTTACATTTACTCGAGTGGAACGGCTATCAACACCCACAGTTTTACCCCGAGTACACGGCCAAGTACGGCCGCTCCCCCGACTACACGTATTTCGATAACGCTCACAATGCGATGCAGCGCATGCGTACCGGGTACCGTGTCGACCTCGTGCACCTCTGCACTGGCCAGTTGTCGCAGTCGAAAGATGAGGGTCTGATCAGGCCCATCGATACGAGCCGTATTCCAAACTGGTCGACGATCACACCCGAACTTCTCGATCTCCCGGATGTTCGCATGGACGGTGAATACTGGCTCATGCCCTGGGAGTGGGGCTTTTCGACCGTTGCCTACAACCCCGACGCGATCAGCATCGAGAACCCGACTTACGAGATGTTCATCGACCCGCAGTTCAAGGGCCGGACCGCGCTGACATCCGATATTCCAGTCAATTTTGTCATCGCAGGCGTGATTGCGGGTTGGGAGGACCCCATAGAGCCGACCGAGGAGGAGATGGAGGAGGCACCTGAAATATTTACGAAGATGCTTGAAAACGCTCGCTTCATCTGGACCGATGGTACGCAAATGGAGCAGGCATGGGCCGCAGGTGATGTCGCGATCTCCTATATATTCGGCAGCGCAACGCGCCGCATGAACAAAGAGGGGCTGCACAACGTCATTGTCTATCCGTTGCAGACGTGGATGTGTGGGCTTGCTGTGACCACCAATGGCAGGGCGACGGATGAAGAGGTTTACGACTACCTCAATGCGATGCTCGCCCCGGCCAGTGGTGCCGCGATGTTCGACATGTACGGTTACGGCCATGGCAATTCGACGACGGCGTCGACGCTGGATCCCGAACTTATCGCAGGAACCGGCGTCGAGGATCCGGCCGGCACGTTCGCTCTTGGCGTCTACACAAAAGCACACCCGCCGGCGATCAGAGCGAAGCTGTTTCAGCTCTGGTTCGAAGCCCAGGCTGGCCTCAACTAGAGGGTTCTGACATGTCCAAGTCGATTACCGATTTCTACGATCGCCTGAGTCTCCTGTACCACCACAACATGGGATGGGACTGGGATGCGGCCGTGCGCGAAGAGGGCGCTCAGTTGAATCGTTTTCTTGCCGATGGCATGAGCCAGGCCGGACCCTACTCGGTACTCGATTGTTCCTGCGGCATTGGTACCCAGTCGATAGGCCTGGCGTTGCAAGGCCACCACGTGCATGCGACCGACATCAGTTCGGTATCGATCGAATGCGCGCAGGAAGAAGCCAACAATCTCGGCGTCGATATGAAGTTCGGCGTCGCCGACTATCGCAAGCTCGAAGAGTCAGTTTCTGACACGTTCGACATCGTCCTGTCCTGCGACAACTCGATCTCTCACTGTCTCACCGACGGTGACTTGTCTGCGGCGTTGACCAGCATGCAGGCCAGGATTAAACCAGGCGGATTGTTGCTCCTGAGCCTGCGGGATTACGCGGCAGTGGTCGAGGACCAGCCGCGATTCAATAACGAGCATGTGCAGGATAAAGAAGACGGCCGGCGCATCGTCTTCCAGCTTTGGGACTGGGAAGATGACGGGCGTCGCTACAAGATTCACCAGTTCCTCATTCGTCACCATGATGGCGACTTCGAGGTCAATCATTTTGAAACCAAGCTGCGGGCATTGCTGCGCGACGAAGTGATCGCTGCCATCCGCAATGCCGGATACGAGAAAGTCCGCTGGCACACGCCCGAAGACAGCGGTTACTACCAGCCGATTATTACGGCCCGCCATTTATAACAAGCGAGAACGTCATGACCGACTCCCAGTTGGAAGCCGCAGTAATTTACGACACGCATTTACCGGATGCACTACGACGTGCCCGGGACTATGCCGGCGAAGACGGCTTTGTCGCTTCGCTGCCGCAATTGCTGCACGCACGAGTAGACGCGCCATTCGACAATGAGATCTGGGACCAGTGGTTTTACACGACCAACTCCGAGGAGAGCATGGTTGAGACACCGCAGGGCAATCACGTCGCCGTGATTGTGCATGGCGGCGGAATATTCGCGGCGCCGGAGAGATTCAGGAAACTGTATCTTTCGCCAACCTGGCGTGACAGTGAAACCGGCTTTACCGGGTTGTTTGGCGGCAAGATATCCGACAAGGAAGCGCACCATATCCTCGATGGCCGCTGTCCTGATGGCACCGAGATACCGATGTATTCCTACAGCGAGATTCAGAGTGGCGTTGCGGACCTGCCGCGCCGCTATGGTGTGGTCATGGATTTCGAAATGGCCCGGACAGCGAAGCGCGGTATGACGCCGGTCACCGAACTCAAGGATGATCCGCTGATGATTGTGCGTGCTGGCGGAGTTGACGCAGCGGCTGCCTATCTCGATAAGGCCGAGCAGTACTACGGTACTGATGTCATGGGTAGCTGGCATAGGTTCAACCACATGGATCCGATGAACTCGCAGACCTGGGTGCCGTTCGTTTATGACTGCGTCGGTGGCGCAAGCGACAAGGACAACACGGACATGTCGATGCGCACCGAGGGAATGATGGACATCTGGTTTACGCATTATCGAATTGCCCGGGACGCTGGTTTCGGCATTCGCTCTGATACCGCCCTGATCAATACGGCCCGTTACGTCGCCGTTGCATCGCGCGACGCTGCAACAGGTGTACGCGACCTGCCTTTTACCGCCTGACCCGCATCGGAACAGCTACATGAAAATGGAAGCCGCAATATTTTTCGATTCATACCTGCCCGACGCTTTGCGCGGTGCAACAGAGTACGCGGGCGAGGACGGGTTTGTAGCTTCGTTGCCGCAATTGCTGCATGCAAGAGTCGGCGCCGAGTATGACAACATTATCTGGAATACCTGGTTTAACCCGAATACCGAGGAAAATCTCGTAACGACGCCACAGGGAAACCGGCTTGTCGTTACGGTTCACGGTGGTGGCATTTTCGCGTCGGCAGAACGGTTCGAGAAGCTGTTTCGCACCAGCACCGACCGGCACAGCGAGTACGGATATACGGGATTGTTTGCCGGCAAGATTGCGGACATCGAATTGCAAGGCCTGCTTGATGGACGCATGCCCGATGGAGCGGAGATTCCTGTCTATTCCTACGACGAGTTTGCGAAGGGCGTGGCAGACCTGCCACGCCGCTATGCTGTCGCCACAGACTTCGACAAGGCAAAGAACAGCCAGTGTGGATACGTGCCGTTCGACTGCCTCATTGGTGATCCGTTGATGACGGTTCGCGCGGGCGGTGCGGAGGCGGCATCGGCTTATCTCGACAAGGCCCGGGCTCGCCACAACACCGAGAAGATCGGCTTCTGGCATCCGTTCAATAACATCGATACGCCGCACCAGGCGCAAACTCGGGTGCCGGCACTGGCCGGTAACAAGGGCGGTGTCGGTACCGAGGACGATGACGGACACCTTTACGGTTACGACACCGAGTATGGCATGGGCGGTGACAGCTGGATTCACAACACCAGCATGATCAATATTGCGCGTTATGTCGGCGTTGCGCCGCGGGACCCGGGCAACTACGTGCGCGACCTGCCATTCACGGAGACCTAGAGTATGGAAACTGTCCGGTTCGGCGATAGTGGGCTCAAGGTAAGCAAGCTATGCCTGGGAACAATGACAATGGGATCCAGTGCATGGAAACCATGGGCACTTGACGAGGCGGAATCGAAACCGATTCTGAAGCGGGCGCTCGACCTCGGCTTCACCTTTTACGACATGGCCAACTGGTATTCGACCGGCGAGAACGAACGCGTGGTTGCGTCGACGCTGTTGTCGATGGTGCCACGCGACAGCCTGGTCCTGACAACCAAGGCCATGTACGCCATGAGTGACGATCCCAACGACCAGGGACTTTCGCGCAAGCACCTGATGGCGGCTATCGACGGTAGTTTGCAACGCATGGGTACTGACTACGTGGATATCTTTATGGTGCACGCCTTCGATCCTGAAACACCGATCGAAGAGACCATGGAAGCCCTCCACGACATTGTCAGGTCGGGCAAGGCGCGTTACCTCGGGGCCTCAACGATGCACGCGTGGCAGTTCGCGCAGATGAATCACGTTGCGCGCGAAAATGGCTGGACGCCGTTCATCAACATGCAGTGTCAATTCAGCCTGTTGTATCGCGAGAATGAGCGGGAATTGATTCCGTATTGCCAGGACCAGGGCATCGCGGTTACCTGTTTCAGCCCATTGGCCAGGGGATGGCTGACGGGCGCAAAGCACCATGAACGTGCAAAGAGTGACGTCTGGTTTGATCGCTGGTTTGGCGACGCACTGGATGTGGAAATTTGTGCCACGGTTGAAGCTATGGCAAACGAGCGCGACATGACAATGGCCGAAGTGGCACTTGCCTGGGTATTGTCGAAGGACTTTATCTGTAGTCCGCTACTCGGAGCCGACGCGCCGGAGCATATAGAGAACAACATCAAGGCACTTGAGGTTGAATTGTCGGACGAGGAAGTCGAGACGCTCGACAGTCTGTACCGCCCACGCGATTTTCTGCACGACTACAATCCGGACCCGATGCCGAGGCATCGGGGCGGAGTAATGACGGGAATATAGGACCGGGGCATTGGAAACTGTTCGCTTTGGCAACACAGGACTGAAGGTCAGCAAGCTGTGCTTCGGCACGATGACTATCGGCTCCAGCCAGTGGAAGCCATGGGTGCTGGACGCGGCTGAGTCGAAGCCGTTGCTCAAGCGATGTCTCGACCTCGGGATCACGTTTTTCGACACCGCGAACTGGTACTCGCTCGGGGAAAGTGAGCGAGTCGTCGGCTCGACACTTTTATCCATGGTGCCTCGCGATCAGCTCGTGCTGGCGACCAAGGCTTTCTACGCGATGAGCGATGACCCGAACGACCGTGGCCTGTCGCGCAAACACCTGCTGTCGTCGGTTGATGCAAGCCTGCAACGCCTGGGCACCGACTACATCGATGTACTCATCGTGCATGCCTACGACGCGGATACGCCGATCGAAGAGACGATGCAGACACTGGATGACATCGTCAGGTCAGGAAAGGTTCGCTACCTCGGCGCATCTACGATGTTCGCCTGGCAATTCGAGCAAATGAACCATGTCGCGCGTCTGAATAACTGGACGCAGTTTGTGAACATGCAGTGCCAGTACAACCTGCTGTACCGTGAAGAAGAACTCGAAATGATCCCGTACTGTGTCGACCAGCAAATCGCGGTGACAGCGTTCAGCGGACTGGCGCGTGGCTGGTTGTCGGGCAGCAAAAAGATTCGGTCGGAAACCGACCTCAATTTTATCAATATGTATGGCGATGCCCACGACATGGAAATCATCGATCACGTTCGTTCCATTGCCACCGATCGCGGCCTGACAATGGCCCAGGTCGCACTTGCCTGGCTCTACTCCAGGCAAGACATCTGTTGCCCTATTCTCGGCGCGAGCACGATCAGCCAGCTCGAAAACAATGTCGAGGCTCTCGACGTGAGTTTGTCGGATGAAGAGCTTTCCGCACTCGATCAGATGTACCACCCACGCGACATGATCAACGACTACATCCTCAAGCCGCGACCGCGCTACCTGGAGAAAGACCAATGAACGGCGAACAAATCAGGGAACAGTCAGCAGAACTGGTCAACGCGGTCCACGACGTTCTCATAGAGGAAGCGGCGCGCAACAAGAAGGCTGCTCCGCAGATCAAGCGGGTTCTGGACTACGTCGATGAGCTGCGGCTGGATCCCGAGCGGCCCGAGCCGGTCGAGATGCCAGGTTGCCGCCACTTGTCACGGGCATTGGAACTTGGCGAAGCCGGGCCCGCAGCGCGCGTAGCGGCCGCATTGAGGGAACTCAGACCAACACTCGCATGGGCGCAAAACCCGCGCTACAACGCCGACAATATGGGCGCGGATTTCATGGATAACTACGGCTGGAGTGCGCTGGGCCTGACGGGCAACAGCAACATGGCTTTCGGTGTGATGTTGCTCGGACCGGGAGTCACCTATCCGTTGACGAGCTACGAGTCGGAAGGCGTCTTTCTGGTTATCGGCGGATCGCCCGAATGGATATCCGACGACGGTGACTGGCGGCGCGTTGCCGCCGGCGACGTCATCTGCAGGCCCTGGGGCGGGTCGGAAGGCAAGCGGCCTGGCGATGAACCGATGCTGGCGCTTTACGCCTGGATGTATACGCCAACCCCAGGGTAAACGATGGCTTCGAAAGATCCACTTCTTCAGCCGTTCCAGTTCAGGCACCTGACGCTCAAGAACCGCATCATGAGCACGGCGCATACGATGCTGTATGCGGTGGACGGTGCGCCGCAAGAACGCTACCAGCTGTACCACGAGGAAAAAGCGAAAGGTGGTCTGGCATTGACGATGTTCGGCGGCTCGTCAGCCGTCGCTGCGGATTCAGCCACGGCTTCGGGCGTCATCAATCTGACCAGCGACGCTGTTATTCCTCACTTCCAGCGATTCGCCGAACGCATTCATCAATACGACTGCGCGCTGATGTGCCAGATCACTCACCTCGGCCGCAGGGCCAACGCGAGGACCTGGGACTGGTTGCCGACGATTTCCGCGTCGCGCAGCCGCGAGGTCGATGGCGGTTTCCCGAAGGTCATGGATCGCCACGATATCGATCGGGTCGTAAAGGCCTATGGCGAAGCAGCGCTGCGCTGCAAGGAAGGTGGGCTGGACGGCTGCGAAGTCGTCGGCCAGGCACACATCCTCGAACAGTTCTGGTCGCCGGCGTGGAACCAGCGCAGCGATGAATTTGGCGGAACCCTGGAGAATCGCCTGCGGTTCGGCTTCATGATTCTCGAGGAGATTCGCCGCAAGGTCGGTCCTGACTTCATCGTCGGTATTCGTATCGCCATCGACCAGAATCTTGAAGGCGGCCTGTCGAAAGATGATTGCCTCGAAATTGCGCAGATTCACGAACGTTCGGGGCTCGTCGATTTCCTGAATCTCAACTACGGGCGCGTCGACACCGAAATCAATTACATCAACCTGATGCCGGGCATGTCGGCGCCGTTCGCACCGTACCTCGATCTTGTTCAGGACTTTACGAAGGAGATCAAGCTGCCGACGTTTCACGCGTGTCGTATCGTCGACGCAGCGACGGCGCGTCATGCAGTTCGTGAAGGTATCGTCGATATGGTCGGCATGACGCGCGGTCATATTTCAGATCCGCACATCGTCAACAAGATTGCGGCAGGAGAAGAGTCGCGTATTCGTCCGTGCATTGGCGCCACGTTTTGCATGGATAACCGGCTGTGTATTCACAATCCCTCTACGGGGCGCGAGGCATCGCTGCCGCACGAGGTCGCGAACACGGACCCGCGCAAACGCGTGGTTGTTGTCGGTGGCGGGCCGGCGGGTCTGGAAGCCGCGCGTGTCAGCGCCTTGCGCGGGCATGAAGTCATCCTACTCGAAGCGCTCGATCGGCTGGGCGGGCAGGTCTCACTTGCGGCAAAGGCCGAATGGCGCCGCGACATGCAGGGAGTGACCGATTGGCTGGTAACGGAGATCGAATTTCATGGTGTGGACATACGACTTTCGCAGCTGGCAGACGCAGACACTGTCAGAGAGCTGAACCCGGACGTCGTTGTCATTGCGACCGGTGGCCTGCCCGATCTCGAGTGGCTCGACGGGCATGACCTTTGCGACTCTGTCTGGGACATACTGAGCGGAAGCACGCCGGTCAGGAAGTCGGTATTGCTCTATGACGAACTCGGCGATCATGCCGGGGCGTCATGCGCAGAGGTGCTGGCAGACAGTGGCGCCAACGTGGAGCTCATGTTCCGCGGCCACCAGGCCGCGCAGCGATCGGGCTACTGCAACTACCCGATGTATCTCAAGCACTTCTACGAGAAGGGCATACTGTTGACGCCAGACCGTCGCCTCGACAAGGTCGAAGCGGCTGACGGCCAGCTGCGTGCGACGTTCCACAATGAGTTGACGGATCAAGTCGAGGAAAGGATGACCGACCAGGTGGTCGTCGAGCGAGGCACAGTTCCACTGGACGGCCTGTACCAGGAGCTGCGAGCCGAGTCATCCAATGACGGTGTAGTGGACATGGACAGATTACTGGCAGGTGATCCGCAAGGCGGGCCGGCCGGCGACGGCTTTGTGTTGTACCGGGTTGGCGATGCCGTATCTTGCCGGGACATTCACTCTGCCATTCTCGATTCGCGACGCCTGTGTATGACTCTATGAAACACCTCATCAGTGCTTTCAAGAATCTGTTTGCTACGACAGCCAAAGGGGACGGCGACCAGGCCAGAACGGCACAGTTCGCGCTCGATAGCGTGGACTGGCAAGGGGCATTGTGCGGACAACAACCAATACACCGGACTATCGTCGACGCGCACCTGGAAGCCGCCTGTGCCCAATCCGGTGATGCTGGTACCGATGCCAATGACATCGCCAAGGCGCTACTGGCAGCATTCGATCAACTCGATTGGCATATGTCGCCCAGGGATCCTGCAGAAGGACCCGATGTCGTAAACTTTTCGCGGAACTTCGTGGCTACAAACGTAATCGGGGACGGAGGAGTTCTGCAGTCAGACAAGATATCGACGGGGTTTAGCTTGCAAGCGCCGGATATCTACTATCCGCCCCATGCCCACCTTGCAGAGGAAAGTTACTGGATCATCGGTGGGGAGGGTGACTGGCGGGTCGAATCGGAGCCGTGGTTCGCCGTGCAGCCAGGCGATACCGTTTATCACTCGTCCCAAACCCGGCACGCGATGCAGACCAATGCCCTGCCGTTGCTGTCGGTATGGCTCTGGACCAGCGATCTCGATTCCGACGTTTTAATCGTTCGCAGTTAGCCGGCGTCGAGCAGAACGACGGACTTGCTCGAAAAGCTCAACCAGACCGGCTGATCCGATGCCGCCAGGCCTTCGACGGATGATTCCTGGTTCTGCACCGCGACAGCGACAGGCTCGTCGCGTCCCTCGAGCAGGATATGAAAATGACTGCGGTCGCCAAGGTAGGCTGCGGGCCCCATCCTGCCCTGCACAATGTTGGTGCCTTCGCCGGGCGTCTCGAAATGCAGCACGAGTTTCTCGGGCCGAATCGCGACGACAACCTCGTCACCTGGAGCACCGTTCTCAGCCGTGGCTTCGACCGCACCGAGCGGCCCGGCATCGACAACGGCCTTACCGTCACCTGACGAGCGAACCTGGCCGTCAAAAAGATTCATCGTGCCGATGAAGTTTGCGACGAACTCAGAATTGGGCCGTTCGTACAGCCCGGTAGGCGACTCGACCTGCAGTACCTTGCCTTGCGACATTACTGCAATTCGATCCGACAACGTGAGCGCTTCTTCCTGGTCGTGTGTCACGAACACAAATGTAATGCCTACCGATTTCTGCAGATCTCGAAGTTCGAGTTGCATTTGTTCGCGTAGTTTTTTGTCGAGCGCCCCGAGCGGCTCGTCGAGCAATAATACCTTGGGCTTCTTGATCAACGCCCGCGCCAGGGCAATGCGTTGACGCTCTCCTCCGGACAGTTCGGTAGCGCCGCGTTCTTCGTAACCCGGCAACTTGATCAGGTCGAGCATTTCCTCGACTCTTTCATGTACCTCGGACTTTGAAAGCCCGGACTTGCGCAGGCCGAACGCGATGTTTCGACCCACATCGAGATGCGGGAAGATTGCATAGTTCTGGAACACCATATTGACGGGACGATGGTGTGCGGGAATGGCCGACATGGCCTGGTCATCAATATAAATTTCACCCTTGGTGGGCGATTCGAAGCCTGCGAGCATGCGCAGCAAGGTCGTCTTGCCGCAGCCAGATGGGCCCAGGATAGAGAAGAATTCACCGCGTGAAATGGCTAAATCGACGTCATCGACTGCGACGACATCGCCGAAGTGCTTGGAGACTCCCCGAATCGAGATAATATCCTGATTTTTCATACTCATACGCCCCTCATAGTGGCACAATTAGGGCTTCATCGCGACTCCTGAAAAGGGAATGAAATCATGGGTTTGCTGCAGCTGGGCGACATCACGATTCAGCGCATCGTCGAGCATGAGATCCCGGTCTACGAACCGACCGAAATGTTCGACGAAGCGAGCCCTGAGGCCCTGGAGCCCTACCGAAAGTGGCTGGAGCCGGACGCCCTGTGCCCGACATCGGGGCGCCTGATCATGCCGGTTCTATCCTACCTGGTCCGTACCCGGCATCACACGATTCTCATCGATACCTGTGTGGGTTGCGACAAGACTTACGCCGAACCACCGGAGTGGCATCAACGCCAGAATACGGTCTGGATGAGTAATCTCGTTGCGGCCGGCGTGCAACCCGAAGACATCGACTACGTGTTTTGCACTCATCTTCATTCGGATCACTGCGGTTGGAATACCCGCCTCGTCGACGGGCGGTGGGTACCGACGTTCCCGAATGCGAAGTATGTATTCTCGCGCGATGAATATCGTGCGACGGAAGAAGAAGGCAGCGATATATACAAGGACAACGTCTTGCCGATCATGGAGGCGGGACAGGCAGTACTTGTCGACCTGGACTATGCACTCGACGATGAAATATGGCTGGAGCCGACCGTCGGCCACTCGGCCGGCCATGTCGCGATCAACCTCAGGTCTGGCCAGCAAAGCTCATCAATGTGCGGTGACCTGATACACAGCCCGGTGCAACTGGCGGAACCCGACTGGAACTGTAACTCGGACCACGATATTGCAGCCGCCATTCAGACGCGCAAGGACTATCTCGGCAAATATTGCGACACGGACACCTTGATCCTGACCGCGCACTTCCCGTCGCCGTCAGTGGGTCACATCATCTCGCGCGGCGATCGTTTCGATTTCACCTACTTGTGACCAGCGCATCCAGCGTGCTGACCGGCAGGTCGCAGGTCGTTCCCGAGCAGCGGTAGGCCATAACTTCGCCGGCAACGGCTGATCGTTCGGCCAACAGCCCCGGCAGCGCGTCAACATTGCCCGGGATCGCCAATACGAGTCTCGCAGGCGCGTAGATCTTCCCGAGTTGACTGCTCCAGTCATCCATTGCTTTCGCGTCACCTCGAATCACGATGA
>Ga0070723_10000432_pt1 | contig 11040 bp, 7 predicted proteins | sample tdAd002_FD_67277 | JGI IMG/M metagenome (GOLD analysis project Ga0070723, IMG submission 67277) | Marine sediment microbial communities from the Atlantic coast under amendment with organic carbon and nitrate - tdAd00.2 | ecosystem: Environmental > Aquatic > Marine > Coastal > Sediment | place...
CGAAGAACATTGGGCCAATGTCTTCTTCTTCTCTAAACTTAGTCATAACCATTTCTATGTCTTGATTCGCATCTTCTAGAATCTGTCTACCCGATATGGTCACCCCGCCAGGCAGTGTCATACCTTCGAACTTAGACATGTTAATTCCCCATTGACGTTTGATCAATGCTGTGGTATAATTCTTTAAAAACTTGTGATTCCACAAAGAAACATAATCAGATAAGACACCAGTATCCGGATCAATATCTGCATACACCTCTAACATAATATAACTACCTACCTCAAAGTCTTCTTTAGATTGATAGAAGTAGAGTCTTTGTCCCTGTCTATCAAAGTTAATTATAGGCACACCACTTAATTTCATATCAAGTAGAGAAAGGTGTTGTTGCATTTGTTCATAGTATGCAATATCACCTGCATAATTATTTAGGTCAGTGATATCATTTAACATCATCTGATACTTAATATCAAAGAAGTTAGTAGAAGCGGTCATGTTATTCACGGGGAACATACGAATGACCTGCATAACTTCAGTACCCAGATCGACATATCCATTATCAATATCGTCTTGAGTCATCGCATGACTGAGATAGAAACGTCTAGATCCATCCGGATGATGTTCACGGAACCACTGTAACGCTTCGTCTACACGATCTTCTATCTGTTCGTCAGCGACATTAATCTCGACCACTGGACTACCCAGTGCTCTTAGACAGTAGTCAATTAATTCATCTCTTGTATTTGGAATTGCCATTTCTATACCTTAGTTGAGTAGCGTACCCGCTGAGTTATATACGTTGATCCTATAGTGTGACCCTTCTTGTCCGTCTAGTTTGTCTGCATCAAGATTCGATCCCGAACCATCTACAGTTTTGATTTCGGTCAAAAGTTCTGAAGCGGTTCTTTCTGTAAACGACATGACACCAGTCGCTGAACTATAAGACAGAGAACCAGTCCCACTGATACCTGCTCTTGCAATCGTTGTTATATCTGCAGAGTCTACGTGTAGATTACCTACATGAAGATCACTTAATGTTACTGAACCCGCAGAGAAATTACCAGATGCATCTCGTGCAACAATTGCAGATCCGGTGTTTGCGGCAGTGGCAGTAGTCGCAGAGTTGTTTACCTTACCTGCAGTACTAATCGTTGCAAGTTTGGTATCTGCAATTGCGGCATCGGATTTGATGTCTGCGTTAATGATTGTATCGGCAGTGATTCCGGCAGAGATAGTAATGTCTGAACCACCATTGAATGATGTCGCAGTACCAGTAACATCACCACTAATTGCAATGGTTCTTGAATTTGCAAGTAGTGTTGCAGTATCGGCATTACCAGTTACATCTCCAGTCAAGTCACCAGTAAAGGTATCTGCAGCGAGTTCTCCCAGAGTGAAGTTACCCGCACCCGTATTGATGTTACCATCTATGTCAAGATCGTATCTGTCGAATATTTTGAATTTAGATTCAGATGCATCATAGAAGAGACCCGCATGAGTATACGGTTGAGAACCTGTATTGTAGTTACCAACGATACCAAAGTCTTCGTTAAGGGGTGCAACTGCACCACTCCAAACATCACCTGAATCATGACCATGATAATTTTCAAGATCAATCGTAATGTTATGACGTAAAGCGATGTCAGTTTTATCCAGCTCTGTCAGTAGATAGTCTAGACTACCACCCGCAGAATCAAATCCAAGGTAAGTAAAGTTACCTATTCTTGGGCCACCGCCAGCAGAGTCAATACCCCATCTCAGAGTATCACCACCACCCGAAGCAGCAAAGATTTCTACAAAGAATGTCTCTGTGTTGTCACCTTGATAATGGTCTTTGAATACTAAGTCGTTAAGACCAGTACCAACTGACTTAACTGTAGTTACCGTATCACCTTCCTGTACGGAGATGAATTGGTCACCAACTGCGAGAGTTGCAACCTGAGTCTTGGTTTCAGTTCCAAGGATATCAAGATTACCTGCAACTGTCAAGTTACCATCGAATCGACCTTCACCAGTTGTTCGTAGTGTCTTGAATGTTTCAGAACGTAGATCAACCTGAATACAACCACCTACATTACCACCAGTCGCAGAGTCGGCAATAAGAACTGTACCAACTTCGAATGCGAAATCTGGAAAAGCTGGTTGTGGTTCTACTAGTTCACCTGCAGTATTAGGAGATACGTGAAGTCTATTGCCAGGCGTGAACCCAGTAGTATCCAATCCACCGAACAGACCACGAACTGTTACGAAACCAAACGCACCGTTAGCAATTGTATGTGATGTAAGACCCAGTGTATTATAAACTGTTGACTCTGCATCTGCCTTTGCAAGTGCAATGGTTGGGAAATCATTGTTCGCACCAGTTACATAAACTACTTTACCTTTTGCGATTGAAGAACCTGAGTTATTATATACACGAGTAACGTCATCTTGACCAAGTTTTATATTCATAGATGCGTTAGAATAGGTCAGTGCATCTGGCCCTTGGAAGTAGAACAAGTTACCTTCACGGAATGGAGGAAGGTTATTCGGAACATCTACATCTGTGAATGTTGTAGTACCAAATCCAACTAGGTTGATACTAGCAGAGTCGGCAATGATACATTGGTCAACACGTAAGTCTTTCGCAACACGAACAGTCTCAAAGGATTCGTCCTGTTTAACAACAAGGATAGAACCAGCACTTGAGTCGGGTCTTAATACAATACCAATATGATGAGGGTAACCCCCTGTACTGTGGTTGGGTGGTGTAGTTACCCACTTACCTGCAGAGTCTTCACTTACATATAAGTTTTGACCCGCACTAAGACCACCAGTATTTACATCACTAACAGTACCAAACTGTGTGATATATCCATGTCCATTATCGACAATATCATGTGTTGCGATACCAATCGCACGAGTAGTGCCGATATCATCTGCTTTTGCAAGTGCAACGGTTGGGTCAAATTCATTTGCATGGCCATCAACACCATTGATATAAACTGCCGCACCATTTGGAATAGTTGCACCAGTCTCGTTATGAACACGAATAAGATGTTCTTGACCGACATTGACTGTTACGTCAGACGCTTCATTATAATATGAGAGTGCATCTTTGTCTGAGTCATAGAACATACGACCACGAAGATGGCCAGGATTACCCGCACTTCGTGGGTCAAAGTCAACAACATCAACAGCAGCACTGTCCATTGTGACCTTACCGAAGGTTACATCGTCTGTAGTTCCTACGGACTGTCCAATACTGAACTGTCCACTACTGTATGAAACACCAGTCCCCGCACTTAAATGTGCACGTACTTCTGCAGCACTTGGGCCGGTGTATGTGATTACACCAGTAGAGTTATTGTATGCAAGTGATCCATCACCACTCGCATCGTTGACAGAGATTGATTGTCTTGCACGTGCAGTAGTGAAATATTGGTTAGTCCCTTCTGAAAGATCTGAGGTAGACTTCGCATTGAAGTCGGAATCAAATCCACCATATGCGACTTCACTGTAAGTGATTACACCAGTAGAGTTATTGTATGATAACGCTCCACCCGTAACACTGATAGATGCTCTTGATCGTGCATCGGTGTAGTAAAGGTTGGTGTTCTCTGTAAGATCTGCGGTAGTGTTTGCACCGAAGTCAAACTTCTTTTGAGTACCAGATCCGTTATGTACGTTTAATTGGTCACTATGTTCACTAAGAACAAGATCCCCAAGATATATTGATTGTCCGGTTAGATATAAGTCACGAAACTTTTTAGATGGTGAACCTAAGTCGTATGCACTATCTGTAGCCGGAAGGATGTGTCCAGTAACGTTACCTAGTTTAGTCTGTACACGTGCGTCCGTGTAATATAAGTTACTAGACCCTTCACTGAGATCGTCTGTAGTATCAGAGTCTCCGAAGGTATCTAAGTTAATTTTTACAGAATATGATCCACCGTCTGCAGTAGAAAGTGTCAGAAGATTTGTATCGGAATCATATGCAAGACCAGAAACACCCGCAACACTTACTGTGGTTGCAGAGTCTACTTGACCTTGTGCGTTGATTGATAGGACGGGTATTTGGGTTGCCGAACCATAGGAACCCGAAACTACTCCACTGTTGGTGATACTAATCTCACCTGCAGTTTCGGTAATTCCAGTTCCTCCAGAAATCTCACGTAGTGTGACGATTGCACTAGAGGATGCACTATCTGTTGTTTTGAAAAAGAGGCGACCATCATTTGTGTTGATCGCTATTTCACCCAGATCTATATTTGACGTAGTTGGTGCTTTACCTTTAACCGAACTACGCTTCAGTTTAAAAACTGTAGACATTTGTCAACCTCGTCCCAATGTTGGAATCCCCCTTATATAAGGGGGTATATCTTATTTAGTATGTTCCCCCATCTAATGTTGCGATAGTCGCAAAACCAGATGTTACGGTAAACTGGTCTGAGTCAAAAGACGCAACACCTTTGTTAGTATATGTCGCAAGTTCAGCAGAGAATGAGATAGTATTATCTGAGTCTTGACCTGAACCGTAAGTAATATCCATACCTTCGCCTGCAGCGAAGAAATTATTACCTAGATGATCTTCGATATACTCACGAAGAATCACACCGTTTCTGTAAATTTCTGGTGCATCAATATCTTTATTGAATGACCACTTGTCACCCGCAACAGAATATGTTATAGTTGCACCGGCACCGTTTACTGTAATACCTGCACCATTAGCTGCAGATGCGTCTGCGGCACTATCCGCAAGAACTAGGTTCTTATCATTAACCGACACAGTAGTCGAGTTAACGATTGTCTCAGTACCTTGTACTAAGAGATCACCCAGAATTACTACACGTCCACCTGCACTGTCACCACTTAGTGGGTCAAGTATAAGATCGTTGGTTGCGGTATTAGTAGATATCTTGTTACCATCAATACGAATCGTATCAATAGTTGCACCTGTCAATCCGGTAACATCTGTGAGTGTTGCACCTAATGCAACAGCAGTGTCACCAATGGTTACGTCATCATTGACCAGATCACTATTTGCGATTGACGAAGGTTTAATTGTTACTGCACCAGACGATACATTAAAGTCTTGATCGTTAAATGATGCAACACCTAAATTGTTAGCGGTTGCTTGTTCGCCTGCGACCTCAATACTAGTACCTACGTGTGTGACATTGATTCCCTCTCCACCAAGGACAGAGATTGCGTGACCACCAATAGTCATCGCACCATCATCGGTAGTGATAGATCGTATAAAGTCAGAGTCAATACTTACGTCACCACTGTTAACTACAAAGTCAGCAGACTCAAACTTAGAGACACCTAACTGAGAGTAAGTTGCAGTACGTGGAGTCAACGTTACAGTAGAACCTGAAGCACTTGCGTCCAAACCTTGAATCGCATTACCCGCAAAGGTCATGATGTGATTATTAGGAGTAGCGTCACCAGATGCAGTAGTTGCACCCTTCATTACTGCGGTATCTAGAGATGCAACACCAGAAGTTACTGAGAAGTCAGAGTCATGGAACTGAACAACACCTTTAGTAGACGTAGATGCATCATCGATTGCATAGTCTATTGTGTTGGTAGATGTAGTATAAGTGAGAGTAAGACCATTACCTGTTGCAGTGAAGGTTACGTCAGAATCAAGAAGACTGATTGCATCTCCATTGATAGTGAGGTTAGTCGCAACATTAGCGGTGCCCGCTGCAGTCAAACGACCTTGTGGATCTACGGTGAACGTTGGAATCTGTGTGGTAGAACCATAGGAGCCAGGCGTTACTGAAGTACTGTCTAATTCAAACCGAATGTTATCATCGGTTACTAAAGTAGATAGACCTGTATGACCTTGGAATGTTAACGTACCAGTAGCAGTATTGAAAGAGTCATTTGTTCCTTCGTCTGCGGCAATGGTAAAGGTGTTAGTAGTAACTGCATTATCTACATATGCTTTGTTAACACCATCAGAGTCTACTGTAGGAGTCGCAACACCATAAAGTCTTACATTACCGACATTGATATTGTTACCATTGGTGTCAAAGGTAATTGATCCAGTATTAGAAATAGTACTTCCATCGAATACCAAATCATCTACCAGAAGTCGATCTATTTTACTGTCGGCATCTACGATGATAGCACTATTCGGGGTTAGTGTACCTTTCGCATGATCCAACATTTGGGTAAAGAACTTACCACCGATAACTTCATGATTGACCGCATTACCTGCGATCTCTGTGCCAGTACCAACATAGAGGCGATCACCACCATTGGAACCATTGTCTGCCAGATATGAATATGCTAATTCACCTGCTGCCAGAGTTGTCGGATCTCCCGAAGTCCCCGACCTTTTTATTCTAATAATTGATGCCATTAGTATTGGCCTCCGTTTACGTCTTGTTTGTCTAAATCTACAGTTGCCTCGAAATTACCCGAAGATGCGTTATATACTAAGGTTGACCCATCTACTGCACCTTCGATGTCAACACCACCTAAAGTGGCGAGTTGTCCGGATGCAGCTTCTGTGTTAATACGTCTTATTGGTTTACCAACAACTACACGTTTTACCTTAGTTCTTCCTCTAGTGGATACTGTAACCGCCATTCTTACCTCGTTACTGAAGGGGTAACTTTTACCTTACCCTCTAGAATTCGTTCGATGATAGTATTATTTGAACTATCCAAGAAGGACAATTCAACATCATATACGTATCTTAGCCTAGGGTTGAGTGCATCGGTTTGAGTGTTAGTGAGGGATAGGGTTAAAATACCGTCCGTTTCAGGGGACGCAACCTCAGAGTTGAACGTGACGATTTCGTCACTATCCACTGAGTTATAACTTCTTTTCATTTTAGCAAGAACAGAGTGTCCAGTCAAGTCTTTTTTTGAACCGTCAGTTTCCTGAAGGTGTAACTCGATTGCGACATCTGCGCCTTGATCTATTGTAAAGTCTTCGTAATCTGCCATTCTAGTTTCTCAAGTAATGCCACTCTTATGGTTTTATTTATATGTTTTGGAAACTAGAAATTGAAGTTTATTCTACAGATGATATCTCTTCTAAAAGATCTTCTCTAAAGACTGAGGATAGTTCAGAGGTGTCAAAGGTAAATGACACGGTACATCTCCAACAGTCAGTTTTTGCAGAGTGATAAAATAATCTCTCAGGTTCTTCATAGTGACCAAAGTAAGCAGCTTTGCACTGCCAACCTGCATGGTCTTGCATTACGACAATTTCTTTTGAGACTGGATCTACATAGGAAAATGATCCATCTCCTGTTTCCGACCAAGTAAAGATCAGATTATATGCGGGTGCGTTTGCATTGTTGTGCCATGAGATGTATCCGCCTGGCGGGTACCATGCACTCAATGCGTTGTGTCTTACTCCCAACCATTGGATAAGATCGTTGTTCATGAATCCTAATTCTGCGGTCTTATCCTTCCTCATCATAGGGTCTACACCTCTATTAAAGAATTCATGACCCTTTCTATGAGGACTTAACTCATACCCATACATACTATCCGGAAACCCTTCATGGTCATGACCTTCATTTCTAACTTTATCAAGTTCAGGTTGACCCGTCCAGTAGTGGCGTTGTGATGCATGTTCTTTACAAGACAGGTGGAAGATTCTTTGAAACTCATCCACGTCATCCATGAGAAAATCTCGATAACGATTTAGTCTCGTTAACAAGTCGAGGTTTCTGACAGGAATGTCTTGCATATAACTCATATAATAAATCCGTCTTTATCTAGTCCACAAGAGTAGTGTCTAATAACCACTTCCCCTTTCGGACGTGTTCTTGCCCAGTTTAGGGCGTTGTAATAATTCCATCTCAAGTCATCTTCGAAAATACCTACCTTGAGATCCTTATATTTTTCATCTTTCTCCGTCAACCACCATAACGAAAACTGATCCCATGATTGTAGGGACTCACTGTATCCTTCTGGCCACCAGTGACCATCCATCTGTGCCTTGGTTAGTTCCCACCAATCCTGCATAAACTCACGTACAATAGGTTTTCGCATATCATACAGAGCAATGCCACCACACAAAGTAAATTTAGCCGGGCCTTCCGGAGTATCAAAGTCACGTTCTGCATAGACATATGATCTATCGTCCGTCAGTTCAGAGAACATAACGTCAGAGTCACCCAGTTCATCAAAGATAACTGCAATGTCTTCATGTTCACATTCCATGTCAACGTCTAGGTATGCAGTTAAATCATAGGGAGACCTTGCCATACCATCTAGTTTTGCACGGTAGTGATTTGAACACCACTCTACATTATCAAACAACTCACGATGTTGTTCTTCAAACATCCACTCTTCACAGAACAGAGTAATCTTTGCATCTTCGTAATAGTCTAAAATAGACTCTGCTAAGTTAATCGCATATCGGTAGAAATTAATTTTCTTCGATGCAACTAAAACATAACCTTTACTCGGATTCGACATTTTCCTTTTCCTCAAGTTCTTCTTGTAGAAGCATCATAGCATAAAGATTTACTTCGATCTTAGATTTGGCACGTCTAATTTTTGCCTTCATCTTTCTGTTCTTAGATTCTTTAATCTCTTCTGTTTCGAAGACTTCCAACTTATAGTTGAATAGATCCTCTAACTTACGTGCACGTGCATGTTCCACATCACGTTGTTTCTTTTCTTCTGCTTCTGCAGCCTTACGAGTCTTCCGTTCTTCGGTGTTCTTATCAATCTCTTCTTCACCACGAGCTTCGATCACCTCATTGAACAATTCATTCTCAGTACCATCTTTGTCATGACGATTCAACAACATAACTTGTCGTTGTTCTCTGCCACCATCATCAATCAGTTCCAGAATACAGTTGAGTTGTTTCTTCTCATCTGTTTCCCAAAACGCATTATCCATCCATCTTTTAACGCTCATTCATATGTCTCCTATGATATACCTAATTGTATTGTACTATATATGCGTTACCTATGTCAAGCAGTTCTCACATATAAAGTGTATGTCTCAATCACCTCAGTTGCAGAATCCAAAGTTGTTCCTGTATAGTTTCCGACAAAGTTCCTTGAGTAGTTGCCTATAAAGTCCCTACTATAGTTACCAATAAAGTCCCTAGTGTAGTTACCTGTAAAGTCACCCAAGTATTGAGAGGTTCTAGTACGATTAAAGTTAGTCGTATATGTAGAGTTCCTCGTTCTACTATAGGTTGACAATCTTGTTCGTGTTGATACACGAGTAGAGACTCTGGTGTACTCACCTGTAAAGGTTCGAGTATAATCTCCAGTAAAGTCTCCTAAATATTGACTTACACGGGTTCTGGCATAGTCACCTATGAAGTCACGAGTATAGTTTCCGGTGAAGTCCCCAGTGAAAGTTTGTAATGAGTCACGAGTATAGTCCCCAATAAACCCACGAGTATAGTCTCCGGTATAATCACCCGCAAATGTTCTGGTATAGTTACCAGTAAAGTCACGAGTAAAGTTGCCGATATAATCACCCACAAAATCAGTCTGTCTATCACGGTTGTAGTTACCTACGAAGTCACGACTATAGTTTCCGGTGTACTCACCTGCAAAGTTCCTTGAGTAATTTCCAACAAAGACACGTGAGTAGTTACCTGCATAGGTAGATACACGAGTACGTTGACTGTTTCGAGTATATTCACCCACGAAAGTTCTACTATAGTCACCAGTGTAGTCACCACCAAACGCACGTGAGTAATTACCAATGAATGATCTTGAGTAGTTACCTATATAGTTCGCAACAAAATCAGTGGCCCGATCACGGGTATATTCACCGACAAAGTTTCTGTTATAATTGCCAGTAAAGGTTCGTTGTGAAGTACGTGTCGAAATGCGAGTATAGTTACCGATAAACCCACGTGAGTAATTACCAACAAAGGTTTGTTGTGAAGTACGTGTTGAGATACGAGTATAATTACCAGTGAACGTTCTAGCATAATTACCGACATAGTTCGCAACGTAGTCAGTAATACGAGTACGGGCATATGCACTTACACGGTTTCTACTATACGCACTTACACGGTTACGAGTATAGGCACTCACACGGTTGCGAGTCGATGTACGTGTATACTCACCAACGAAGTCACCTGCAAAGTTACCTGCGTAGTTTCTCGAATAGTTACCAGTGTAATCTCCAGTAAATGTCCTTGCGTAGTTACCTGATACGTTGATCAAGTCTGCAACACTTGGAGATAATGCATTAGTCGTATCGTCTACACGAGGTTCCCAGAACTGTTGGTTTGTGCTAGTGTCCGTTGAGTAGTACAGGTATGAACGGTGCCTTGCCAGTGTGTTGGTTGTTTGCCATACAAAGTCTCTCTGTGCACCTATAACCTTTTCACCTGCCCTGTTGTAGATACCTGAATCGGCATGGAATGCACCCGTTCCAGATCCAGAAGGAAATACGTGACCAACAACTAAGAACCATTCTCCCGCAGATGCGTTATCCCACCAACCACGTGCTTGAAAGTATGGGTTAGTATAAACAGTTCCGTTGTCTCGACCAAGAACACCAATGTTAGTACCGCCAGCGTTCCAACCATTCACACCAAGATAAAAACTACCGTTACCAATCGTGTTACGTCTTACCCACACAGACCATCGATAGAGTTTAGTATGATCAATCGCAAACTGAGATGTGTTCCAACCACCGTCTGCGTTTGAGGTTGCGTCTTGGTTTGATACGTCCCAAACAACATCTTGACCTTTCGGAGACGCATCAACAATACGTGAGTTACCGTCACCGTTCTGACCATAGTTGGTTGCACTACCTGTACCAGTTGTCCACTCTGGGAAGTTCTGATACAACAAGTTTGATTGATCTGAGTATCTTGTACCTACTGTTCCAACGTAAGTAACTACACTATCACGAGTACTTGTTCTTGTGTATGTAGAAATTCTTGTACGTTGATAGTTCAACGAATATGCAGATGACCGAGTACGAGTTGATATTCTTGTATAATTCGAGGCACGGTTCCTAGTACTGATTCTAGTGTATGAACTTACACGGTTCCTTGCATAGTTAGTTGCACGAGTTCTAGTATAGGCAGATGTACG
>Ga0070723_10000434_pt1 | contig 11016 bp, 3 predicted proteins | sample tdAd002_FD_67277 | JGI IMG/M metagenome (GOLD analysis project Ga0070723, IMG submission 67277) | Marine sediment microbial communities from the Atlantic coast under amendment with organic carbon and nitrate - tdAd00.2 | ecosystem: Environmental > Aquatic > Marine > Coastal > Sediment | place...
GCATAAACCTGGTACTGGGATCCGGCCTGATTTTGTATGGCGTGTTACAAGTACCTAAGGGGAAGGGCCACCGATTTTCTGAACCTACCGAGCTACCCCTCACCCAAATTTCTCTTTCATAATCAATTCTCCTAACAGCAATATGTTGCACATTAAAGAATTGACACAAATTTTCTAACACTCCCGGTTAAACATGAAGGGCTGGAAAACTCTAATTATACCTGTAACTAATTTGAGGTGGTTTACACTATTTCTTGCTCCTAAGTAATACTCACATCAGTGATAGCTGCTGCCCCACCTCTCCACCAACTCAGATCAAATGGGTCTGTGCGACTAAATTGACTCTCTGGCACCCAGGTTACAGAACACCCTAAAACACCATTATTAGCCAATGTGTCTAAATCATCTTTGGCCAATCTTGCTGATATGACTACATGCTGATACATCGTATTCCCATTAATCAGAGGTTTGTCCAACCCCAACAATACCGTTTTATTTTCCACGTCGGCCATAATAATGGTCGCAGCTAATTCTTGCTGCACAAAGTCATTGGCACCAACAACAACCTTTTTCCCAACAAGGTCAGCCATTATTGAACCCGCCTAATTGTTACAGGGATATTCCCCTTCGCTGTTCGTTCTATACCTCCACCAGGCATGTTAAATGCAGGGTCAACTTTCGATGGTTTAGAGAACACTCCTTTTGGCACATCGAGCGTGACCTTAATCTCAGGTGTTTTAGGAAGCGCTAAGCGCTGACGTGCACGAAACGAATTGGAATTAGCAGCATCTGTAACATAGTGAGTGCCATTACGACCACCACGCAACAAACCAGTTTCTTGGGTTGCCTTTAATTCAGCCCTTGACATCCATCGTTGAACAGTCTTTGTTCCTCCGCTTTTTGTAGCGGAAAAACCCCCTCCTGATCTGTTGCCAGGATCACTCACCAACCCTAATTGCCAATCCCCAATCTTGTGGATTGCAGCACCAGACCCCGAGTCATCTACTGCATTGGAAATTCCATCTCCATCACTATCAAACTCTACGCCTCTAGGGGAATTACCATCCGGGTCCACATATTTATACGGATTATTATTGCCATAGTGATAGCGATTAAACGAATGTATCTGTTCAAACGACACCGGCGCCGGATCGATCGACAAAAACCGCCCCTGCTTGGCGTCATACCATCGGGCGCCGAAATAGGTTAGATCGAGCTCTTTACTGTAGTTTTTACCGGTGTACCAATCCTCGTTACTACTGCTGAAATCTTCAGTACCGTATACTTTTTCACCGTAAGGCTGATACTCCTCGTTCAAACTCATGAACCCGTCCTGATCGGACATCGCAATTACCGAACCCAGCGCATCGTGGTGGTAAAAAGTAACCGATGAGGCTGCCTGAAGATTGGTAGCAAACAGCAATATGAGCCCAATGATCGCCGCACAGCGTGTGATTAATTTATTCATTGCCATTCTCCCCTAGTACCCGCCACCGAACACACCGGTATCCACCCCGCCGTTGTAACAACCGCCGATGACTGCACAGGGACATTCATAAATCGTGCACTCCTGGATACTGTCGTAGTTCTCACCGCCAATTTGCCAGTCCGGATCGAGATTCTCGCTCACTTTGAATTTTACACTATTCGAATTAACCGGCTTGTCGGTTTCGGTGTTGATCGCCTGAACCCGCATACGGTAAGTTCCAGGCATCATGCCGCCCACATCGAAATCGAAGCTGTTGGTAGTGGCGGGTCGAAAATAGTCGTTTCCCGAAAACCCTTCACCCGGGTTTTTAAGCTCCCGGGAGAAATAAAAACTGCCATCTCCCCCTGTAAGTGACATCGTGAAGGTTATGGTTTCGCCCCAGGTAACCCTGGAATCGGAACCGCTTAGCGCGATATCGGTAATTGCATTCAGACTGTTAACCCAGATGCTCTTACGGTCTTTGACTTCCCGATCCAGTGTCCCCTGGTTGCGTGCCCTGACCTGAAATTTGTTCTTACCAATATAGGAAGCACTGCTAACCTGGAAGGTCGGGTCCGAATCAAAGTCCCGCAACACTGACCAGCTTGCGGTAGGTGCTGCTCCTTTAACCAGGAATTGGTATTCGTACAGGTTTGTCGTTCCACCTGGAGCAGCCAAAAAGTTGATCGTCGGGCCGACAACGATGAGACCTGGCTGATCCACCTGCAGGTCGACCGAAGTTAAGGGATTGTCATCGTTCAGCCAGTACGACATCTTGTCATTCACCTCGTGGTCGCTACTACCGGCATTACGGGCTTCCACTCGTACACGTTGCTTGCCGAAAATATCCGTTGTATCCCAGGCAAATGTTCCCGTAGCCGACCAATCCTGTCGTACCACCCATTCTGCCAGGCCTTCGGTGTCTTTGACTGAATATCGGTACTCCACGCTACCGTTGCCACCAGTGATACCAGGGTTGAACGTCACCTCGGCCCCTGAAGGTTGCGGGCTAAAGAGCGATGGCGAAAGTAATACGGAAGTCACTGCGTCAATGGGATTGATCCAGACTGTTACGGTGTCTCGAACCGCAAGATCCAGGGTACCCGTCCGTCTGGCATAAACCCGGATTTTATTCTTGCCCAGATAGCCATTTGAATTCCAGGCTAAATTTTCCGACACGCCATAGTCGCTCAAAAGGATCCAATCTGGTTGAATATCGGTATTTTTTAGCTCGAATCGATACTCTATTGTCCCTACGGTATCGCCCACTAATGCCGAAAGATTTATGGGAACTCCTTCAAGTTGAGGGCCGATAACGTCACTCGACAGAATTACGCTCGACAATGGATCATTTGAATTAACCCAGACCGTGATTGAATCTTTAACAATCAACGATTCTTTGCCAGTCTCTCGGACTCTCACCTGCAACCGGTATTTGCCGCCCAGGGTTGCCGTATCCCAGTTAGTACTATCAACCGTATCGAAATCCTTCAGAATCATCCACGGATCGCTTCCATTTTCAAGCGATTTGAATCGGAACTGATATTCATAAGCACCGCTGGTTCCGCCTGCAGCCTGAGCATTTAATGTCAGTGAATCTCCTACAGTGAGCGGCCCTGCGCTGGAACTGGCAAGGACCACCCCAAGCCCAGTTGTCGAAAAGTCCGTTACTGTGACATCGACACTGTCGGAAGCCTGGTTTCCGGATTCATCGATAACCGTCAATTCGAAACTTAAGACTTCATCTGCGCCGACCAGAGGCGCAATAAAGGTCGCTAGCGCCATATCATTGTTAGCGAGGTTGACTGAAATACCCGATATCTGGGCCCATTGGTAGGCATCAATTTCGTTATCCACATCACTCGACAACCCAGCGTCCAGCGTAACTTCGTCACCCTCGGTTACTGTCTGATCCAGACCGGCATCAGCTATTGGTGGCTCACCTTTGAGCATTTCAAACTTGCTGGACAGTAACTTCAAGTCGCCTTGTAACTCACCGTTGTCGTTGTAGGTCCAGAAAACAAACGTAGTACCTGCGGAATTGATTGCCTGACTGACAGCGTTGATATTATAGGTGCTCCAGAATGCCCAGGGGCAATGCAACACTTCATCCTGCAGCCAGCCTGCTTGTGGCTCATATCTCGAAGCAAAAAGCATATTGGTCCTGTTACTTCCAAACACCTTCGTAATTACCGAGATAACCCCTTGTTCGTTGGTTTTTATATTGAAAAACACATCCGGGTCTGATGGCAGTGACTGGACAGTCGGTATATTCCCGCCTTCAAAGATCTCATTGATATCCGCGGGATAATCGTCATAGCCACAGGACGAAATCTGTCGCGTTTCGGCGGACTGCCAGCCATTTCCGGGTATATATTCCCGGGCTTTGAAACTGGTCGCGAATCTCTCGTAGTACACCACAAACGCCCGACCCGGATCGATCGCCACAAACTCAATGCCAGGGGTTTCATACTCGGCAGCAGTCGATTCAATCGCCTGCACTGTCGACCATCCCTGACCTGGCGTGTAATGAACCGACTCCAGGGTAAAAAACCCGGGGATAGCATCGGGCACCTTTGACAAAACATTAATGTGCCCTGATGAATCAGTAGCCACGGATGTGACTACCGATATACCGAGTGACGTCGTTGAACCCCATCCGGCTGATGGTGAAAACGAAATTGAATTTAGGCCATTGTCTTCATAAATTAATTGCCCCACTCCGTCACCACCCAAATTGAGCGCCCAGACCGTAAAACTTCCACTGACTGCTGTAATCGGAATCAGTTGTGATGACGTCCAGCCCGTAGCTGGTGTATAGAAAAGATAATATTGCTCTATCGTAAAAGACGGGAACTGGCCCGTGACCCGCGAAACCAAAACGATGCCTTCATTGTTGTTGTCAAAAGCCTCGTCCGCAAAAAAATATTCATTCAAAGGATCGGCAAGAATTTGCTCGCTTCCCCCCCATCCCGTGTCCTTGTCGTAGTATTCGGCGCTGATACCGTCTGCATCCTCAACTATCCTGACAGACGGCCCTGAGTAGAGGTCAGGGCCAGGGTTAGGGTTAGGACCAGGATCCGTATTGGTTGCGATCGACCAGCCATCTTGCTGGGTGTAGGTACGATAGGTTAAGGGTTGCCCAACACCACCGATATAGGTTCTCCAGGAAACTTCAACATCCCCATTTTGATTAATCCTCAACCACTCGTCCTCGTCTTCGACCCTCGAATCTTGAGTGGAATGAATGATTCGCTGCGGCCAGGTATCCCAACCCACTTTGACGCTAATCACTTCTGAAGGATCTGAATCCCCGAGAAAATTCCCATTGATATCGAGACGCTCAGCCACAATGACGTAGTAAATAAACTGCCCATTGTTTAAATCCTCCTGAACAAATGGACTCGACGAGGTATAAATACGATTCGAATCGACTAGTGGCACTACGGGAGTGGAGCTGTAGTAGATCGCATATCGGTTGGCGCGCCCTACCGCGGGCCAGGCTAAATCCACAAAACTGATACCCGTGGTAACGAGAATACCCGCGGGCGCAACGAGTCGGTCGAAATTTATGGGTTCGGTGCCATTCTGGAATTCTTCGAGATCAGAGAATCCATCATTGTCGAAATCGCTTCCTGCTTCTGCTCCACCGAGCTGTGACAGGTTTCCCGGGGAATAGATAGCTTCCCAGAGATCCGATATAGCGTCATTGTCGATGTCTGTCTGCTGAATATCGATACTCGCGACTGATACTCCGATATTCCCGTCGTTATCCGTCACCTGAAGTTCAAATACGAGGTTTTCATCGAAAACGACTATCGGCGTTTCAAACTCCGCCAAACCATTCCCAAGGTCAATAATCGATACCGGCGTACCTGATTTCTGCGCCCATGAGTAACTAACAATGCTACCATCCGGATCAAAAGATCCGGTGCCATCAAGAGAAACAATCATCCTTTCGAGTGCTGACGCTTGTAGAGATATCTGCGCAACAGGATCACTATTGTCAATCTTGTTGCTGGCGACGATTTGGTTGCCAAGAAAGATATTCTCCCTGGTTGAATCGGCTAAAAAATTAATTTCTGCGAAAACCACATCTCCCTTTGAATAAACGTAGTGCGTAATGTTCGGACTAATCTGACCAACTCTCCGGGATACTCTTCGATTATTACCGTCATAATCGAACATCACGTCTGTCGCCAAATTCCCCAAAGGAACTTTCGCGGACCGTAAATTGCTAGCGTCATCGAAAATGAGGTTACGCGCAGCAGTATTTAACTGATTGCCATAGACATCGTAGAGCGGGGTTATGTATGCAAGGCCATTGCGCTTCAGTTGGAGCATTTTACTATTAGACACAACATACTCATCGACGGTAGAACCGATGGTTCGATTGACCATATTGTCTTCATGGTCGTAATCAAATGAGCCAGCATCCCACATGCCATTAGCCGTTTTGAGGCGGTCTACACCATCGTAGGTCATCAACCGGGTATTTATGTCCAGCCCATCGATGATTTGTTCTACATTTCCGCGCCCATCGTACAAATAGGTCAAATCAATAAGACCGTTTTGCGCGTTACTATCCACCTTGATGGAGTTAACCCATTCGCGATTGTTCATGGTGAAGGTTGTGGACATTCCATTGGCATAAAGGACCGTTTCTTTCTGACCTCCAGGGAAATAGGTAACCTGGTCTACATAGTTGACAATCCCTGTGGGTCTGCCAAAGGCATCGTTTTCATAGATGACCGAGCGACTGGATGGATAAGTAACTACATCGAGGTAGTCGAGATTATTATAGCCATAGCTGAGCGAATAACTCTCCACATCGATACTAATGTCTTCGTTGATTAGGTTATTGTTCTCATCGTAAAAATAGGCGCGATTGCTGTTAGTGTTACTAACCGTTTTTATATTGTCTTCTGCGTCATAGGTATAGAAAACATCAGGAGTTGTACCGGGATAATTCACTTCTTGGAGTCGGTTCAATCCATCGTAAAAATAGGAGGTGACACCAGAATCAGGTAACGTACTTCCAGTGATATCAGAATTTTTGACCTGTCGTGAAGTCATATTACCTACCGCATCTCGTTCGAACACGACATGGCCGGTTTCGGGATGATCTTCACTTTGCAGAAAGAAGCGACTGTCAAAGTTATAACGCCTTTCGTGACCAAACCCACCCTGCTCACCTTGCCAAATACGTGTAATGTTGCGTAGCTTGTCGTAGTCGGCCGTTGTGCTCATATTCTCTGGCGCCTCGATCCGAACCAGGCGATTATCACCAGGGGAACCATAGCCAATAAATCGATTGATCGTTATGTTGCCTCGCTCATCGGTAATTCTGACCGAGCCTGCTTCTGGTTGGCTAGTGCTGCCACCCTCGTTGTTAAAAGCAGTGAATCTCTGCGTTCCATCAGGGTTTCTCACTTCGAGCTCCCGACCCAGTGCATCCAATATTGTTGTGACACCGAATTGATCACGTTGAGATTGATTCAAGTTCACGGGATAGTTTCCGTAGGTCGGCTTGGAAACAAAAGTCTGGCGCCCCAGAATGTCAAACTCGTTAACGGTAGTAATCTTGGTTGCAGTAGCCAGGTCAGTTTTTTCTACCTGGACCGGATTCATCAAACTACTGAAACGAGTCTCTTCCTGAAAGCTACCGCGTGTGAGTGTTCGCACCAATCGACTGTTATATATGGTGTAATCTACCGAGACATCCGCATGGGCGGGGTAATCAACCAAAACTAATCGATCCATCACATCATAGTCGTAACTTGTGACGAAGCCTTTACCGTTGGTTTCGGATTCAACCGTTCCAGTCGAATTAACTGTCCGCGTGATAATTTTATTTTCTGGAAATTCGATTCTACGCGGAATGCCCCGGTAATAATCCGAGCTTGTAGTTACCTGGTTATTGGCATCGGTTTCCGTTTCGAGGTCGCCCTCGGAGGTGTAGGTGAAACTGGTAATAACCCCAAAACTATTTTGCTGTTCCAGATTCCCCTTCGCGTCGTAAGACCTCGTAATAGTGCCTACATCGATCGTTGTTTCATCCTGTGGCTGGCTGACAATCCATAAATTTGTATCTATAAAATAACTGTATGCGGTATCTATGGTATCTGAAACTGATGAGCCCCCTCTGACGATATTGATGGGATTACCAAAATTGTCGTGGTTGCTGAAGTCCGTCGTGTAGAGCAAACCGTGCTGTAAAATCTCTTTTTTGATAAGCAATGGGGCTCTTGTTTCAGAATCCCGAAATTCTGGACCGCGGCCATTCCAGTAAGCTTCCGTTGAAATCGCCTGTGGCGCCCAGGTACTACGTTCGATGTATAGCGCCTCATCCTGCTTATTTTTTACACTTTTACTGACCAACAACCCGATCTTCCAGATATCACCTTCGACGGTGTGGTCGTATCCATAGTGGAGATAAGTGTCGGTACTCACTGGCGTTTGGACCACCGTTAAATCACCCAACTGCCCCGTGTTACCAGTAACCCCGCCTTGGCCAGGGAAAAAATTATATGCCCAAACGTTGTCGCTATCCGAGAACAATGGACCCATATTTGAAACACGATCATCGCCGCTGACGTTGACCTTTTTAGTCTTAATGACCTGGTGAGGAAGAGCATAAAATGCAGAGGCTTCCCCAAAGAATACATCCTGGTATTCATATTCAATGTTCCCACCATAGGGGTACGCGATTTCCTTGAGCAGATGGCGCCGCTTCTGATAAATATTGTTTTCGCCCGGAACAAGTTCCTCCGTGTAGTACGCGTACTCCCAGTCCCTACCATCAGGTCGGACAACCCGAAGTAAGTGATAGTTATCGAAATCAGGGTAAGACAAAAAACCATCGAGGGCACCAGAAGTGTCGTTGTAATCATAAATACTCTGATACTCGTAGCGCCATAATTGTGACCCGGAATTTATTGACACAAGCCTGATATCATTCGTGTTGGCATCGCTATAACTAAAATTGACCGTTCTGCCGTCACTCGAATCATAAACAGAAGTAATGTAAACCACGAAATCACTGTTTATCGCATAGTCAATTTCAATGGAATTGTCGTTAGAATCAGAAATCTTGGTGACATATAACTGAAATCTGCCGTTTATGTCAGCGACTGGTGACTGATAATCCAGTTCGTAGCGCTTTCCATCGGGGCTATATACAACCCATACATTACCTGTCACTGGAAATTCCGCAGGCTCGCAACCTAGTTTAAATCGGCCTTTCGATACCAAAATTGCATCGGTTGCCGCTGCCATGGAAGCATCATTGTCAACCAGCAACTCGCTTGAACCTTGGGGCGTAATAAAGACGGGATTATCCTTGGTATCGAAAAGCCCCGCTGCTGTCGTGCAGGTGCTGGCGTTTAAGACATTAGCGGTTGCAAAACGTAATTCTCCATAAGATATATCCCAGCCATAGCCGTAGACCTGCTTTACACTCCTGTCCTCTACAGAGGATTGATATCGCCTGATAACACTAATATCCATCCCGCCATTTCCTGGAAGGTAGATGTCCGTATTTGTAATTTGCAATATGCCGTTAAAAGGGGAGATCGACTCATTGAAATTATCGTTGATACGTTCTTCGAATGGATTGAGACCTGGTGTTGAATAAAAATCACGGACAACTGTCGAACCAGCTGACTGGGCCAAGACTGATAATGGCAATACAAGAATCGTAAGCCAGACCAGGCTTATCCGGAGCAACTTTTCGCGATTGATACAACTACACAACATCTCAGCTCCTGGAGCTCCATTTTGTCCGACCCGGCTACACTGCTTGACACACGGAACGAGAACTGCGAACCAACAACGGCAGTACAGATTCAAAAAACCGAAACAAAAATTAATATCGACGCCCTGTTTTCAAATCGTCGATCATTAGCTCAACAATGCATACTATGGGATTGTTTATGTAGTAATTCGTTATAGCCAAACAATTGACGAAGATTATTATGAAGTCATTATTTCCTAAAATTATTATTATAAAAAGTGCATAGATCTATAGCCTGTGTAGGAATTATCCTACACACCTGAAGTCAAACTACCCTATCCCTCAAGCGATCCGAAAAATCCGCCTAGCTGCCCGCTGCTGCCTTGGCTTCGCGGCGACGCGCGTGCAGTACCGGCTCGGTGTAACCGTTAGAAATCTCGCGGCCCCTGAACACCAGATCGAGCGCGGCCTGGAAGGCGATACTTTTATCGAAATCCGGCGCCATGTTCCTATACAGAGGGTCGTCCGCATTCTGTCGATCGACAATGTCGGCCATTTTTTCAAATACGCGCCGCACCTGTACCTCGTCGGTAATTCCGTGATGTAACCAGTTGGCGATATGCTGGCTGGAAATGCGCAGGGTTGCGCGGTCTTCCATCAAGTCAGTGTCGCTGATATCGGGCACCTTGGAACAGCCAACACCCTGGTCGATCCAGCGCACCACGTAGCCGAGAATTCCCTGGGCGTTATTTTCCAGTTCCATGATCAGCTCGCTTTCCTTGATCTTGCGCTCCCCGAGCAACGGAATAGTCAAAATATCATCCAGGCTGGCGTGCAGACATTGCGCTAGTTGCTGTTGCCGCAGGGACACATTGAGGTGATGGTAATGTATTGCATGCAAACAGGCGGCAACCGCGGACGGCACCCACGCAGTGTTCGCACCCGCGCGCGGATGTGCAATCTTTTGTTCCATCATCGCGGCCATGTTGTCGGGCGCCGCCCACATGCCCTTGCCAATCTGGGCACGCCCCGGTAACCCGGCAGCGAGCCCCACGTCGACGTTCCAGTCTTCGTAGGCGAGCAACCAGGTGGAACCCTTGACTTCATTCTTGGGAATCATTGCACCGGCTTCCATGCTGGTATGAATTTCATCGCCGGTGCGATCGAGAAAGCCGGTATTGATGAAGATCACGCGCTCAGATGCAGCGCGAATACATTCCTTGAGGTTGACCGTGGTGCGGCGTTCTTCATCCATGATGCCGATTTTCATGGTGCGGGGTTCGAGCTCGAGCGCCTGTTCGACCATTTCGAACAAGCGTATCGCAGCCGTGACTTCTTCGGGTCCGTGGATTTTGGGCTTGACGATATTGATACTGCCCTTGCGGCTGTTTTTGAACGGCCCGTTGCCGAGCAGGTCATGCTTGGCCGCAAGCGCGGTTACCATCGCATCGAGAAAAGTTTCCGGAATTTCTTCGCCGTTGCAGGTCACCGCATCGGTATACATATGCGTGCCGACATTGCGCACCAGCATCAGGCTGCGACCGGGCAGTTTGAAAGCGGAACCGTCCGGCGCGATGAATTCGGGGTCCGGGTCCAGGCTACGCTCGATAGTCTCCTTACCGCGAGCCACCCGGGCGGTGAGGTCGCCTTTCATCAGGCCAAACCAGTTACGGTAAACCCGGATTTTGTCTTCAGCGTCGACCGCTGACACCGAGTCCTCGCAATCCATGATGGTGGTGACCGCGGATTCGAGATTGATATCATAAATGTTAGCGAGATCGCCCTGGCCGATGAAAAAACCCTCACCGATCAA
>Ga0070723_10000436_pt1 | contig 11015 bp, 13 predicted proteins | sample tdAd002_FD_67277 | JGI IMG/M metagenome (GOLD analysis project Ga0070723, IMG submission 67277) | Marine sediment microbial communities from the Atlantic coast under amendment with organic carbon and nitrate - tdAd00.2 | ecosystem: Environmental > Aquatic > Marine > Coastal > Sediment | place...
ATGTTGTACCGGCCGGGCTGGCCTTCGATTGAACGCGTACGGCCGTATGTCACCGGAGAACCGGCGACGTTCTGCAGCTCGATGGCGACATGCTCCATGACGTGTCCCATCCAGGTCCCTTCGTCATCGTGCAGGCGGCGCACAAAACCGCCGGGCTCCTTGTAAGAGCAGCCGTGTTCATGCAAGCCCGGCAAGGCCTCGAGCAATGCCCCGATATAGCCTTCCCCGAGACGCATCGTCGGCCAGTTCTCGAGCTCGCCGAGATCGAGGACATGCCGGATGACCCTGAAGTGGGCAAATACACTGGGGCCCACGTATACATTCGTGCTGACAATTTTCATTGTTGTTTTCCTGTCTTGCGCTATTCGGGAGCGGCCTCTCGGGACGCCATCGTGAAGCGTCCGCCCGCAACCAGAATATGCAGCTTAACGCCGATCAAACTGACCGGCTCGCCGCGTCGAGCCTTATCCATAGAAGAATAGCTCAGTTCGCTGGGATCGATAATAGTAATTCCACCGCTGCCGACGACGTCCAGTTCGTCGTTTGGCGTGATAAATGCGGCCGTGTCCTCGTCGAGGCCCAGACCGACCGCGAACGGATTGTATGCCAATGCTGTCAGCAGGCGACCCAGGCGATCGCGCTCACGGAAGTGCTGATCGACGATGAACTTGTTCGTGAGGCCGAGTCCAGGCGCCATCGTGACCATATCGGGAGTCGGCGTACTGCCTTCGAGGCCACCGGCGATCATGTGCTCGGGCTGAAATGCAGCGCCAGCCGAGGTGCCGGCAACATGCATACCAGCCGCGTTACGGCGCCGTATCAATTGTGCGGTGGCAGTACCACCTAGCGTAGTCGACAGACGGAGCTGGTTGCCACCGGTCAGGAATACGCCATCCGACTTCTCGATGTATTCGAGGTATTCGGGATTATCACAATCCTCCCGGGTCTCGAATGGCAGGACCTTGGCATGCTTGACGCCGATCTGCCGAAACAGCTTCTCGTAGTTGCGGCCGGTGTCTTCGAGTTCCGACGCCGTCGGAATGATGCCGATGCGGGCATCCTTGCCGCCACAGATATCGATAAAGCGATCGAGGATCTCGGGATTGTGAAATTTTTCTTCGGCGCCACCGATCGGGATTATGTACCCGCGGTCCGCGTGATGATTGTTGGATGGGCTCATGGCTTAGGGTCGCGAAAAAAGGCCGGTATTGTACCTGAGGAAACGGCTAAACTCTGGCCTCTATGAGTCAGAAGAGTCCATTGGGTCAGGCTACGGCCTACCCTGAACAATATTCACCCGATTTGCTATACGCGATCGCACGTATCGACGCCCGTTCTGCGCTCGGGCTCGACGGCGATCTGCCGTTTCATGGCACCGATATCTGGAACGCCTGGGAACTCACCTGGCTCAATGATCACGGCCTGCCCCAGACGGCAACCGCCGAGATCCTGGTCCCAGCCGATTCGGTTAATCTCGTCGAATCGAAGTCCCTGAAGCTCTACCTGGGCTCGTTTGCCATGAGCCGCTTCGAGACCTTCCGGGACGTCACATCCGTCCTGACACGGGACCTGACGGCCTGCACTGGCGCAGATGTCTACGTCGCCGTACACCCACCCACATCGCCGGATAGTGCCGTCGTGTCGCGATTGCCCGGTGACTGTCTCGACACGATGCCGGTCAGATGCGACGAGTTCGACGTCGCCCCATCGCTGCTCAATGCAGACAGGTCGACCCTGGTCGCCGAAGACCTGCATTCAGACTTGCTGCGCAGCCTGTGTCCCGTCACGGGTCAGCCCGACATCGGCAGCATCTTTGTTTCATACCGCGGACCAAAGATCGATCGGGAGGGCCTGTTGCGCTATATCGTTTCCTATCGCCAGCACCAGGACTATCACGAGTCCTGCATCGAAAGGATGTTTGTGGATATCAGCGAGCGTTGCGGAGCAGAACAACTAACAGTCTATGCGCGCTACCAGCGCCGCGGCGGCATTGATATCAATCCGTTCCGTAGTAACTTCGAACTGGTAGCGCCGAATACGCGTCTCTGGCGGCAGTAGAGAACTGCCTGCACTACAGGGGATCAGTGAAAATACTGCGGTGGTGGCGGCTCGTTAACGAGTTTTTCCATGGCGCTCAATAATCCGCCACGTGGCGGATTATCATGAAGTACCTTCACTCGGATGTTATTTCAGCCGACAAGGCTCCGGCATTTCTTGCGTCTGTGGCATTTCGGCCAGGACTTCCGATTCCGGTAAATATTCCCCGACCCCAACTTCCTCTTCGCCGGTGTATTCGTTACACAGCCAGTAATTTGTCCGGCGAAAATAGAACTCCCAGCCCGCGTCGCGCTGCTGTGTCAGAGGCACCATATAGAGCACCATCATGGCCTCAATATTGCGTGCCATTCGCAACGGGCCTGCGTCTACGGGATCGAGTCCCAGCTCTGCCGCGATTCGGCCTGTAACTTCTTTTGCACGGGGATAATCTGATGCGATCGGGATGGTGACCGGACCGCCTGCGTCATTGGGATCATCAATGACATTTGTTCCTGTCGTTCCAAAAGCCTTGACGACCATTGCGTTGGGAAGCCATCCCTGGATTGTCTCAGCGCCTGACGTAGCCATCGTCATCTGCCAGTAGCCATCGTCAGCCATTTTCGCTTCCGGCCATGACAGGTCAATAATGATCTTGCCCGCCATATCACCGAGGCTCTTGATAACCGTCTCCATCGGTGCCCACGGCAATGCGAGGATTACTACGTCTGCTTTTTGTGCCGCTTCGGGGCTACTGGTCGCTGTCGCGCCATGCCCTGTCTTCTCAAGGAGTGCGACTACTCTGTCGCTCTCGGGGCTTCGGGAACCGTATATGACCGTGTATCCCAATTCAGCAAGGCGCGGCCCGAATGAATTGCCCATGTCACCGGTGCCCAGAATCGCAATAACCTCTTCTTGCATTTGAGGAGCATCCTCCGCAAGACTTCTCGCAAAAATAAAAGGCAATACGAGAAGTGAAACTAGCAGGATATTGCGATTCTTCGTCACGGTTAACTCTTTTCGGCGTCGTAAAGATGATGCTCCGAGCATTCAGCAGCTTCGTTGAGTTCCGCATCGATCGCCTTTCCTTCATCGCTTTCCTGCATCGATGCCCTGGCTGCCGACCAGGCGGCCATTGTTGGAAAACCATCCGAGTATATGAACCTGCCGGCCGTCACGTCGCCAAAAACGGGCGTCAGAATGTGACTTGAGATACCGCCGCCATCAACATTTGCATTGACGAACTCGACCCATTTCGAATTTGCTACGCGCACATCATCCAGGGTCTTGCCGTCAGCGAGCGAACAGATCCAGACCGCTCGAAATTCGGCGCTTGCAGTTCCACCGACTCCAAGCAAACAGATGAGCGTAAGAACTTTCAAGAATTGTGATTTCATGGTTTTCCCCTTTGTTGTTGTTTTGTCTACGTAATCAAGTGTAGTCGATATCTTCGTCGCCGAGGCGATGCCCCCAGTCGCGCTTGGCAGCAAGGTAGTCTTTGTTTGACTCGGTCACACCGAACACATGTTTGACCGGTGTGATATCGGTCAGACCAGCTTCGGTCAGGTCGTCGATCTTCTTGGGGTTATTGGTCAGCAACCGGAAAGGACCGTCACCCCGAAAATGTCTGATCAGTGCCGCCGCGTCACTGAAATCGCGCGAGTCATCCGGCAGGCCGAGCGAACGATTCGCCTGGTAGGTGTTTTCGCCGCTGTCCTGTAACAGGTAGGTGGCCGCTTTGGCCCACAGCCCGATGCCGCGGCCTTCATGGCCGGACATATAAATCAACATGCCACCCTGTTCATCCTTGTTGATCAGATCGATCGCCGATTGAAACTGAGGCCCGCACTCGCATCGTTGTGAGCCAAATACGTCTCCCGTCATGCAACTCGAATGCACGCGAACGAGCGGGTCGCTCCAGGCTTTGCTATCGCCGATAAGCAGAACACTGTTCACAGCCATCGATGAGGCCAGTTCCGCAAACGACTGTTCCCCGTGCCTGGCCCGCAAATCGGCAGCCAGGTCTTCCAGTTTTGTCAGCTCGGTATTGCGGACGGTCGCGTACCACTGCACCGCGATGTCATTGCCTGCCACCGTGAGTGGCATCGGAATCGGCCCGAGAACGCTGATTGTGCCGCCGCCAATTCGGTCAATTTTGAACAATTTGCCGGCCGCGACCAGCCGCTCGCGGACCGTGGGATCGATGTAGGTAAACATGGGGCCGCATTATGAAGGAATGTGACACAAATCACTTGCTGACCCGCGGGTCATTAATTATACTTAACTGACTCACCAGTCAGTAAGGAACCCAGGCCGTGCCAGAACCCCGTTTTCGCCGCCGCAAGGAAGACCGCCCCCAGGAAATCACCGAGGCTGCCCTCGCCGCATTCGCCGAGAAAGGCTATGCCGCAACGCGAGTCGATGAGGTTGCCAAGCGGGCTGGTGTCAGCAAGGGCCTGTTGTATCTCTACTTCAAGACCAAGGAAGACCTGTTCAAGGCGGTTGTACGCAGTTTCGTGGTACCCAGGATCGACGAATTGACCAGGGTCATCGAAAGCTCCGAACTCTCGAGCGAAGAATTTCTGCGTGGCCCGTTTCTCGACTTCGTCAAGACCCTGCCCGGCTCGCCGATCAGTATTCTTGTGCGCCTGATGATTTCGGAAGGACCGAAGCACCCCGACCTGCTGCAGTTCTACTGGGACAATGTCGTGTCGCGTGGCCTGGCCGCGCTGACCGTGATGATGGAGCGCGGCGTGGAGAACGGCGAGTTTCGACGCAGTGTGGTCAATGAGCTGCCACACCTGTTCGTCATGCCCGTCGTGTTTTCAGTGATCTTCAAGTTGTTATTCGAAAAACAGTGTCCCGATACCGATGCGCTGATCGAGGCGCAGGTGGATCTCTTGATCGCACACATGAAAGGAGAATCGAAATGATCTCGCGGAAATTTTTTGTGGCGCTCGTGGCCGCGCTGTTTCTCGGTGCTTGCGATGCTGCAGATGACAGCGGCCGAGTTGTCGGTGAACTGTCTTCCGATCGTATCGAACTCACGGCCGAAGCCGCTGAACCTGTCACCGAAATTCTCGTCGCAGAAGGAGAGTCGGTTGTCGCGGGCCAGGTACTCATGCGGCAGGACTCTGCTCGAGCCAACGCACGACTCGCAGAAGCAGAAGCCGCCCTCGGCCAGGCACAGGCGCGGCTTGATGAGCTGGTTCGCGGTCCACGAAGTGAACAGATTGCCGCAGCGCGTGCGGCGGTCGAGGGTGCCAGGGACGAGCTCGAGTTTCGCCGCTCTGAATACGCGCGTATCCAGGAAATACACGGAAAAGACCTGGCATCCGAAATGTTGCTCGACCGGGCGAAGGCAGCGCTGGATGCCGCAATATCGAATGACAAATTGCGCCGCGCACAGCTGCAGGAACTGTTGACGGGTACGACGATTGAAGAGCTGGCCCAGGCAGAAAACGCGGTCAAACAAGCGGCCGCCCGCCGTGACCTGCTTGCCGTCGACGTCGCGCGGCTCGACATCACCGCACCAGTCGACGGCATTGTCGACAGTCGCCTTTTCGAAATCGGCGAGCGTCCAAAGCCGGGCCAGGCGGTATTGGTCATGCTGGGTGGCGAGCAGGTGTATGCCCGCGTTTATGTGCCCGAGCAACTGCGCGTTCACGTATCGCCAGGCCTCGACACGACTATTCATGTCGACGGCCTCGCAGATCCCATCCAGGGCCGCGTCCGCTGGGTCGCCGCCGAAGCCGCGTTCACGCCCTACTATGCATTGACTGAGCGCGATCGCGGCCACCTCACTTATCTCGCTAAAATCGACATCGTCGAATCTCGTGAGCGACTGCCGGATGGCGTGCCTGTCGAGGTCGACCTGCACGTGGCTGCAACTGAATGAACACGAATGACCTCGCGATCCAGGCCCGTGGCCTGAGCAAGGACTTCGGCAGCCTGCGCGCCGTCGATTCGCTCGATCTCGATGTGCCGCGCGCGTCGATCTATGGCTTTCTCGGGCCGAACGGTTCCGGTAAATCGACGACGATTCGCATGCTCTGCGGATTGCTGACCCCCTCCGAGGGCAGCGCGAATGTGCTTGGTATCGAGGTTCCAGGCGACGCCAATGAACTCAAGCCACGTATCGGTTATATGACTCAGAAATTTTCATTGTTCGGTGACATGACCGTCTCGGAAAACCTGCAGTTCATTGCCGAGATCTATGGCATTCCGGCGAATCGGCGCACGCAGAGAATCGACGAGGTTCTCGAGCACTACGATCTCGTGGAACAGCGCAAGCAATTTGCCGGCACGATGAGTGGCGGACAAAGACAGCGCCTGGCGCTGGGCTGCGCTGTGCTGCACAAACCAGAACTGCTGCTGCTCGACGAACCGACCAGCGCCGTCGACCCGCAAAGCCGCAGGGACTTCTGGGCCAACCTGTTTCGCCTGGCCGAGGCCGGCACGACAATTCTCGTTTCCACGCATTACATGGACGAAGCGGAACGCTGCCATCGGCTGGCCATTCTCGATCACGGCGCCAAGGTAGCGGACGGACCACCACAGGAATTGCAGCGCAGTACAGGCATGAGCGTGATCGAAGTCCTGGCCGACGATCCGTATCACGCACAGACGGCCATTAGCGAGTTACCGGTCGTCGTCAGCGTCACACAGCTTGGTATTCGCCTGCGCGTGCTTATTCCCGAGTCGGTCCGTGATGCGCTCGAGCAGGTGGAAAGGTCGCTCGCAAAGCACGGCATCGAAGCCGACGCGCATCTGTCCAGCGCATCGCTCGAAGATGTTTTCGTCGCGGTGACCCTCCACACGGAGCGGCGCGCCGCATGATATCCCTGTCGCGATTGATGGCGGTCACGCGCAAGGAAGTGCGCCAGATGCGGCGCGATCGCCTGACATTTGCGATGATCTTCGGCATTCCATTGATGCAGATCGTTCTGTTTGGCTATGCGATCAATACCGACGTCCGCAACCTCAGGACCGCCATCGCCGACGAGGCCAATACACACCTGTCCCGGGAATTTGTCGACAAGCTCAATGCGACCCAGGTAACGGACATTCACAGCCGCGTGGCCACGGTCGCTGAGCTCGAAGAGCTGCTGCGCAGCGGAGACGTATCAATTGGCATCTCGATTCCGTATGACTTCGATCGACGCGTCGCCGACGACACACGCGCTGCCGTGCACATCCTCGTCGACGGCTCGGATCCGACGATTGTTGGAATTGCAGAACAACTTCGCAATATCCCTCTACGCTTCGATACGGCGGCCGAAAAAGAGCGCATTGGAAAAATCGAGGTCAGGGCTTACTACAATCCGGAGAAGCGTACGCCCGTCAATATCATCCCCGGCCTGATTGGCGTCATTTTGATGATGACCATGATGATCTTCACTGCGGTTGCAGTCGTGCGCGAACGAGAGCGCGGCAACCTCGAATTACTGATCAACACGCCCGTGACGTCAGCCGAACTGATGATTGGCAAGGTGCTCCCTTACATCTTCATCGGCCTGGTACAGCTCGCGGTCATTCTCGCTGCCGGCGACTTGCTGTTCGACGTCCCGGTGCGGGGCAGCATTATCGACCTCTATCTTGCCGGCTGCGTCTACATCGCGGCGAACCTGGCCCTGGGGCTATTCTTCTCGACAGCCGTATCGTCCCAGTTCCAGGCGATCCAGCTGACTTTCTTCATGATGCTGCCATCGATCCTGCTGTCGGGATTCGTGTTTCCGTTTGACGGCATGCCGATTGCCGCACAGTGGATCGGCGAGGCGCTGCCGATCACACACTTTATCCGCCTGACTCGCGGCATCATGCTGCGCGAAGCATCATTGGGTGAAATGCCTGCCGAACTGATCTATCTCGCGGTGTTTGCTGTCGTCGCGATGACTGCCGCGGCGCTTAGATTCTCCAAGCGTCTCGATTAGTTCGCCTCGAGGGCCTCTGAAACTCGCAAAATTGCGCCCATTCTGGTCCAATCAGCACCAGACTGGCATGACCCGGACAATATGAATCAGAATCAGGACAAAGAGCCCACAGTTTTTATCGTCGATGACGACCCGGCGATTCGTTTCGCCATGCAGGCGCTGATGGACTCGGTGAACATTGAGCACGAGATTTTCTCGTCTGGTGATGAGTTTCTGCAGGGTGTCGAAGATCATCGGGCCGGATGCCTGGTGCTCGATATTCGCATGCCGGGCCTCGGTGGCCTCGAGCTGCAGGAAGAGCTGATCAAACGCGGCAGTACTCTGCCCATCATCTTCATCACGGGTCATGGCGACGTACCGATGGCTGTCGACGCGATGCAAAAAGGCGCCGTCGATTTCATCCAGAAACCGTTCCGCGACCAGGACCTTCTCGACCGCATACGTGAAGGTCTAAGGACGGATCAGGAACGTCGCGAAGAACAACAGAAGCACGCCGAGGTTGCCGAACGACTGGCGCGCCTGACCAATCGTGAGCGCGAAGTATTCGACCTTGTCGTTACGGGCAAACCGAACAAGGTGATCGCGTATGAGCTTGGTGTCAGCCAGCGCACGGTGGAGATACACCGCGCGAGGGTTATGGAGAAGATGCAGGCCCGGTCATTGGCTGACCTGGTCAAGATGCATATGACGGCGTAGGCGTGATCGCGGCCATGGGCCGCTCCTACATGTGCGCCCTGCGGTGCTCCTCAAAACGCGCACAATCGATACACTTTCTCGCGTACGGGTGTGCCTCGAGCCGGCCTTCGTCGATGTCGGCACCGCACTCATCGCAAATGCCATACTCGTCATTGTCCATACGCCGCAGTGCTTCGGTAATTTTCGACAGTTCGAGCCTTGCCTCGTTACCGAGCGCATCGACGACCTCGCTGTCCTCGAGCTCCTTGGCCCGCTCTTTCGAATCGGGGTCATTGCCACGTCGGAGATTCGCTTTCACCCGGTCCAGGCGAGCGCTCAGTTCGGCTTTCGTTTTCTCGAGCCGGGCGCGTTGCTCGGCGTAGCTTTGTTCTGGCATGGCGAAATCTCGCATTAGCACTTACGTCTAATCTAATCCTAGACGAGCGCTCACAGAAATCAGTAAATCCACCTACCTACCAATAGGTAAATTCCACGACGAGCTAGGCATCTCGACTTATGGAAACAGCCAATACCACCGTCTACCCTTCTAAGTGAGGAAACAAGGGAATTAGCGTTATTAGGGTGCATCATGGAAAAGATTTCCAAAATTCTGTCAGTTATTGACCCGACGGTTGATGACCAACCGGCGCTGCGCCGCGCCGCCTGGCTGGCCAAGAGCTGTGGGGCAGAACTGGAACTACTGGTCTGCTATTACAACGAATACCTCAGTGGTGACCGGCTTTTTGACTCGCCGTCGCTGGAAAAGGCCCGCACTGAAGTCATTGCGAACCAGGAAAAACACCTCGAGGAACTGGCCGAGCCGATTCGCAAGGATGGCGTGGTGGTTACGACGACTGCGGCCTGGGATCACCCGCTCTACGAGGGCATCGTCCGCCGCTCAATTGCGAGTGGCGCAGATATCGTCATCAAGGACACGCACCACCACTCGGCTGTAACGAGAGCCTTGCTAACGAATACCGACTGGAACCTGATTCGTACGTGCCCGGCTCCGCTGTGGCTCGTTAAGCCACATGATCTGGCCGATCCGCCAGTCATCATGGCGGCCATCGACCCGATGAACCAGCACGACAAACCGGCCGCACTGGACGACGAGATCCTGCACATCAGCAAGCTGCTCGGCAGCAGTGTATCGGGTGACGTGCACGCGTTTCACTCATACGACCCGCGAATTGCAGTCGCAACTGCTACGGCAAATGCCTATATCCCGGTATCGCTGCCATTCGACGAGATCGAGCAGCAAATGCACGAAGACCATGAGAAGCGCTTCAGTGAGATTACGGAGTTTCATGGACTCGATGACGATCATGCGCATCTCGTCGCCGGCCTGACGCACGAAGAGTTGCCGGCAATTGCCGACTCTCTGAAAGCCGATGTCGTCGTCATGGGCGCCGTTGCGAGAAATCGCTGGAAGCGCCTGTTTATCGGCGCAACCGCGGAGCGCACGCTTGAGCACCTGCCGTGTGACTTGCTGATCGTCAAACCGGACTGGTTCCAGACGCCGGTCGAGACTCGGGCACACGAAGCGGCATAATGTAGGAGCGCCCCATGGGCGCGATTGCGCCCATTGCCGCGGTCGCGCCCATGGGGCGCTCCTACAGAACGGATTCCAACACGCCCAGGAAGTAGTCCGCGTTGTCCTTTGACAGGACAAGCGGGCTGCGCAACTTCAAGATGTTGTCGTCCGCGCCGATCGACCCGGTCAGCACACCGTTGGCACGCAAGTCGTTAATGACTTTGCTGGCCAGCGCGGTCGCCGGTGTTCGCTCGTTGCGGCTTGTCACGAGTTCGACAGCAAGAAAAAGCCCCGTACCGCGAACATCACCGATGCATTCTTTTGTCTCAGCGAGCGCCCAGAGCCCGTCAAAAAGGTGCTGGCCTACATCAAGTGCGTTCTGCTGCAGGTTCTCTTCTTCGATGACATCGAGTACAGCCAAACCGGCCGCGCAAGACACGGGATTGCCACCGAACGTGTTGAAGTAGTCGCTTTGCTCCGAAAACTTGTCCACCAGGTCCTTGCGCGTGACGACCGCTGATAACGGGTGGCCATTACCCATTGGTTTGCCCGTCGTGACGAAATCGGGCACGAAGCCATCTGCCTCGAAGCCCCAGAAGTGTGTGCCGGTTCGACCGAAACCGGGTTGAACCTCATCAGCGATGAACAGCGCACCGGCATCCCGAATAATTTCCGCGACCCGGCTCAGGTAGCCAGGTGGTGGCGAAACGACGCCACCGCAGGACGAGATCGTATCGATCACGAATGCCGCAGGCTTGACGCCTCTTTGCTCGAACGTCTCGAGCGCCTGCCGTACGTAGTCAGCGTAGCGTTCCGCTGCGTCGTCACCACGATGTGCG
>Ga0070723_10000440_pt1 | contig 10977 bp, 7 predicted proteins | sample tdAd002_FD_67277 | JGI IMG/M metagenome (GOLD analysis project Ga0070723, IMG submission 67277) | Marine sediment microbial communities from the Atlantic coast under amendment with organic carbon and nitrate - tdAd00.2 | ecosystem: Environmental > Aquatic > Marine > Coastal > Sediment | place...
ACCGAAACAGTACGCGCCCATCCCGAAAAAAGTGGCGTGTCCCAGGCTGATGAGCCCCAGAGAACGTCCCGGGATATCGAAGGATACGGCCATAATCCCGTTAATGATGAGTGAAAAAATAAAAATGCCGAGATACCCTTCACTGAAATAGGTTGCAGAAATCACCAAAGCGGTTAAGATCACCGTCAGAAAAGATATCCGCCATATTTTCATTGGTGCCTCCGGCCTCTTTTGAGTACCAGGTAAATGACCAAAAGACTATAAACGATGGTGTCCGTTGACGTAGAGGTAAAGAGAAAACCGGCAAACGACTCTAAAAGCCCCAGAAGCAACCCGGCAACGGCCGGGCCCCGAAGGTTTCCCATACCTCCGGCTACCACGATAAAAAGCGCTTTAAGTGTCAAGTCGAGCCCGTCTCTGGGGCCCAGAGGATACAGGACGGAATAGAAAATGCCGGCCAGGCCGGCCATAATCGTGGCCAGACCCAGGGCGCTCATGGAGGTGATAGCAGGGTGTATTCCGTAAAGGGATGCGGCCTCCTTATCCTGTGCCAGAGCCCGCATGGACCTACCCAGGTCGGTTTTTTTTAGAAAAAGGGCGGAAAGCCCGATGGTGATGGCAGCCGTCCCCATTAAAATCGCTCTCAGGCCCGGAATTTTAAGGTCCAAAAAATTGAAGGTCGGGAAAGAAAAATGTGTGGATATGGGCTCCCAGCCCTGCCACCATACAAACAGATCCTCCAGGATGAACGCCACTCCCAGGCTTGCGATTAGAGAGGCCACCACGCTTGCGGACAGGGAAAGGTTGCGGAACGGCGTTACGATGATTAGATGGAGAATGAATCCAAGGCCCAAAAAGATCGGTGCAGCCAGGACGGAAAAAACCCACGGAGAAAAAGGATACAGAACCAGAGATTTTTTATAGAGTATCGCCCCCAGTACCGCCAGGCTTCCGTGGGCAAGGTTGAGAACCCCCATTATTCCGAATGCCAGGGAAAGACCCACTGCCAGCAGGGCGTATACGCCTCCAAGGAAAAGGCCGCTGATGAGAACTTGAATCACACTTGGTCTTCAAAACGTCGGATAGCCCGAAGGGTTTCAAATTGTGACAATCTTGGATGGTGTTTAATGCTATCTAACAATATAACCTCCTAAAGATATGATATTTATAATGCACTGGCTCAAATTGAAACCCTCTATTTAGACCCTAGTTCCCGGAGCCTGGATAACGGTGACGGGCGGTGGCAACCTGAGGTGGCCAGATAATGTGATATTTACCGTCAATGATCTGAGACGGATAGGTATTGATGGTGCCCACTCCGTTTTCGGCAAAGCTCACCACTCCGCCGATGGTCATGACCTTGAGTTTTTTTAAGGTTGCCATCAGTTTCTTCTTGTCGAGGCTTCCGGCCCTTTCAATCGCCTGGGTCGCCACTTCGAAAGCCATCATGTAGGCCGGTGCCCATGGAAAGTCATCGAGACTGATGCCGGATCGCTCCATGACCGCTACGAACCGCTCGGGATGTCCATAATCCATTCCCTGTGTCCAGTAGGACTGCCCGACCACGCCTTCTGCACCTCCGCCCAGCCCCTTTTTGAAGACGCCGCCGTGGTGGATGACATGAAATTCTTTGGGGTTCAGGTCCAGTTCTCTGGCCTGACGCATAAATGCAATTGAAAAGGGTACATTGGCCGAAACAAAAACGATATCCGGGGAAGTCTCCTGGATTTTTACGATGGCCGCGGTGAAATCATGGGTGTCCGCCGGAAGTACTTTGAGGAGAACCTCTTTCAATCCGGCCGTTTCCGAAAGCTTTTTGGCACCCCGATATACGCCCTGGGGGTGCAGGGTGTCTTCGACCACAAAAGCAACGGTTTTGGCCTGTCCTTCAGCCTCGATCATGTCCCAGTAGCGGTGGGTATACATCGGGGCCTTGTCGATGACGCATACGACCCACTGGAAGCCACGGTTGTATATTTTATGGGAATTGGCGCAGATGGCAATAAAGGGCACCTTATTCTCTTCGGCGGCTATGCTGGCCGCAAACGTAACCGGACTGGAATAGGGTCCCAACAGAATATCCGCTTTGTCCACGGAAATCAGTCTTTCATAAAACTTTCGGGCGGTGGGGCCGTCGCTCTTGTCATCATATACGATGAATCTGATGGGGAGCCGTGAACCCGCAGCTTTGACATAGATACCGCCCTGATCGTTGATTTCCGCAGCATAAGCATTCATCAGCTTTTTAAAAGGTCCCACTTCCGTGGAAAACTTGCCGCTCATGGATACCGTGGCTCCGACTCTTATTTCCTTGGGTGTTTCAGCCCAAGTAGAACCTGCCAGTACGAAAATGATGCCGAATGCTAAAATGATGATCAAAGATACCATCGATGCGTTCTGTTTTAACGTTTTCATCTCTCATTCCTCCATAAAAAAAGGACCACCCCCGAGTCGGGATGGCCCCTTGGCCTGAGCATAACTCGTCAATAATCGTTTCAAATTTGACTTATCCGTACACCAGGGCACGTTTTTTGTCAAGGAATAACCTGATTTTGGCGCTGCCTTTAAAACTATCAAAAGAAAATCCGGAATCGGGCTCAAAGATGCCGACTATTCAAACAGCTTCCGATACCGACCATAGCCTTCTTTTTCCAGATTTTTTACCGGGATAAAGCGAAGGGCCGCGCTGTTGATACAGTAACGCAGGCCCGTGGGTGCCGGGCCGTCGTCAAACACATGCCCCAGGTGGCTGTCGCCGTGGCGGCTGCGAATCTCGGTCCGCTCCATCCACAGGCTCCGATCGGTTTTTTTCACAATGTTTTCCGGTTCCAGCGGTCGTGTGAAACTGGGCCAGCCCGTACGCGAGTCGAACTTGTCCTTGGCGCTGAACAGGGGTTCCCCGGTGACGATGTCCACATAGATGCCAGCCGCGTGATTGTTCCAGTATTCGTTGTTAAAGGCCGGTTCGGTGCCGTCCTGGCGTGTGACCTTGTACTGCAAGGGAGTCAGGCGCATTTTCAACTCGTCGTCGCCGGGCCGGGTATAGATCCGGAGGTCCGGGGACGATCCGTTTTTTTCCATGCCGGTCTCCAGGTCCGTCCATGTTTTTTCAAGAAACTGGTCGCGGCCCGAACCGGACCGGTACCAGTTGTATCGGATCGGGTTTTTCTTATGATAGTTCTGATGATAGTCCTCGGCCGGATAGAATTCGCCCAGGGGGAGAATATCCGTGACAATGGGCTTGTCGAATCGGCCTGAGGTTGCCAGTTGTTGCTTGGATTCTTCGGCCAAGCGTTTTTCACTGTCGCTGGCGTAGAAGATGGCACTCCGGTACTGGGCGCCCCGGTCCACGAACTGGCCGCCCGGATCCGTGGGATCCACGTGTTGCCAGAACACCTCCAGCAGTTTCTCATAGCTGATCCTGGCCGGGTCGTAGATCACTTTCACGGCCTCTATGTGGCCTGTACCGCCTCCGGAGACCTGCTTATAGGTCGGCTCATGGACATGACCGCCGGTGTAGCCGGAAATGGCTTCGATAACACCGTCGACCTTTTCAAAATCCGATTCTGTGCACCAGAAGCAGCCCCCGGCAAACACAGCCGATGCGGTGTTCCCGGTATGATCCTTCATGGGTTTATTCTTATGATCCATGCTCATGAGTTGGTGGTACCCGAAAAACACCATGAGCAAAAGGGTGATTGCGAAGTAAATAGGTTTCATGGTCAACCTCCGTTACTAAACCCTGACATGGTTTTGACGACAGGGCGATATTTATAGCATTAATTTTTAGACAGGATTACAGGATAAACAAGATGTTTTGCCTTTCCGTCCTCCGGCTTATAGGGGCCTACCCTCCGGCCTGTATGTCCTACGGGCAGGAAGCGGCCCCGGCGGGAAGAAAGGCAAAAAGAATCATCCCTCTTCGAGTGAAATCGTTCACTCATTACCTAAAAAAAGCAGTAAAGCCGAGTGAAAAGCATCCTTTGTTGATTCATAGGCCCTTTTTTCCGCTGAAGCCTAATTACGGTTTCTCGGCTTCATCCGGAAGCCGTAAAAAAAATCAAGTCAATCCAGTTAATCCTGTCAGAAAACTTTTTGCTTTATGTTTAAATAATTATGAACTCATTAGTAAAAGGTTCATATACCCCCGCCAAACCTCGGCGGGATAAAAATACTACAACCCGCCTGGGGCGGACAAGCGTAGTAGATGGGATTTTTTACAGCGCTATCAAATTAAAGGTAATCATAATCTGAAGCTTTTGCAAATCGAAGGCTTAAGATATCTTGAAAAAGGCCTTGGAGCCGTCGGAATAACGCCGGTCATTCCAACGCTGGACAAAAACTAAGGTTTCAAGGTAAAGGATGTGCAAGGTGAATGTAAAGATTTGATAAAAAGTGTCGGTGGACGGAGTTGATTTGACAATAGTAAAAAATAAGATTTACTTGACCTAACTCCAGAAAAATATGATATTTGTATATCAATAATACGAACGGTTGATTCGGACAATTCATAAAGTGAATCGATAACGTCCCGAAATCATTAAGGAGGACAAAATGCGTATTGCTGTTTTTGGTGTTGGGGCAGTAGGTGGTTATTTTGGTGGTCGGCTTGCACAAGCTGGCCTGGATGTGGCATTTATTGCTCGCGGCAAACATTTGCAAGCTATTAAACAAAATGGCCTTAGGGTCGAAAGCATCTGCGGTGATTTTAGTGTTCATCCTCAGGCTGCAACCGACGAACCAACAAAGGTTGGTGAGGTAGATGCCGTTTTGCTTGGGGTCAAGGCTTGGCAGGTGGAAGAGGCTGCACAGGCAATGCAACCGATGCTTGGGCCCAATACATTTGTAGTAACGCTCCAAAATGGCGTCAACGCCCCAACTATAATCTCGAATGCACTTGGACCTGATCGCGTCGTTGGTGGTCTATGTAAGCTTATATGCTTAATTGCAAAGCCTGGTCATATCCAGCATGTGGGAGCAAACCCCTATATTACATTTGGAGAATTAGACAAAAGTCACAGTGGCCGCATTGAAATGCTCCTTCAGGCATTTTCCAAAACAACTGGATTAACGGCTGAAATATCTACCAACATTTGGTCCGACATATGGAAAAAGTTTTTATTTATTGCTCCCTTAAGCGGTCTTGGGTCAATCACTAGATCTCCAATTGGTGTATTTCGCCGTTTGCCAGAGACTCGGCAAATGCTGTTGCAATCAATGAAAGAAGTATTTAATATTGCCATTGCTTGTAAAGTCGATCTTCCAAAAGAGGTTGTGGAAGAAACAATGGAATTTATAGACGCACTTCCCGAAGAAGGCACAGCCTCAATGCAACGAGATATCATAGAAGGCCGCCCTTCAGAGCTAAACGAACAAAATGGTGCAGTGGTGCGATTGGGTGATGTTGTGGGATCTCAGACGCCAGCCAACGCATTCATTTATTACAGTTTGCTACCTTTGGAAATGAAAGCTCGAGGCCAGTTACAATTTTAATATAGACGGAAATGTTGATTGCAGCTCTAAGTTTTAATGCGTCAAACTACTCAAATTGTTTTTATATTCGAACCTGCAATTACTGTAAATTTCGGAAAGTGATGATACGGTGTGTAGTCTACATTTTTTCGCAGCCTAATCCATACCAACATACTAAAGTGCAATTAAATTGACATGAGTATACATTTTGATTATAAAAATGTTTAATATCCTTCCTTTTTTTATCAAATAGACTTATTTTAAAATATCAAAAAGGAGCATAATAATGAAATGCTCGAAGTGTCTATCTGAGAATCGTGAAGGGGCCAAGTTTTGTAATGAATGTGGTCATAAATTAGAGCTTGCCTGCCCTAAATGTAGAAACCTCAATAACCCAGAGAGTAAATTTTGTGATGAATGCGGTCACGACCTCTCCAAACCATCTGCGCCTGCTAAATCCTCTGAACTTTCGCAATCTTTTCGGGAGCTTTCCGAGATAGCTGAATCCCCCCCCTTGCTTGAAGGTGAACGCCGCCAGGCGACAGTCCTATTCTCCGATCTTTCCGGATATACAGCAATGAACGAACAGCTTGATCCTGAAGAAGTGGAAGAAATCATGACTCGAATCAAAAAAGAATCGGTTCGCATCGTGGAAAGTTATGGGGGGATCGTCAATCAGTTTGTGGGGGATGAGATCTTGGCACTGTTTGGAATTCCAACTGGCCATGAAGATGATCCGATTCGCGCTGTCAAAGCTGCTCTGGAGTTGCATAAAATGGTCCGAAAGATAAGCCCCGGGATAGAGGATCGCATTAAAAAACCGCTCACGATGCACACCGGGATCAACTCCGGATTGATCGTAACAAAGCTGCGAGATAACCGAAATGGCCTATATGGTATTACCGGTGAAACAGTAAACACGGGGGCAAGACTGAAATCGCAAGCGGGACCAGACAACATTCTGGTCAGTCCGGGGACGAAGAGATTGATTGCACCCTACTTCGAGACAGTAGCACTTGAAGAGATCAGGATGAAAGGAAAAACCGAACCAACCATTCCCTATCGAGTTATAGGAGAGTCGAAGATTCAAACCCGATTTGAGGCTGCGGAGCAAAAAGGTTTTACCATCTACAGCGGGCGAGACCAGGAATTGGCTATTCTCCGTGCCTGTCTTAAAAAAGTAGTTTTGGGAAAAGGTCAATTCGTCACGGTGATGGGAGAAGAGGGGATGGGTAAGAGCCGTTTGCACTACGAGTTCAGGCACATGTTGGACCGTGAAGAGATCACGGTTTTGCAGGGAAGGTGTCAACCTTATGGACGTAACATTCCTTATTTTCCATTTATAGATTCTTTGCGGTGGGGAATCCGTCTGAGAGAAGAAGATAGTCCTGCTGAATTGTTGGAAAAAGCCGTAACCAACATCAAGGCGATTGATTCCTCGTTAGAGCAGTTTATCCCACTCTATCTTCACTTATTGTCAATCCAAAGCTATTACCCCCTGCCCGCACATTTGCAAGGGAAGGAACTTCGGAAGGCTATGGAGGAAGCTCTGGCAGTGATAATTACCCTGAATACACAACATCAGCCGATGGTTATGATTCTGGAAGATTGGCACTGGAGCGACGATGCTTCCCAAGCGGCTTTGAAGCACTTGATTGGCATGACCGCCCCTTATGCATTGATGGTGTTGGTTACGTATCGGCCTATCTATCAGGCCAGTTGGGGTTATTTGAGCTATCACACTCCAGTTGTATTAAAATCCTTGGATGTCCAAAACACCGAGAACATCATCAGATCAATTACAGGAGCAACACATCTGCCGCAAGGATTGGGGGAATTGATCTATGAACGCTCCGGTGGCAACCCGCTATTTATAGAAGAAATATGCTATTCTCTAATTGAAGAGGGGTTAGTGGTTGTAAAAGATGGAAAGGCTTCCTTGACTCAATCTTTGGTAAACCTCAGCTTGCCAGATACCGTGCAGGCAATTATCCGTACCCGGCTGGATCGGCTGGATAGCAACTCTAAAGAAGCCCTACGGCTGGCCTCTGTTATCGGTAGAGTATTCGGGCAACGGGTTCTGGAGAGGATCTCTTCGGCCCAATTTGAACTTTCCGAATCGCTTGAGGCATTGAAGGTCCTGGAAGTAATCCAACAAACCCGTGTTTTGCCCGAAGCCGAGTTCACCTTCAGGCATGTTTTGACACAGAAGGTTGTCTACGATACCCTGCTACTGCAACGGCGAAAGGAGCTTCACGGCATTATCGGACTGGCCATTGAGGAACTTTATTCCGAGCGGTTGGAAGAGCAATTGCCGATTTTGGCCTATCATTATATCCGTAGCGATCGGCAGGAAAAAGCCATCGAATACGCTTTGTCAGCCGGAGATCAGGCTGCCAGCCTTTATGCAAACAACGAAGCTACGACTTATTACGAGCAGGCTTTTACTATGTCCAAAACGCTTCCTGAATCTCCAAAAGCTCAGCAATGGCAAATTGACGCTGCCCTCAAACTTGCATCTGTTGGGATAACACGCCAGGACATAGAGAGAGATCTTAAGAACCTGGAACAGGCTCGTGTCCTTGCGGAAAGGTTGAACGATGAACTTAGTTTAGCCCGGGTTCTTTATTGGCTTGGAAGAATTCACTATGTTCTTTGGAACCCGCAGGTTGCCATTGAGCATGCCAGACAGAGTCTCAGTATAGCAGACCAGCTTGGAGATGAAGCCCTTGCTGCTCCTCCGGTCAATCTCATGGGTCGTGTATATTGGCAACTATCGGATTTTGCTCAGGCCAGTCATATGATGGAGCGAAGCGTTGAGCAGATGCGACGGATTGAGAACAAAGTCGAGGAATCCACAGCATCGGCACTGGCAGGTTATGTTTTGGCTTTTTTGGGAAAGTTCGATCGAGCCCTTGTCCATGCTGACCATGCTATCCATCTGGCCAATGAGATACAAAACCCCTTTGCGAAGGCAAATGCCTACCATTTGAGAGGGTGCATCAGTGACCAGCGCGGTGAGTGGAATCAGGCGATTCAGTATTACAAGGAGTCAATGCGTATCGCTGAAAAAGCAGAAGATCTCTTCCGGCTTTACTTGGTAAAATCTTATAATGGTCGAGCCCACACCATGATCAAAAACCCAAGCCATGGACGCGTGTTGCTTGAAGAGAGTTTAGCTCTTGCTGAACAGATTGGCACTAAATTCTGGCTCGCTTGGCAAAAAACAGCTCTTGCAGCTTGCCTATTTAACCTTGGGGAACTTGAAACAGGGTCTCACCTTTGTCAAGAAGCGATCAACCTGGGTGAAGACACAAACGATAGATACGTCATTGCCTTTGCTAAGCGAACCTTTGCTGAGATTTTATCCTGCCTGGAGCCTTCAGATTTTCATAAGGCAGATCAGGCTATCCTGGAGGCCATACGGATTCAACAGGAAATTGGCGTAAAACCGGAATTGGCTCGAAGCTATGTGAGTTATACCCACTTGCTCATAGAAAAGGGTGAAGAAGAAAAGGCTCTGGAGTATCTTGGTAAAGCCATTGGCATGTTCCAGAAGATGGGAATGGTCTGGGACCTTGATCAAGCCGAGCAGTTACACCGAAAACTCGGAGTTTAGCAAAATCGTTCATCAGCATATGTTGAGTTAAATGTAAGTAAAAGACTGGATAAAATAATGTCAGTTCTACCATAAAGGAAACATCCTTAAATTGTATGTTGCTGCCACTATACGCAACACAGAACACCTTCAAATTTTAGCGACTTCGGTTTGAAATCATCGATACAATAGAATCTGCAGAAAATGAAAAATGAAAATATCATACGGTTAGGCTTTTTCTTCATTGTCTTTGCTGCAGTGGCGTTTTGGGAGTTTTTGGCACCACGCCGCGCGTTGACGACTTCCAAAAAGATGCGCTGGATTAGCAATCTGAGTATCACCTTCTTTAACCCTTTAATGGTACGTTTTCTGTTTCCTGTTTTGGCTGTAGGCATGTCCCTTAAGGCTCATGAGAACGGTTGGGGCTTATTGAACATTTTTGAACTCCCCTATTGGCTTGCATTGGTCATAGGGGTAGCGGTGCTTGATCTCATAATCTATCTCCAGCATGTCATGTTTCATGCTATTCCGATTTTATGGCGTCTGCACATGGTGCATCATGCAGACCTGGATTACGACGTGACAACCGGTTTGCGTTTCCACCCTATCGAGATTGTTTTGTCTATGGGGATTAAACTGTCGGCTGTAATATTGCTCGGTCCGCCATTAATGGCGGTATTGATTTTTGAGATTCTCCTGAATGCCGCGGCCATGTTTAATCACGGCAATATACGGCTCCCCTTAAAAATTGACCGGATTCTGAGATACTTTGTTGTCACACCTGACATGCATCGGGTGCATCATTCCGTGATCATCCGTGAGACCAACAGCAATTTCGGCTTTAATCTGCCGTGGTGGGATCGCCTGTTCGGTACATATCGCGATCAGCCAACCAAAGGCCATACGGGGATGACCATTGGGCTGGCGCAATTTCGTGAACCCAAAAAGTTGACTTTACCCTGGCTCCTGGCTCTTCCTTTCATCGGTGATACGGGCCGGCAGCCGATCAATCGTCAATGATGGTCGGATAAATCAATAAATTGTATTCTGGCATTTGGATTTAATTTGTGCGATTTCTAGCTTTAATAGTAACCTTTAAGGCATTTCCAATGTTGTTACCTGCAAAACGAAACCTTGAAATTAAAAAGTTGTAGTTTCTGCTGATATTTCCGTAAATATCAGTGCTCCAAATCTTTTCCAGAGGGTTTGCTCTTTTCGTTTTGATGATATATGTAAATTAGTTAGAGTTAGTTCAGGTTGATAGACTGGCAAGATAACACAACTTTCACCCCATTCACCTGATCTCGATATATTGTGTTTCCGAATATTTTTTCCTTTGACATGAAAACTTTCCAATAATATCATACAAATTAAAGATTCTCCTACGAAATCTGACCTCCATCTCGATAAGATCTCCATTGTGTAACACTTCATATTCTGCTGATCTCACTCTCTATTTGGCCTAAGAAGCTTCCACAACAATTTGTTGTTTCTACAAACATCTTTCAAAAAGCAGGTCTTCATCAAGGGGGTGCTCAATGCCCACACAAGACTTCAAACGTAAGCTCACCGCTATCCTCAGTGCCGATGTCAAAGGATACAGTCTCCTTATGAGAGAGGATGAAGAGGCGACTGTCCAGACCATAACTACATATCGGGAGGTGATAGGCTCAGTTGTCCGGAAACACAGAGGTGAAGTGGTTGACTCTCCCGGAGATAACATATTGGCTGAATTTGCCAGTGTAGTGGATTCGGTGCGAAGTGCCGTGGAGATCCAAGAAGAACTCAAGTCCAGAAACGCTGAGTTGTCTGAAAACCGCAAGATGGAGTTTCGCATCGGTATCAATCTTGGTGATGTGATCCATGAAGAAGAGCGCATCTATGGCGATGGTGTCAACGTTGCTGCC
>Ga0070723_10000442_pt1 | contig 10958 bp, 9 predicted proteins | sample tdAd002_FD_67277 | JGI IMG/M metagenome (GOLD analysis project Ga0070723, IMG submission 67277) | Marine sediment microbial communities from the Atlantic coast under amendment with organic carbon and nitrate - tdAd00.2 | ecosystem: Environmental > Aquatic > Marine > Coastal > Sediment | place...
CATCCGTAAAGTTGAGTCCGTCACTGGCGCACTCTGCAGGGATAAACGTGTTTTTCCGAAGATACTCCCTGAGTTCCAAGACTTTGGAGTTGTGCCAATTCTCCAGCTTTTCCAAAAGGTTCTGTCTTTTTAATTGGGATAAATTGATAATCGATTCAGACAAATCTTTTCGATTTTCGGCTTGGGGCCGGTCGGGCGTCAAGACGGATTGTAGTTCCTGCCTTTCGGCTTCGGACATATAGGCGAGCATTTTAAACAGGCGGGCGTTGACTTCATAGATGCTGCTTTCATTTTCGACAGTACTCATGGAAGGAATCCTCATTTCTTGATTTTCGTTTTGGACGTCTTGAGAAAAATCCATATCAGGTATTTCTGATATTGATTGACCGTTTTTAAAAAAGCCGACGCTCAATTGGGGAGTATAACCTGCTGATAAAAAATTACATGGCAAATTGAATCATGTCAACTCTTTAATTAATCTGTTAAATCTTCAGCTAATCTGAAGGTCCCAGCTGTTCTGCGGATCCCTAATCCCCGACCCCTGAACCCTAATAATTTTTCACATTTAAAAATTTTTTTTCAAAAAAAAATCATGCAGATTTCAGGCAAAAAATTTTTCGGAATGTCATGACCTGGATTCGGGCGATGCTGCCCGAAACACGTTATCTGTCATATTATCAAACCGATGCTTCAGCGGCGACGCAGGTGACGCTGGAGTGGAGTCCCAACAGCGAACCCGACCTGGAGGGGTACAAAGTATTTGTCCGCGAGGAAGGACAATCTTATGATTACGTCAGTCCATCCTCGGAAGGCATAGACACAACGGCTACAATTTATAATCTTGATGAAACCAAGACATATTATTTTGTGGTAAGAGCGTACGATATCGAAGGATTCGAAAGCGGAAATTCCAACGAGGTGAGCCGTGAAGGAATCGAACCTTCAACCTACTGATTAAGAGTCAGTTCGAGGGGTTAATGGTAAAACACTATTTTTACACTCAAGCAAACTCCGGAAATATAATGAAGTTGTTGTAATGGCTATTATTGCTCATGAACTTGCACATTAAAGATGCACATATCGTGTCCATAAAATTCGTGTGATATCGTTTTTTAATAGGGCAAATTCATTTCAAGGGGTTTGCCTTTTTGCTTTTTGCTGAAAATTATGCGATATATGTAATCAGTAAGAAATGGCTTCAGGTTGTTGTTTTGGTAAGATGCCAAAATGAATTAGCCTTAATATTCATGTTGAAACACCTGTTTTTTAGAGCAGCAAAAGACAAGCCGATCATTTAAACTGCTTTTGAATCTGGTCAGCGATTCTCGGTGAAGTATTCCATTTATTTTACGGGACAGACTACAGGAAGCTTCAATTGGGGGAAAAATCGAACTGATACAATTTTTCATGTTGGGTGCTGGAGTCTACTGCGGCTGGAATATCGGTGCAAACGATACTGCAAATTGTATCGGTCCTACGGTAGGATGCGGATTATTAAAATTCAGAAAAGCAGTTGTTTTGGTTGCAATTTTTGTTGTATTAGGAGGGATACTTCAGGGGCAACATGTTATGGAAACGATTGGGAAAGGAATTATCGCAGAAGAACTCGATTACACGGCAATTCAAATCGCGCTAATTTGTTCCGGATTTTTTGTAACCATCGCCACTTTCTTCATGATTCCGACTTCTACTTCCCAGGCAATTGTCGGCGGTGTCGCCGGTATCGGTCTTGCTAGTGGCGCAGATATAAATTACGCTAAGTTAATTGCAATAGCTGCGAGTTGGATTATATGTCCCTTTCTGACCATGGCGCTATCATTTATATTAGCCCATGCATTGAGTTTTGTACTAAGAAGAATCAGAATAAGCGCTATTCTTGTGCAAAATGCACTCGGCTGGCTTGCATTGATGTCAGGTTGTTATGTCGCTTACTCTCTCGGAGCAAATCACGCTGGAATTGCGGTTGGACCTATTTTTAATCTTGGAATTGTTTCTCCACGTATTCTCCTTTGCATCGGCAGCGGCGCCATTGCTATTGGAGCCATAACTTACGGTAAAAAGGTTACGAATACCGTCGGTAAAGGCATAACCCCGCTTGACATTCCAGGGGCTTTTGTAGCTCAGGTCTCTTCAGCCTTTGGAATCCACCTCTTTTCTATTTTTGGAATCCCTGTATCTACATCGTCTGCGATTGTAGGCGCCGTTGTTGGAGTTGGGTGGACTAAAGGAATGAAAGCAATCAGTAAAAAAACCGTATGTATTATCCTCATCGGATGGATTTTGACCCCCTCCCTGACGGCCGGGTCTTCTTTTATACTATATAAATTGATATCAAATGCTATCCAATGATGAGATTATAAGGAGTGATAATGATAATTTTTAAAAAAGAAAAAGAAGTCATTGATCTTATTGAAAAACATGCCGATAAAATGGAGGAGTGTCTGTCAACAGCCATCAAAACGATTCAGGCCTACTTAAAAGAAAACATCGATGAGGCCAAAAAACTGGGCCGTGAGACGGATAAAATTGAAAAACAGGCTGACTTAATCCGCCACGAAATAAGGAATAAATTATATTACGGTGCGTATATGCCTTTGCTGCGAGAGGATATCTATAAACTTGTAGAATGCATTGATATGGTCGCCAATTCAGCTGAAAAATGCTGTGATTTCTTTTTAAACCAGCGCCCCGTTATCCCTGACTTTTTAAAACCCAAATATCTTGAGGCAGTACAGGAATCGCTTGGTGTAAGTGCTCCCCTCAAGCATGCTCTCCTTTGCTACCTTAAGGGACTATGTCCTATTGAGGTCTCTCGACAGCATTCAAGGGATATAGGCCTTTTAGAATCAAAAGTGGATCAGATAGAATGGGACATCACCAAAAAAATCTTCTCATCTGATTTAGACTACAGTCATAAAATCCATTTAAGACTCTGCCTAGATACAATTGTGGAGGTTTCAGATCTGGGTGAAGACGCTGCCGATCGATTGGAACTTGTTACTTTGAAATCCATGATTTGACAGATCTTAACCACTTGGTTCTTCACAGAAGCAGGCAAGGCAAACGCAATCTGGATCAGGCTGAAAAATATTTTAACAATTGTTCAACCTTGAGAACCCCATCAAATTGAAACTTTTCATCTCCTTGTTTGAGTATTCCCTTTTCTCCATCAGGATCACCCAGACTTGTAACCACAATATCAGCCTCACTCAAATCCTCATTTTCCGTATAAATGTTAGTGGTGGCAACAATATGCATTCCGGCTTTATCAGCAGCCAGAACTCCATTTCTCGAATCTTCAATGACGATACACGTTTCCGGAGTAAGACCGGTTTTTTCAAGTGCAAGGAGATAAATTTCCGGATCAGGTTTTTTCTTGCCGACCACATCCCCTGCAAGAACGAAATTGAAATTTATGTCGTGGAGCATTCCTCTGGCAATGGCGTTGGCGGATCGTTCATTGGCTGTGGTACAAACACCTAAAATAAGACCTTTGTCCAGCGCTTCATGCATCAACCTTTTGACACCGGTTCTTAAAGGAAGTTTGCCGCTTTCTATAAGTTTGATAAATATTTCCGTTTTTCTTTTATGAAGTTTTAATAACAGCTCTGTTTCTTCTTCCTCTGAAAGGCCAGGGAAAATGCCTTCTTCACGGAAATAGTGCCGCATCCGTTCTTTTCCTCCGGAAATCTGAAGAAGTTCATGATATTTTTCAACATCCCACTGAAAATCGTAACCAAACTCCCTAAACATTTCATTAAAAGCGACTCTGTGGCCATCTTTTTCCGTATCGATGATCACCCCGTCCTGATCAAAAAAAATGGCTTTTATTTCCGGCATTTTTGAACCCTCCTTATATTAATTGAAAATTTTCGATTCTATGCTTTTCCTTCACTTCCCAGCAAATCGATCCAGTACTTGATTCTACCTTTGATAGCCTCCTTAACAGACGCGTCAATCTTACCCGGATTATACTCATCTTTGTGAGATGAAATATAATCATAGGTCGTATCAATCAGGCAATGTTTCAAATCGGTTGACACATTGAATTTTGAACCGCCAAGAGATACCAGCCTTGTCACGACATCGGGCTGCAAACCCGTACCCCCATGAATAACAAGCGGAACTCTTGCTTGGCTGCCATTTATCATCTCCGCAATTTTCTTCAGCCTATCAAAGTCAAGTTTTGGGTTTTTTGTCTTGTAAACGCCGTGTGCAGTTCCAATTGCCGGCGCAAAAACATCAACACCTGTCTTATCGACAAACTCCATAGCCTGCTCCGGATCACATAGAGCGGCCTCGTCTTCTGCGACTTTGACCTGGTCTTCGATACCGGATACCGTGCCAAGCTCTCCTTCCACCGAGACACCCCCAATCCCGTGGCAGTAATCACACACTTCTTTGGTTTGTCTTATATTTTCTGAAAATTCCTGTTTCGAGGCATCGATCATAATGTTTGTATAACCTGCATCCGCGCATGTTTTACAAAATTCTACATCATTACAATGATCCAGATGTAAACAGATGGGTATGGGCGCCGATTCCGCTAACGTCCTGTAAATTGCACCGAGAACTTTGGGCCCTAAAAATTTTGATGGGGTTACAGACGCCTGAATAATTAGCGGTGCATTTTTTTCTGTTGCTGCCTCTACAACGGCTTCCAGTTGTATAAGATTGGTGCAATTGAATGCACCCACTGCATACTTCTCCTCTGTAGCTTTCATAAGCATATCTTTTGCATTTACTATGGCCATTTTCCCTCTCCTCTTATCCTAATATATTATTCCGACGTCATGAAACAAAAAATCCAGCAAGTCTTCTGGTGACACGGTTTTTAAGCGGGTCATCTACATCAAGATTTTCTTTCGTTCCGGGTCATAGAGTGCACGGTTTTCGTGACGGGTTATCGAATATACTTCCATGTATACTTCTATCTCATAGTCTTGGGTATATTTTGCGTCCTCTAAAGGAATGTAGCTGTAGACAATCGTTTTCCCGACCGTATAGCCGTAACCGCCGCTGGTGGTTATGCCGATCACCTTGCCATTGTGCATTATCGGTTCGCTGCCGCGAATCATTATTGGCTGATCTGTATCAATGGTAAAGGTACAAAGCTTCCATATAGGTCTTTTTTCTTTAATGTTAACCAGGGCCTCTCGACCCAAAAAATCATCTTTGTTAAGATCTACACAAAAGCCGAGACCCGCATCAAAAGGGGTATATTCGGGTGTCAATTCGACACCCCATAAGCCGTAGCCTTTCTCAAAATGAAGTGAATTAATGGCACGGTAGCCCGCATTAACAATGTCAAGATCCTGACCCGCTTCCCACAGAGTTTCATAAACGTGGCAGGCAAATTCAATCGGAATATAAAGCTCGTAGCCCAATTCTCCCCCATAAGTTACACGAAGTGCGGTCACAGAAGCGCATCCTACGCTTAACGTTTTGCATTTGCCGAACATTAATTCTTCATTACCGATGTCATCACGAGTAACTTTTTCAAGAAGTTTCCGGGAATTGGGACCGATGACATTAATTACCGCAAGCGCGGAGGTTACATCTTTAAAAACGACCGAACCGTCTTTCGGCATGTGTTTCTTGATCCATTCGGCATCATGAAGCCCGAAGGCCGTGCCGGTGACCAGGAAAAATTTATCTTCGGCAAGCCGTGTAACCGTAATATCAGATTCAATCGTACCGCGCGCGTTACATAACTGGGTATAGGTGATGCTGCCAACCGGTTTATCAATGTTATTGGCTGCCAGACGGTTTAAAAATTCAAATGCCTCGGGACCTTCTATTTCAAACTTGCAGAAAGACGATTGGTCGATTAATATGACGCTTTCCCGAGCCGCCCTGTGCTCGTTCCCTACATGTTCGAACCAGTTAGGCACTTCGAATGTCAATTCATCCTTGGGTTCAATGCCTTCAGGAGCAAACCAGTTCGCACGCTCCCATCCATATTTGGAACCATAGACTGCGCCTTTTTCCTTCAAGAGGGAATACAGCGGACTGCGCCTTATGCCACGGGCCGAATCGTGTTCTTCATAAGGCCAATGGATGGTATAATGCTTGCCGTAAATTTCTCGGGTTCTCTCCACATTGAAGCTGCGGCTTCTGTGGTGCGGCCCGAACCTTCGAATATCGAGGGGCCAGATATCCAGGCTCGGCTCGCCTTCAATGATCCATTCCGCCATCATGCGGCCTGCGCCACCACCAGCAGCAATGCCAAATGCATTAAAACCGACGGCAACAAAACAATTATCCAGTTCAGGAGCCGGCCCCATAATGGCATTCCCGTCCGGCGTGAACGCCTCCGGCCCGTTAAACAGTTTGACAATCCCTGTGGTTTTCAGGCATGGTGTCCTTTTCATTGCAGGATCAGAAAGAGACTGAAAATGATCAAAATCAGGTTCTAAAAGCTGAGAAGTAAAGTCATTTGGAACGCCATCGACGGCCCATGGTATTCCATTGGGTTCATAACCCCCCATGACAATTCCATCGACCTCTTTCTTATAATAGAGCAGATTGTCCTTATCCCGCATGGTCGGCATATCCGGAGGGAGTCCTTTAATACTATCCGTTACAAGGAACTGATGTTGAAAAGGAACCAAAGGGATATTAACCCCCAGCATCCGGCCAACCTGATATCCCCACATCCCGGTGCAGTTTACCACGATTTCGCATTGAATATCACCCTTGTCTGTTTTAACGGCTGTCAAGCGTTTGCCGTTAAATTCAAAACCGGTCACAAGGGTATTCCTGTAAATATTTGCCCCACGATTCCTGGCCCCTTTGGCCATAGCCTGGGTAATTCCTGCAGGATCTGCCTGACCGTCTGATGGGATGAAGGCAGCCCCGATAACGTCGTCCAGGGATATAATCGGACAAAGATCATAGGCCTCATTGGGTGTAATAATATTCATCTCTAGACCGAAGCTTCGGGCTATCGTAACGCCCATCTTCAACTCATACATCCGCTCTTTGGTACCGGCTAGATGCAGGCAGCCACATCTCTTCCAACCTGTGTTCAGTCCGGTCTCTTTTTCGAGCTGTTCATACAGGCTGACACTGTATTGCAGCATACGGGTGAGATTCCGTCCTGAGCGCAACTGCCCTACAAGACCTGCTGCATGCCATGTAGAACCACTGGTCAGTTCCCCTTTTTCAACCAGTATGACATCCTTCCAACCCATTTGTGTCAGATGGTACGCAGTGCTGCATCCGATGATGCCTCCCCCGATTATAACAACCTGTGCGCTGTCACGCATTGACTCTTTCCGATTAGCCAAAATAGTTTCTGATAAATTTCAAAAATCTTTCATTCTCTTCATCTGTACCGGGCGTTACTCTAAAGTATCCGGTTTTACCGTGTATTTCGCCGATTTTCTTGAGGAAAATTTTTTCCATATCCATGGAAGCCTGGAGAATCTCCTCTGTTGTTTTTCCGGTCATTGTGGCATCAACCAGCATATAATTTCCGTGGGCCTCATACGGTTTAAGGCCAAGCTTTGTAAGTTCAGTATAAAAAATATCCATCCATCGGTTGTTATGCTCTACCTTTGCTTTAATCTCTTCGGGATTATCCAAAATGGCTTCTGCGGCCGCCATTGACATCAGATTTACATTCCAGGGTAAAAACATTGTGTTGAAGGCATTAACCATCTCTTCTGTTCCCAGCAGATAGCCGAACCTTATACCGGCAAAGCCGTGTGCCTTTGACAAAGTTACGGATAAAAACACCTGGGGATATTTTTTAATCAAAGGTGCTTTTGAAGAAAATTCAGGGTGGTAGTCAAGATAAGCCTCATCAACACAAAGGGGGATTCCTGTTTCACAAAACCGTTCAAGATCAGCATCATCAATGAAAACTCCGGTCGGGTTGTTGGGATTGATAATCAAGATTAATTTGGTTCTCTCATTTATTGCATTCAGCATTCCATCCACATCATACTGAAGGTCCTCTTCCCGCAAGGGAATCTGAACCACTTTTCCGGCGCACAATTCCGCTCGGGGCGGAAATAATTCAAACGTCGGCGTCGACAGGATGATTTCATCCCCCGGTTGCAAGAAAATCCGCATCATGGCGTCAATAATTTCCGAAGACCCATTGCAAAGGGCGACATTATCCGGACCAAGATCATACATTTTACCTATTTTGGCTCTTAATCTTTGCATGCTGTCTGGATATCGGTGCCCGTTTTTCACAGCTTTAGCCACCGCTTCGACCACTTTGTCGGATGGCGGGATCGGGTTTTCATTCAACATCAGCCTGGCACAATCTGGATTTGCCCAAGCCTTATCAAGGATGCTCACATTGTATTCCCTTGCGGTTGTCAGCCAAGGTACGAACCAATCTTTTAATTCTTTCATTTTCTTCTCCTTTCAAATAGGATAATAAATTCCTGAAATTGGAACTCGTTACGTCTTATGTTTCAAAACACCTGTAACCCTGTCCCGGATAAACAGGAAAAGTGTCTTAAGTGAGATAGTGTCCGTCCACAAACAGACAATTTTGTTCAAGGTCAACGAAGATCCCGGACCTTGAGCCTGACGCCGAAATTGGGCAAAAGGGCCATTTATGGATGGGCACCAACTGAGATTTGAAGTTTCTAAAGCGAAAATGTCGCTTTCAGCCGCCCCAAGCCATGGACTGCTATATCGACGTCGGCCCGATCCACCTATTCATACTCAAGTTTTGCACCATCTGCTAACGAAGAAAACAAGCAATCAGACAATGTTTTTTAAGGTGCGCGAAACTTGAATTATAACACAGAATCCAGAGGCTCATTTTCCAGGCCAAAAGCTTCAGCCACACCTTTATAAGTCACTTTTCCTTTTATGATGTTAATGCCTTTGGCAATCTCCGGGTTCTCCTTGGCCGCTTTTTCGTATCCCTTGTCCGCAATTTCAAGGGCGTACGGCAATGTGGCGTTTGTGAGCGCTTTTGTCGAAGTATATGAAACCGCCCCGGGCATATTTGCAACACAGTAGTGGATAATTCCGTCGACCTCGTATGTGGGATCGTCGTGTGTTGTGGGTTTCGCCGTCTCCACACACCCGCCCTGATCGATGGCCACATCGACAATCACCGAACCCTTTTTCATTAACTTTAACATGTCGCGTGAAATCAATTTGGGGGCCACGGCACCGGTTATAAGAACAGCGCCCACAACAAGGTCGGCTTCTTTTAAAAGTCTTCTGATGGTCGTATGGCTCGACATGAGTGGGAAACAGTTTTTGGGCATGACATCACTCAAGTAACGAAGCCGTTCGATATTATTATCCAGAAGGTACACCTTAGCGCCAAAGCCGCAGGCTATTTTGGCGGCGTTGGTCCCAACGATACCGCCGCCGATAACCAGTACGGTACCCGGGTCCACACCCGGCACGCCACTGAGGAGAACGCCGCTGCCGCCAAACGTCTTTTCCAGATATTTGGCCCCCTGCTGGATGGCCAGTCTTCCGGCGACCTCGCTCATGGGGGTAAGAAGGGGTAGGGAGCCGTTCTCCCGTTCCACCGTTTCGTAGGCCACAGCAATAGAACCCGAATTGATAATCGCCCGGGTCAGTTCCAGCGATGCAGCAAAATGAAAATAGGTAAACAAAACCTGATTTTTTCGTATCATTGGATATTCAACGGAAAGCGGTTCTTTGACCTTCATGATCATCTCGCATTTCTGATAAATCTCTTCCGGGGTATTAGAGATTATCGCACCCGCCTCGATATAATCTTCATCGGAAAAGGCAGAGCCATCGCCGGCGCCGGTTTCTACCAAGACGGTATGACCATGTTCCAGCATCTGTTCAACGCCCGTTGGGGTCATGGCGATTCTGTATTCCTTCCTCTTTATCTCTTTAAGAACGCCTACTTGCATGATCTCCTCCTTATATTTTTTTGTTTATCAACTCAATTTCCGGTCATACTGTTTACATCAAGGCGATAAGATACCTGCCTTGTTCAGCGTTATTAAAAGTCATGAAACGACTTTATTTTGTTATAGATGTATATACAGCAGAGCCCAAAAAAATGCAAGCCTAGTCAGCATTAAATGAATTTTTTATATGGTATCGTCCCAGTTCGACTTCAAATACATATTTATCTCCCCTGTAGTAGGAACAGAGAACTTCTACGGGGATATTATTTTCATTATAGGTAACGCTCTCCATGTATAAACCGGCGGAATTCTTAGGAAGATTGAACAGTTTTGCTATCGGTCCCTTCAAATTCACCGCTTTTATGGACTGTTCGCAACGGGCCAGTACGATCGAAAATCTTTCGGAAAGAATCTTGTACATTGAACCGGTAAGATCCATATTCAAGATACCTTTAAACATTTTGCCCGGAAGATAGCTCTCTTCATATATTAAAGGTATATCGTCCCCTTTCCTCAGGCGGCGAACTGCTACGACTTGGGTGTCTGTGCCCAGAATCAGTGTTTTTGCCACATGGTCCGGCGCATCTTCAATCTCTTTTTTCAGAAGTATTGTATTTTCCTTAAAGCCGACTTCGCTCAAATCGTCTCTGAAGCTGGATATACGCTCGAGCTTATGTTTAAAGGCGACCGGTTTAGACAACGATACAAAAGTCCCCATCCCCTTTTCTTTTCTCAATATACCTTCTGTTGTTAATTCTGAAATCGCCTGTCTTAATGTATTTCTGTTGACTTCACATATCTTTGAAAGTTCAATCTCAGACGGAAGTCTTTCTCCCTCTTTATATCGCCCCGTCTGAATGAGCTCTTTGAGCCAGGCACTTATTTGAAGGTATTTGGGAATGGGATTTGACGGATCAACTATTTTCAATATATCCTCTTTTCACCATTTGAATTAACTTGCCATGGTTAAAAAATCGGTCACAGGATCAGATTTTTTGAATGGGACAATATTTCTTAAATTGCCGAGACCAGCCCTTCTTGGCGTCTGCCTGTCTTTTTTGAAACTATTTGTAAAATACC
>Ga0070723_10000444_pt1 | contig 10940 bp, 10 predicted proteins | sample tdAd002_FD_67277 | JGI IMG/M metagenome (GOLD analysis project Ga0070723, IMG submission 67277) | Marine sediment microbial communities from the Atlantic coast under amendment with organic carbon and nitrate - tdAd00.2 | ecosystem: Environmental > Aquatic > Marine > Coastal > Sediment | place...
GAAACGTGATCGGTTCGTCGAAATATTTGTCAAAATATCGGCTCCAGTCAATGTCCGGCCATGACCCTATCGGCGCCCAAAATACTTCATTCGGAATCGTCTGCTTTATCCAGACCACCTGATCCGACCACGCCCAATAAAGTCCATACACTTCAGCCCATCCCCAAAGATTAACAAAACTATAATCAGAAGCTTTTTGAGAACATTGCGAAAAACATTTCAAGTATTTGTTTTGTTTATCCAAACTTATGGGCTCAAAAATTAGAGACATTTTATAACCTTTTATATATATAATGTTTAACGTTCGATTTATACACTTTATAGTTATAAATCAAGCGTTATTCCAGTACGCTATCTCTCCAGGATTCTTATTGGGGGAAAGCCCCTTTGTTTAAAATGCAAGAGGACGGCATAGATATTGCTAATGTTAATATGTCTTTTCTGATTCTATAACATCGTAATACGATTTTTTTTTCGGGGAATGATCCATGAGAAAACATCTTGTGCTTGTCGGTGGTGGCCATGCGCACATGGTTACACTTGTGAACCTTGACAAGTTCATTGAAAAAGGCCACAAGGTTACGGTTATTGGTCCCTCATTGTACCATTATTACTCCGGTATGGGACCTGGCATGCTTGGAAAAGTGTATGAACCCGAAGACATTCGTTTTGCCACAAAACATGTTGTCGAAAAACAGGGAGGGACTTTCATTTTAGGAAAGGCCGGCCGTGTGGACCCAAAGGAAAAAAAACTGATTCTTGAATCCGGTGAAACGGTTCCTTATGATGTTCTTTCGTTTAATGTCGGAAGTTATGTTCCAAAAAACAGTGTTATGGGCTCTGCCAGTGATGTTATTACCGTAAAGCCGATTGAAAAACTTATTGATGCTCAGGCGCGTATTTTAGAGCTCGCTTCTCGTAAGAAAATAACCATTGGCATCGTCGGCGGTGGTCCGTCCGCAGCTGAAATCGCCGGCAATGCCTGGCGGCTGACACAGGATTATGGCAAAAACAAACCCAGGATCCGAATTTTTGCAGGAAAAGATTTTATGTCGCGATTCTCGATTAAGGTTAAAAAAAAGATTTCCAGATCGCTCAAAAGACGTGGGATAGAAATTCTTGAATTCGGATATGTTGAGAAAATCAAAACCGGTGAGATTATCCTCGAATCGGGGGAAAGTTACGATACGGACGTTATCTTTCTGGCTGTCGGCGTTAAACCGTCACCGATATTCAAGGAATCGGATCTGCCCACCGGACCGGAGGGCGGATTGCTGGTCAATCAATACCTTCAAAGCACAAAATATCCTGAGATTTTTGGAGGGGGTGACTGCATTTATTTTAAAAGCCAGCCGCTCGACAAGGTCGGTGTCTATGCTGTACGGGAAAACCCGGTGTTATATCAAAACCTTATGGCATCGCTTGAAGGGAGGACACTTCAGCCCTTTGATCCTGGGGGGGATTACCTCTTGATATTCAACATGGGGGACGGTACGGGGGTTTTGCGTAAAAAGTGGTTGACCTTTGATGGAAGACTCGCCTTTAAGATTAAAGATTATATTGATCGAAAATTTATGAATAAGTTTCAACAAATTGAAAAAAAATAACGGTTTAACTTTTCAAATACTATTGTTTGAATTATCGTCTTTTTTGAAAACGCACAGTAATAGCTCAACACTTAATACCGATACAAAGAATCGCAAAAAAATGGAACTAACTATTGGAGATTATTATGGGAAAACATGATATTGTGGTGTTTAAGCCGTATCCTTTCAAGGTGGGTGAGAAACTAAACATTGAAGACGGACCCCGCAGGGGTGACTGGGAAGTGATCGGTATCAGTGAACATAAAGTTAAACTCCGTTGTCCGGTTTCGTTTCGGGAGTTCGAATGGAGACGTTTTTGCTACTTCGTTGAGGAGCGTAAAGAGGCTATTTGGCCTCAATGACAGATCAGAGGTGGGGTCTTGCATTAAAAGGAGAACATCCATTCTCTTTGAAGCCGTTTCAAACCAAAGAGCGGGAGGTTTTAAAACAGCGAATAATAAGTAAGGCCTAAAAATAAATAATGTCTTGAAGTTCAAAATTTTTTTGGATGCGGTGATTGTTTGAAACGTTTCTGGGCTTACATGAAGGATTTATCTAATTTTATATAACATTTAAGAATAATTGTGGAATTTATAAAAATTCTTGCCATTGCAGTGGCTCTGGCCATGGATGCTTTTGCGGTTTCGATAGCGACCGGTGTAAACTTGAAAAATGTCAGTGCGCGACAAATGTTCCGTTTGTCCTGGCATTTTGGACTGTTCCAGGCCTTCATGCCAATTGTCGGTTGGAGTGCGGGTTTATCCATACGGAGCTACATTGAACATTACGATCATTGGATCGCTTTCGGCTTGCTGGCATTTGTGGGTGGTCACATGATTAAAGAGGCCTTCCAGGATGGTAAAGCCGAAAAACCGATAAAAGATTATACAAAAGGAATGACATTGGTGATGCTTTCGGTGGCAACGAGTATTGACGCTCTTGCTGTCGGCTTCAGTCTATCTTTGCTGAAGATATCGATTTGGATGCCGGCCTTGATTATTGGTATCGTAGCCGGTACATTTACTCTCATTGGAATGCGGATTGGCGAACGCATCGGCGCTGCCAAGCGGTTAAGTCTTTATGCCGAAACCATCGGCGGGGTTGTTCTGATAGGTATCGGACTCAATATTTTACATGAACATGGTGCGTTATTCGTTTTTTTAAACTGAATCGTATGGCTACAGTCAGCTAAATAACGGTATGTGTTCACGGGGTGTGCTCCCCCGTTTCACTCCGGTGTCTATGTGTCTGGTCATTTCAATGACTTAGCAGCGGTGGCATTCCTGCCCCCTCCGCGTTCTCCCGCGAAAAACATGCGGGAGCCGCGGTCTCCCCCACTGCTAAGTCATTGAAATGACGAAGCCACTCCGCCAATATCGTTACACGAGGAAGCACACCCCGTGAACACATACAAATAACGCACGGAGGGATTTCGATGTCGATATTTACAATGGGAATCATCGCCAGTACACTGGCCGGCCTGGCTACCGGTGTTGGCGCCTTGCCGGCGCTTGTTTTTAAGAATGTTTCCGATAAGATTATTAATACCATGCTTGGGGGGGCTGCAGGCGTGATGCTTGCAGCCACTTCTTTTTCGTTAATTATTCCCGGGATCGAATATGGCAACCAGGCATGGCCGGGTTATGGCGTTTATATCGTTGTGTTTGGGATGCTGTTTGGTGCTGTTTTTTTAGACCGTATTGATAAATGGCTGCCTCATGAGCACTTTGTCCTCGGACATGAAGGCCCTTCCAGTTCCTTGAAAAGAATTTGGCTGTTTATCATTGCCATCACCATTCACAACTTTCCTGAGGGACTTGCGGTGGGGGTCGGGTTTGGAAGCGGAGATATTGGGGCGGGAACCAGCCTTGCCATCGGTATCGGGCTTCAGAACATGCCGGAAGGTTTGGCTGTTGCCATGCCCTTGATCGGCCTGGGTTACAGCCGATGGCGCGCTGTAGGTATCGCTACTTTGACAGGATTGGTGGAGCCCATTGGCGGTTTTCTGGGGGTTGCAGCTGTCACCGTTTTTAACTCCATCCTCCCGTTTGGTCTGGCGTTTGCAGCCGGGGCCATGTTGTTTGTTATTAGTGATGAAATTATACCGGAAACCCATTCCAAAGGAAAATCGCGTCTGGCAACCTTTGGTGTTATGATCGGATTTGTGATCATGATGGCGCTGGATAATCTATTGGGATAATTCCCCTTAAGTTTTATTTTGAAAATGAAGGTTAATCTTTTGTGATAATCAGTATCCTTTTAAGATCTTCGGGTTGGAATTCTTCGATGATCTTACCTTATTGTCAACGCCGGGAGGGCACAATGGATCAAGATATATATGATGCTATTATTTTAGGTACCGGACCTGCAGGACTTCAAGCGGCCATCCATGCTGCCCGGACCAAAGTTTCGGTATTGGTCATGGGACGAGAGCACAAATCGAGTCTTTTTAGAGCCCATGTGGAAAATTACTGTTGCATCACGGGAGTTTCAGGAGGAGAACTTCTCCAGCAGGGTGTCAAGCAGGCACTGGATTCCGGAGCCGGTTTTTTACATGAGGACGTTATTAAAACATCGAAGGACAATGACGGGTTTATCGTTGTCACTGAAAGTGAAAAAACCCTAAAGACACGAACCCTTATTATGGCCATGGGGGTTTCCCGGAACCGTCTGGGCGTTCCCGGTGAAAAGAAATATCTCGGGCAGGGCGTCAGCTACTGTGTGGACTGCGATGCAAATTTTTACAAAGGCAGCACGGTGGCCGTGGTCGGCAATGAGTCCGCAGCGGTTTCCGGGGCATTGACGCTGTTATTTTACGCAAACAAAGTCCATCTCGTTTCTGATGAACTTCAGGTTTCCGAGCGACTCAACTATCAAATTCAAGAATCGGATGTTGATATTCATCTCGGACATAAAGTTACAGAAATCATTGGTGATGATACCGTTAGAGGTTTGATCATGGACAATGGCCAGAAACTGGATGTGGATGGCGTATTCATTGAGACAGGTGCCAAAGGTGCGGTGGAGTTGGCCGCGACCTTAGGCGTCGCCTTGGATGCTGAAAAGTTTCAATATATTGTTACGAATAAGCAGCAACAGACCAATATCAAAGGCATTTATGCTGCAGGAGATATATGCGGCCCGCCGTGGCAGATGGCCAAAGCTGTGGGAGAGGGCTGTGTTGCGGGTCTTGCTGCAGCCAAATATGCAAAAAAAATGAAAAGACAATCAACCCAAGGTTGAATCAAGACCGCTTTCGTCCACCGACGCATGATGTCCCTGTCCCCGGGTAGCCTTTACAGATCCAAGGTCTGACAGGGTAGATTTTACAAAACGCATTTTCCATACCGTATTTCAGAAAGGGGCAGGGTGCTGCGTTATATTCGGTAGGTTCGATTTCTCCGGAATATTCGTTCCTAACAAAACCATATAAATCAATAAAATCCTCAACGTTCATGTCCAGATAATCCGCAGCAAGACGAGGGTCCAGTTCAGACCATGGAATGCCAATCTTTTTACAGCAATTTCCGCATTTTTTGCAGTTGAAGCTCATTAGTTATCCCGCATCTTTGAATCTCGTCGCTGCGTTTTGCTAAATTTTCTTATTAAAATTAACGTAACGTTATCGCCTTTCGAAAACATTACCGCTTCAGGTATGATTAAATTTTTGGCTGAAAGATCACGCCAAAGGCGGATAAAACTCGTGAATAAGGGCTCGTAATGAAAGAACCTGCCCGGGCTATTAATGAAGGTTTCTGCTCTAACAGGGGGGGCATCCATAAAGTTAAGTCGTCTATGGTTCTTTCAAAACGAGCCCTAATTCACTCAGACAGCTTCCAGAAAAAAATTTAATCATACCTGAAGCTCCTTTGAAATCGATTAAAAGCAAAAGTTATTCAGGTTCGTAAATGTTTGAAGTGATATCCGGAAAATTCTTTAAAAAACGGTATAATGTGGCCCGTCCCACATCCAGATATCTTGCAGCTTTGGCCTTATTGCCGCCACTTCGAATCAGAGCTTCTTTTACGATTTTCGAATCCAGTCTCAGAGACGGTCCACGGGATAACCGATTAATTTTCTGCTTTCTCAATTCCATAGGGAGGTGAACAGGTTGAATGATTTTTCCCTTGGATTTTATAAGTGAATAATGAATGGCACTTTGAAGCTCCCGGACATTCCCGGGCCAGGGGTAATCAATCATAACGGATAACGCACTTTCGGAAATGTTTTTTATTTTTTGTCCTTTATAAGCGGCTTTTTCAAGAAAGTTGTTGACGAGGAGAGGAATATCGTTTTTACGCTTTCTCAGCGGCGGCATATGAATGGGAACCACGCTGATCCGATAGTATAGATCATCACGGAAATTCCCCTTTTCCATTTCGTGTTTCAGGTTTCGATTTGCGGCGCTGATAATTCGAACATCCACAGAAATGGTTTTTTCGTCCCCCACCCGTTCGAATTTGCCTTCCTGTAGAACCCGCAGTAACTTTGCCTGCATCACTTTGGGCAAATCTGCTATTTCGTCCAGAAACAGCGTGCCGCCGTTTGCCATCTCAAATCGGCCTTTCCTGTCTCTCAAAGCTCCGGTAAAAGAACCCTTCACATGACCGAAAAGCTCGCTTTCCAGCAACCCCTCGGGCAGAGCCCCGCAATTGACCGGTACGAAGGCTTTATGCACACGTGGGCCTTCGTTATGTATGGCACGGGCTACCAGTTCTTTTCCGGTACCGCTTTCTCCCTGAATGAGGACAGGAATATTGACTTCAGTAATCTCTCTTATCATCTCGAAGATGTCTTCCATCTTCGGGTCGCGTCCGATAATTCCGGAAAAGCGATGCTCCTCCATTTTTTGATGGGTAATGTCTTGAATGGTTCCAAGGGAGCGTAACGGTTTTCCATCCGCATCGTATATGGTCCGACATTTTTCATGCACGTATTTCAATGTACCGTTTTTAAGGAGCAGCCTGTGAACGATATCATAGCCTGTCTTTTTTTTTATTGAATCTGTAAACGCTTTGTCTACAGTCGTCCTGTCTTCAGGATGCACGGAATCCAGAAAGGTTTCATAAGTTGCCCCAAATTCTTGAGGATTTGAATCAAAAATACGATAAATTTCGTCCGACCAATATAAAGTATTTGTAACCAAATCCAATTCCCAATGTCCTATCTTTGCGATCCTTTCGGCTTCTTTCAATCTTTCTTCGCTTCTTTGAATTGCCTTTTTACTCCCTTCCAGCTCGGCAATCTTTTTTTCCAATACCGCAATCTTTTTTTCCAATTCTTTATAGGTTGGTTTTCTGATCATGGAAAGATTCTCCGAACCCTTTGGAATAACCGTTCATTCAAGATCATCGTTTCAAAAGTCGTTTCGATTAATAAGTTGCTATAGGTTTTGAATAATAAGAATGCGAGGCGTTATTTAAAGAGTCAATAAGATTCAGGGATCAAAATTTACAACTATTGATATTAACTATATTTTCTATGCACTTTTGATGGAATTTGTCAATGAAAATCTGAAAAAGACGTTCGCTGGTATATGTATTTTGAACGATCCTAGAGAATTGACATGTTCATAAAATCATACTATTTAATTAATTGAGTGGTCGGGAAGTTTCTCTACTAAATCCTTGAATATTAGCGGAATGGATGCTCTTTTTTTTAAAAACGGTGCTGTTTGGGTGGCTTAGGGATCGTTAAAAAGAACAGGCGCATGCCTAAATCGTATCTTTAAATAAATTGTAAATTATACAGCGAACCTATTGATTTTTAAAAGATTGGTTCCTGTTCTTTCTTTACGGACCCTTGCCACGAGTTCACGCGTTTTAAAAAAAGATTATCCATGAAGCGATTTTAGAGAAAAATACCCCGAGGGCTCAATTAATTGGAATAACTTTATAACGGGTTAACGTGTTCATATCCCAAAAATAGGGTGATATATTGTGGAAAAAGCGTCTGTTTTTAAAGAAACGTATCAAAATTACTTGGATCAGATTGGCAAAATCGATCTCGATTCAAGAGCCGAAAAATTAGGGGGGCGTGTTGAAAAAGATGAGATGGTTCTTTCCTTTTTCGGGCAACCTTACAGGATATCAAGCCGGAAAATAACAGACCCGTCCGGCGAACAGCCGCCTATGGGAATCATCGTTGTCCTTTGCAAATACCTTCTTCTATGTCCGGATATACCTTCTCTGGACAAGGAATGGGTTTCCTATAGAGACTTTAAAGATACCGCTCCTTTGGTTCATAGCTTCATGAATCATACGGAACGACCGATTGTCCGAAATTTTTCGAATCGCCTGGAAGATCTGAGAACGGCATGTGAAAAACTTGGTGGGAGGGATCCGGGTTTAGATCTTAATTATCAACTTATCATGAAACTATATCCGCTGCCGAAAGTTCCTGTGCTTTTACTTTTTGATGATGTAGATGAAGAATTTCCGGCCCAGTGCAAGGTTCTTTTCGAAAGACGTACGGAACATTACCTGGACCCCGAATGTTTGGCGATTGTAGGAAGGCTTCTTAATGATTTTCTGAAAAAGGTCCAATCTGCGAAAAATCCGGACTAAAAGTGCGGAATGATTTTACCTTCCCACCGGAGGCGGACAAGAACAAATTTATTTCGGCCTGCTACGCGCTATTTGTGTGGATTAAAAATAAGGGTGCGAAAATTGAATGAGGTATTAGTTCGTGTCCATCCATAAATGGTCTTTTTGCCCAATCTCTGCGTTATGCTCAAAAAATAATCCTCGGAATATTAAACATATGCCTGCGGTTATCTTTTTCGCATGCCTTAATATTGAATAAAAATACTTATTTATGAATGGACACTAGTTCAGTCCATACCTGTCCCGCAGCCGGTGTGATAATTCCTGCACAACCTGAAACGCCTTTTCTACGGTCTTTTCTCCGTCTGGGTTGACCAGACAACAGGTTGCCGGAGATAAGAGACTTCTCGATATTAAAAACTCTTTATCGATGCCTTTATCATCCAAAAAATCCCACAATGCAGACAGCCTTGTTTCCAGCGACCCGATATCTTCAGTTTCAAAAGGCTCAAAATTTGTGGGCACAATCCCCCATACAATGACCCCGCCGCGGTCAAGGAATTGTTTTATCGATCCAGAATACGATGAAAATACTTCTCCATTTTGGTATATATCCAGAGAAAGGATGTCAAGATCAAGATTCAAAAGGAAATCCCAGTCCGGATTTCCACACAAATGAATACCGCGAGGTCTATGCACCATAGAGAAAAAGTGCTCCAGATCGTCTTTGGCCTTTATGCTGTCATAACCCGAAAGTGCACTGAATAAAAATTGCAGTCCCGGTTCATCAACAAACATAAATGCATTAGGATTCATTTTTTGAAGCCGTTGCAGCTGGACATTGATGCGCTTTGCCATAAATTCGAGCATAAAAGAACGTATGGTGTCTTCAAAGAGAATCGGTCGGTCATCCTGGTCAAGTATATTTAAGCCAAAACTGACGGGTCCTTCCAGTTGCCCTCTTATGGCGGGTCGGTCGGAAAGATTCATTTCTAGAAATTTATGATAAACTACCGAATACGCTTTGCTGATGTCAAAGTATTCAGGTTCGTCAAAATGGGCCATGGTTTCTTCAAATTCATTGATAAACTTATCCATGGAAAAACGAAGGGTTCGTTTTTCCATATCCAGAAGAATACCGGGGAAATGTTCGGCGGCCTGAACATACATGTCTTCATAGTAACTGACTTGTGGCAGCTGAGGCCAGAATGGAATATCCATGGATAGGGCGAATTCGAGTGCCCTGTCCGCATCTTTGTGGGGCATGACAGCCATGGCGGTTGTATTAAGATCTCCGGGGATTGTCATAACAGTCCTCTTCTTAAAATGTTTTTTAACCTTAAAAAATTTTTCCGGCCTGCTACACTTTATTGGAGTTGCTGAAAATAAAGCGCGCGAAACATGAGTTTTTAAGAAAAAAAGATTCTTGCCAATTCTTTCTCAGGAAGTATCTTTTCTTCTCGTACAATTTCGATAATGGTTTTGCCTGTCTCATGGGCCTTATTTGCAATGGCGGTTGCCTTGTCATATCCGACATGGGGCACCAGATAGGTTGCCATGGCCAGGCTTTTTTCGATGTTGGCGGCACATTTTTGTCGATTGGCGCGAATCCCGCTGATGCATTTTTCAGCTAAAAGCTTGGTTCCAGAAGAAAGAAGGTCTATGGATTGCAGAAAGTTATAGGCAATCACCGGCAGCATCACATTTAATTCAAAATTGCCCGCCTGTCCGCTTATGGTAATTGTGGTGTCGTTTCCCATGACCTGAGCGCATACCTGAATAACGGCTTCCGGAATAACCGGATTAATCTTTCCGGGCATAATAGAAGATCCGGGCTGAAGAGAAGGAATCGATATTTCACCCAGCCCGCACCTGGGGCCGGATGCAAGCCATCGAATGTCATTGCAGATTTTAGCCAGACTGCCGGCGATGGTTTTTAAGGCGCCGCTGGTTTCGACCGCCGCGTCCTGTGCGCCCTGGGCTTCAAAATGGTTTTCTGCTTCCCTAAAATTGAATTTTGAATGTTTCGAGATCAGGACGATAACTTTTTTTGCAAAATCAGGATGGGTATTCAGGCCGTTTCCAACAGCGGTTCCGCCCAGGGCAAGTTCTGAGAGATGGTCTTGGGCGGTCTCAATTCTTTTTATGGCAAGCGCTATTTGTCTTTCATATCCTGAAAACGCCTGACCCAAAAATATGGGTACGGCATCCTGTAAATGGGTTCTTCCGATTTTTTTTACATCTTTAAATTCAACGGTTTTTTCTGAAAGGCTTCTTTTGAGACTGACCAATGAAGGAATAAGACTCTTTTTAATAAGGGTTAATGCAGAGATATGGATGGCAGAAGGGATGACGTCATTGCTTGATTGTCCGAGATTGACATGATCATTGGGATGAACCGGAAATTTCCCTCCTTTATGCCCTGTAACAATTTCGTTTGCCCTTGATGCAATGACCTCGTTCACGTTCATGTTTGTTGAAGTGCCTGATCCAGTTTGAAATACATCCACTACAAACTGGTCGTCCAATTTTCCTTGCATAATTTCCTTGGCGGATGTGACAATGGGTTCTGATACCTTTTTGTCAAGAAGGCCCAGTTCATGGTTTACTATTGCAGCACATTGTTTTATGAGAGCAAGGGAATAAATAAATGAAGAGTGAAATCTAAGACCGCTGACAGGAAAATTATTAACCGCCCTCTGGGTACTTGCTCCAAAATACGCATCTTCCGGAACTTCTATGGTTCCCAATGAATCTTTTTCTTTTCTGTATTTCATAATAGACTCATTCCTTATTTAATAAATTTGCT
>Ga0070723_10000446_pt1 | contig 10927 bp, 9 predicted proteins | sample tdAd002_FD_67277 | JGI IMG/M metagenome (GOLD analysis project Ga0070723, IMG submission 67277) | Marine sediment microbial communities from the Atlantic coast under amendment with organic carbon and nitrate - tdAd00.2 | ecosystem: Environmental > Aquatic > Marine > Coastal > Sediment | place...
AGCCCGAGCGCGTCGAGCTCGCTGAGGTGAGCAAGGATGAAGTAGCTGCGCGTGAATCCGAGGCGAAGCCCCCAGCCGCGCGACAAGCTCAAGCAGCCCGTGCCCGCTCGCAAAAGAAGAAAGAGAGGCGCGCTGCTGGTCGGGATGCCCCGGCGCCGGCCGCTCCCGAGCAGGAGCCACAGCGGGTCGCAGCCGCGGAAACAGACCAAGCCGCCGATACGTCCGCCGAGCAATACGACGCGGCCAAGCTTCCCGCTATGAAGACCGGCGATTCAAAGGACGCGCTCTCGTTCGGAAAGGCCAACGGCCAGCAAGGCGCCACCTCCGAGGCGGAGCGCCAGTGTATTAGCACGATCTTGATGTTCGAGAAGCGCCTCAAAGACAAGGTCAACTACAAACCCACGCCCCAGCAAGCGCTCGATGCAGGGCTCTGTTACCAGCGTCTCGGCAAGCGCAACCAGGCTCAGCATTGGTTGAAGCGCGCTGCGGAGTACCCCTCGACCAGCGCACGCGCCAAGGAAGCGCTCGACCAGCTCAAATAGTGGAGATGCCGATGAAGACAATCAAGAACCTCCTCTTCCTCTGCGCGCTCGCGGGTGCGGCGGGATGTCCGGGGCCCGGTGATGATGGGATGGGTGGCGCCGGTGGCGACGGGACGGGTGGCAGCGGTGGTGATGGGACGGGTGGCAGTGGTGGCGCGCCCGCCGAATGTGATTCGACCGGCGATGGCGATGCAACCTGCGCAGCTGCCAATCCCTCGACCCCCGTGTGTGCAGACGGGGTGTGCGTGGAGTGCGCGGACCACGACCGGTGCGTCTCCGAGGTGTGCGACCGCGATGCCAGCACCTGCGTGCCCGTGGAGCAAGTCGTCTATGTGGCCAATGGGGGCTTCCTGGGCGACGAGGAGTCCGGGGAAGACATGCCGGGTTGCGGGGTTCCGCAGAGCAAGTGCCTCACGGTTCGCTACGCCGTCGACAATCGTCTTGACGAGGAGCTGGGACGCACGTGGGTCAAGGTTGCCGATGGTCAGTACAGAGACAGGATCGAGATCGCCAACCAGACTGTGCAGCTCATCGGTGGCAACGACGTGCGCCTCGGCACACCTCAAGGCGCTGGACCCAATCAGGCCATGGTCGATATTGCCGAGAGTGCGAACGTGTTGATCGACCAAATGAGGATTATCGCGCTCGGGGAGGGGTCCAGCGTCGTCGGCTGCGCGGGCGAGTTTCGACAGCCCTCCAGCGTCAAGATACATCGGTCTTCTGCCTCGCAGGCGTCGGGCGTGGCCATCTATATCCGGAACGATTGCAGCGGAGAGATCGTCGACAGCGTCGTCTCGAACAACGATAGCGACGGCATCTGGAGAAGGACCTCGGGCAACCAAAGCACAGATGCCCTCGTTGTCCGAGGCTCGGTGATCGAGAACAACGATGGTGTTGCTATCGTTGCCGAGAACGGATCGGTCGAGATCCAGCAATCCCTGATTTCTGAGAACGGTGGGGGAGGCATTCGGATCCAGAACTCGAGCTTCCTCATTCGGAACAACTTCATCCAGAACAACGGCGAGGCTTTTTCGGCGACGACCTCGACACTTGGCGGAGTGGTGATCGAAATAGACGGCCCCGATCTGCGCATCTTCGAGTTCAACACGGTGGTTGGCAACGAGATCGAGCCGAACCAGAACAAGTCGCCGGGGATTGCTTGCGAGACCGTCGCGCCCGTCGAGATCAAGAACAACATCGTTTGGGGGAACGAAGGCGGCAACTCGGGGGCCGTCGATCCCGACGCACAGGTCAGCGGGTTTTGCGACGTTTCGTACTCCAACGTTCAAGGGGGCCTGACCCAGGAATTCCAGCTGATCATCGGTCCCGGCAACATCGATACCGATCCGCTCTTCGTGGATCCCTTCCGCGGGGACTACCGAATCCAAGCCGAGTCCCTGGCCAAAGACGCGGCCGATCCCGAGGCGACCGTCGACGTCGACTTCGATAGCAATCCTCGACCCGTTGGAGGCGCTCACGACATGGGAGCGCACGAGGTTCAGTAGAGGTGCACTGCCCCAACTCGAAAGAATCAGCCGGCCAAGCCCCTAGCTGAGTGCTGCCACCGAAGCGAGCGCGACTAGCGCGAGCAAGGTATAGCCAAGCGGTGAGAGCGCCGAGGTTCCGTAGCCTCGGCGCATCACCGCGTAGCCGAGCATCAAGAGGCTCACAATTACAATCCATATTCCAAGCCATGTCCCAAGCCATGGTGGTCCGAGAACGTCGTAGAAATCGTTCCGAGCCCCTCGCATCCAGGGCAGCGCGTGCCAGACGATGTCTCCCAACGGCACGACGAAGAGCCAGACGTAGAGGCCTCGTGTCATGAGTTCGGCGCGACCCTTCGAGAACTGGGAGATGGCAGCGCTCGCCGCCAGCAGGCACCCGAGCCACAAGATGAACGGCCCCGACGACACCAGCCAGTCGCGTCCCCCTTCGGGCAGCGTGTAGCTGGTCTCCCCGAGCCGCGTTTGCTCCGGGGCGAAGCTCAGGCTGTGTATGACGCCCCCCTGAAGCCAGGCGAACACGGCGTGGCCGAGCTCGTGGAGCAGCGTCGCCGCCGTGAGCGCCCATAGGGGAAGCAGGAGCGCTTCGAGCTTGTGTCGCCACAAGAAGGCCCCGATTTCTCGCGCAATGCCGACTCGAACCTCCATGGCACGTGAGATTAGACTCTTTGCGGCGACGGGGCGTCAAAACCGCGGATAGGATGGAGCAACCGTGAAGAGGCGCTGGATCTATTTCGTCTTCGTTCCGCTGGTCGTGGTGATCGGCATTGTGGGCCTCAGGCTCTATCACGAGCCGTCACCGGACGACGTCCGCTCTCAGCTTGGCTTCATCCGAGCGGAGCTCGACGAAGGTGCGGCGACGCGCATGCAGAACCTGTTCCCCGAGGGCTACTTCTTCAGCTACCTGCTCTACGGCCTCACCTGGGCCGACCTGGCGCACGCGAGGCCGGAGTGGCGCGAGGAGGCGTTGAGGGAGGCGCTGTGGGCGCTGCGGTACGTCGACTCGCCGCGCGCGCGCGAGACGTTTCCCGAAGAGCAGGCGGTGCCGCATGGTGTCTTCTATGCGGGGTGGACCGCGTGGCTCTACGCGCGCGTGCTCGGCATCGAAGGAAGCCCGGTCGACGCGCTTGCTCCGCGGTTTCAGGAGCTGACGCAGCAGATCGCCAACAGGCTCGACGAATCGCCGACGCCATTCCTGCAAGCGTATCCCGGAGGCGCTTGGCCTTGCGACACCGCCGTCGCGGTCGCCGCGCTCGCGGAGCACGACCGTGTGCTCGAAGGCCGGTACGCAACGACCGTGCGCGGTTGGCTTGGAGACGTCGAAGATCGCCTGGACCGTTCGGGCTTGCTCGCGCATCGGGTGGACCCGCAAAACGCGGAGACGCTTCAAGGCGCACGTGCGACGTCGTCAACGCTGATCGCGCGCTTCATGGGCGCCGTCGATCCCGAGGCCGGCGTTTTGTACTACCGCGCCACGCGCGCCGCGTTCCTCACGACGCGCTTTGGGCTCACCGGCATCGCCGAGTATCCGAACGGCGAAGAAGGCGAGGGCGACGTCGATTCGGGCCCGTTGATCCTCGGCGTCAGCGCCTCGGCGAGCGTAGTGATGGCGGGCGCTGCGGCGTCCTACGCAGATGAGCCGACGGCCGATGCTTTGTTCGGCACCATGGAGCTTGCCGGCCTTCCGATCGATGTCGGCGCCGGCAAGCGGTACGGGTTCGGCCTCTTACCCGTCGGAGACGCGTTCGTCGCCTGGGCGAGCGCCGCGTACCCCACAGCCACCGTGAGAACGCACTAGGTCGTTTAGACCCGTTCGACACCTCGAGCGTCCAACCGTACATGGGACGCTCGAAGGATCAGTTGCGCCAGTCTGCAGTTCGCTTCGATGGCGCGGCTAGCGGCAGGGAGCATTCCCAATGGGCGAGCGAGGCTTGGCTAGCGATTCTTCGGGGCGATTGCTTCGTAGTCGATCGTTTTGAGCATGAGTCGCGGGCCTACTTCTTGCTCGTCCGTTGCCCCCCGGGGACCGCGGATCTTCGTGCCCTCACGAAGCGTGAAGCGGACGTCGTGTTGCACGCGATTCGAGGCCAGAGCCACAAGGTGATCGCGTATCGCTTGGGTCTCTCGCGTTCTTGGGTCACGAAGCTACTCCGCTCCGCGCTGAGCAAGATCGGGCTCCGCTCCCAGGCGCAGCTGGTCTTGCAGTTGTCGACCCTTGCGCAGCTCGCCGACGCGACGTCTTCATCTGCACTCACCACCGGAGCAAGCCGATGATCTCTGAGCTCCTATTCTTCGCACTCGTGGCCATGACGGTCTACGCAGTCGTACCGCGACGGCGTCTCGAGTTGCTCTTTCTCCTGTGGACGCTGTTCGGCGTTCTGTTCGTAGGTACGTGCGCCGTCACCCTCGTGGACTACAGCGAATCGAGCAAGATCACCAAATGCCGCGCACCGCTGGTCGGCGACGCAACGTGCACCGGCTTCAACGACAGTTGGATCGAATGCCGCTGGGCCTTCCGCGCCGAGGGCCGCCCGGAGCCCGCAGTCTGCGAGCGTTTCTTGCAGCTCCCGGCCGGCTACCAGGGCCCTGGAGAAACCGCCGACTACGACGACGTTGGTAGCTTCTCCGAGGTACACTGCAGCGACTGGCGCGCTCCCATCGGCGATCGTTGTTTCGTAGGGTCCCGTCACGAGCACGAAGCCACCAACCGGTACTTGCTGGCTTTCGACTCGGACTGCGGTTCGGCAACCGTTCTTCGCGCCTGCAACTCCTCCCTCGAAGTAGCGCTTCGCTTCGTCGAATGACGCTGCGCAGGTTGTTCGGTGCGCACCAATCCCGGCTTCACGGCGCCTCTTCCACTACCTCGATGGTGAACGTCGCGTTTCTTGTCTTTGTGTGCGATCCGTCAGCCTCGTCTGGATACGTGCTGGACTTGATGAGAACAGTCCACACGCCCTGGCCAACCGTCGCGCTGTACGGTTCACAAATCCAGTTGGGCATCACGAGTTGGTCCTCCGGCACGCCGGAGCAAGAATTGAAGCTCGGTTCAGAGCCGCCATAGTGGTCCAGGACCAGAGACCCGCTCTGAGTCGCAGGGAGACTCACGTAGGTCGTGTCGCACGAGTAGTTGACATAGACCTGCTTGGGAGAGTCGACTTCGAATTGGACCAAGTAACTTGCGGCGGCTTTGGACCCCGGCTGGCCACAAAGCCCCCCAGCCTGGTTCCTGGACGCTACCAGACTTCCGGTGATTTGGATTCCCTTGCGATTTGGTTCGTCTATCGCAACGGTGTCCACCGTCAGATTGGCGGTGGCATCAGCCGAGTCCCCGGGTTCGAGGTAGCTGAGGCAAAGCGGGGGACGCGGAGATGGAATAGTGAACGACATCTGTCTAGTCAGGTTGACGGAACCGAATCCGATTGGCTCGATTTCCGTAACCACCCAATCTTCAAGTGGCTCATTGACGCGTCGCTCGCTTGGCCGACTTAGATCGTCGTAGGAGTTGATAGCTTCGTTAGTATAGCCTGAGCCTTCCGGGCCGCTGCTGCAATCCACGTCGAGGGATGCATGAACGGTGTAGCTCTGCCGAACCAGGGTGACGTCGCCCAAGTCTGGAGGGCAGCTCGTGCTGATGACGACCGAGCCTTCCGAGAACGCCAGGGGATTGTTGATTCCCATGTCGATGGCCCAGAGCTTGAAGGCGGTTGGCGGGTTCTCAATCGTCTCGCCTGGCGCGTAGGTCGTGCCGTCGACGATGTAGCGATTCGCTGCGGCGTCGCCCCCGAACGTGATGCTGCGGGTCTCTTCACCGGGGCAAGCCTCGGAAGGCGGCAGCGTCACAATCGGACGAAAACACTTCGCGCTCATGCGTTGCAGCGCCAGGTCCAGGGTCTCGTTCAGCTCGCACGGGGTCGTGGTGCACTCGACCGTGTCGAACGGCTGCCTCGGACTGTCGGGGTTGTTCGGATCCAAGCGGGTGCCGCAGTGCGGGTACTCGTCATCCGTTGACCGCGTCTCGATGACCGACACGAAAGCGTCGGAAAGGGGTGGGCCGCCCGCGAGCTGCCACTGCTGGTCGAATCGAATGTAGTGTTCGGAGGGCGGAACTTGAGCCGGGTCGGCTGGGAAGTCGTTCAATAGATTCGGGAGCGTGGCTAGCGTGGGGTCCGCATCGAGCCAAAGCTCGGCCAGGGTGTACGCCGCAAAGCAGTCCGAGGTCGCCGTAGCTAGCGTACAGTTGGATAGGCTTGACCGGTTTAGGGGGAGCTCCCAGTTGCGCCACACCGGCGTCTCCGACGGCGGACCATCGGGTCCGTCCCAGAGGTACCGGTAGTCCTCGCTCGACCCGGTCCAGCCGGGGGCCCAGGTCTCGGCCGCTGCGGCCAAGCTTTCTACTATCCAGTCCGGCGCGTACGCCCAACGTGGCAGCTCCACGTGCTGAACCGTGTGGACCAGCTCGTGGGTGCCAGTCGAGGCCCCGCGGTTAGATCCAACCTGGACCAGACCGGGCGTCGAAAGGTAGCTGCCCCCGAAGTCCGGCGCGCGCATGAGAACGAGGAAGAACTCGGATACCGGAGCGCCACCCGGGTTGAAATACGCCGTAGGCAAGGTCGACTTCAGCATGTGAATGGGATTTTCGGTGTAGATCAGCCCACGTTCCAGGCCCTTGCCATCCAACGTAGCCGCTGACTCGTACATGGCCTCCGCCAGCGCTTGAAGCTCTGGCGAACCCGGTTGGCACAGCGACTGTTGCTCAGGGGGAAATAGCTCTGGGCGACAGTACGCAGCCCAGCCTCTGCTGAGAAGGCCGTCCTCGACGTCCCGGCCGGCGGTGGCGTGCGAGGGCCCCACCATACGGATCGCCGCGTCGATGAGCTTCGACGTCCAGCGTCGAGCCTCGGCGAAGTAAGTCCCGAGCGTCTGCAATACCGAGGCTGACTCAGGGGACTCGGTTCGAGTGACGACGAAGATCGAGAGCAGCTCTGGGGCGGATCCGAGCTCGACCGTATAAGTTCCGGCGCTCTCGTCGTACGCACCGACGAGCGGAGCCCATTCTGGGGACGCAGGTGCTTCTTTGGTCCGTTCGCTCACGACTTGGAACAGGCCGTAGATGCCCTCGGTGAGTCCCGCCGGAACCTGGATCTCGAGGGTCAGGATCTCATTGGCGCGTTGGTCCACCGAGAAGGCCAAATGGTAGACGGGTGTGACGACCGTTTCGCTTGCGCCGAGTACTCCGGGCTCGATGACACTTGGGCTTTCGAAGCTGAACGTGATCGGGGTTCCGTCGGGGAGCGCGGCTGGAGGCACCGTGAACGAAGCGCCGGGCAGGTTGAGCACCAGCTCTTCCACGTCGGAGGCGTCGCCGGAGGTCTCTGGCGGGGGAGGTGGCGGAGGCGGATCGTACGCGCACTTCTTGGCCCACGCGGCCTTGCGAACGAACTTGTCGACGGCCTTGGGGGTGACGCCGAACTTGCGGTCATGGTGGTTCGGGCCCGGCTTGCAGTCGAGAACGTCGGTCGCGTTGCACCCCTGAACGGTGTCGGCGTCACTGAGGCACCCTTCGCAGAGCGTTTCAGTCGGAATCGGGCCGGAGAGGTCGGTCGTCAGAGGACAGAGGTCGTTCTCATCTGCAACGCCGTCGTTGTCGAAGTCGAAGACGAACGGCTGAGCGCGTGCGGGCGAGACGAGACCCACACATGCAAGCGTGAGAAGACACCAAAATCGCGTCACGGGAAAACCTTTCTTCCGGCCGCCGGGTTCGCGCGGGGAGCGGGCGCGACGTTGATGGCGGAGGCAATGTCAGAGCGGAGCCTACACCGACCGCCCTCTCGAGCGATATACGTAATTTGTGACGGTGCGCGGATCCCGCTGGAATTGCTCGCATATGACCGATACAGTCGGCCTCCTCACGCGGCGTCCGGTGTAGAATGGAGTGCGCGCAACTCAAGCAAGCCATGTGCGTGAAGGGGGTAGTCGGGGCTGGAATGTCGGAGACTCGCAAACGAGCCATGCGCGCGCTGGCCATCAAGGCCCTCAGCCAAGCAGCGGATAAGCGCGGTGTTGGGCGGGTGCCCTATGTGGCCCATGCTCTCAGTCTCGGGCGCATCGTCGAAGACGCAATGAACGACACGGGTGAGCTGATTGGCGATGAGCCGCTTCTCTTGCGCGGCGCCTACCTGTTCGCCCGCGGGTAGAACGGCCCTGGCGCCGACAATGCGCTTCACTTCCGCAGCCCCCTTGCGGTAGAACCCCCTCGCGGTGGACGATCTGTCGGACGAAGAGCTGTTGATTGCGTATCGCGATGGGGACGCCGCGGCGTTCAAGACGTTGTTTCACCGCTATCGGGGGCCTCTGTTCAACTTCCTCTTGCGCCGGATGCGGGATCGCGGGCGGGCCGAGGAACTCTACCAGGACATTTGGACGAAGGTGATCGAGCGCTGCGAGGAGTTTCGGGGAGATTCGAAATTCTCGACATGGCTCTACACGATCGCCCGCAACCGGTGCATCGATCATTCACGCCGGATGAAGTTCCGTTCGTACAGCTCGCTCGATGCTCCTCGCCGCGATTCCGATCAGCCCCTCGTCGAGCGCGTCGCGAACCCCGGCCCCTCGACCGAGCAACTCGCCGCCGGCGCCACCCTCAAAGAGCGGATCGCCCACGCCGTCGAGGAGCTCCCCGAAGACCAAAGAGAGGTGTTCCTCCTGCGGCAGCTCCAAGGCCTCAGCTTCGGAGAAATCGCCGAGGTCGTCGACGTGCCGCTCAACACCGTGAAGAGCCGCATGCGCTATGCGCTCGAGCGGCTGCAACACCATCTCGAAGACCTGCGGGAGCCTGCCCAATGAACCTCGCCGAGCTCAAAGAACAGGTGTTGGAGCTGATCGACCGCGAAATGGTCGACCCGGAGGGTGTCGACGAAATCCTCGCGGCGCTCCCTGGAGGCCGCGAGTACTTCGGCCGCATCAAGGCCGCGATGGATTTGGCAGAGCTTCTCCCCATGGAGGAACCGCCGGCCGGGCTGGACGCGAAGATCCTAGCGTCTGCCGGTGGTTAGACTACCGGATGAGGCTCCACTCGAGGAACACGTAGTCGGAGGCCACGTTTCCGTGGGGGTCGCTCACGTCGAGTTGGATTCGCGCCACGATCCGCGAGCCGTTCGAGCTCGAGTCGAAATCGATCGTGTGGCTCGGCGTCCACTGCAGCGTCGCCCCGTAACCGACGACCTCCGAGATGCCCTTCCAATGAACCGACCAGGTGTACGTGAGCGACGTGCTGCCTTCCGGGTCGAGCGCGGTTCCCGAAAGCGTGATCGGACGGGCTTCCGCTACCGGCTCATAGTTGGCGGGGCTCGTGATCTCGACAGTCGGCGGGAGGTTCGGCGGGGGATCGAGGACCTCGAGTGTGGTCGCCGCCGTGGCCGAAGCGCCCTGTGAGTCCGTCGCGGTCGCGATGATGTGACGCAGACCGAGGCTGTCGAAGCTCACGCTGACTTGGCAGCCCCACTGGGGAAACGGGTCGGACGGGATCACGCTGTCCCACCGAATGCTCTGGCAAGCGATACGCTGATTCGGCTCGTTCACATCGAAGCCGGTCGCGCGAAGCACGTACTCGCGCCCCAGGTAGGCTGTGCCGGTGCCGATGGGGCGTGAGATCTCAATCTGGGGCGGCTGGTTGACCACTTCGACCGTGATGCTCTCGAAGGTTCGGTTCCCGTCAGAGTCCGTGGCCGTGACGAACAGCGAGTGGGGGCCCGGCGTGTCGAAGCGCTTGTAAAAGCCGATGTGACCGGTACCGCTGGCGACGACGGCGCCCGTCTGGTCGCGCCACTCTACGTTACAGCATGGGACGCCGTCCTCGAGGTCCTCCACGGTCGCGCGGAAGTAGAAGTCGATGCCGAGCGGAATTTCGTCGCCATCCTCGAGGCGGTCGAAGAGAATGCTAGGCGGCAGGCTGCCCACGACCTCGCGCACCGCGTCGAGGGCGTTCACCACTGCGGGGACCTTCTTGTCGGGGCTCGGGTTTGCGTTCCGGTGGAGCGTGCGGAGGACATCTTCGTGCGAAAGGCTCGGGTCGGCCGCCCAGATGAGCGCCGCGACACCCGCGACAAACGGCGATGAAAGACTCGTGCCGCGTTCACGGCGCGCGATGTTTTGACTGGCGTCGGGGTCGGGCCCAATACGCAGCATGTACGGCGCGAAGATGTCGACGTGCTCCTTGCCGTAGTTGGAGTCCTTGTGCCGGGACAGGGAGTCGAAGTCGACCCCACCCACGCAGATTACGCCGTTGTTCTCGCACGGGGTGTGCCAGGTTGTCTCGACGCCGAAGAAGGTCCCATCGACGTCATCGCCGTCATTGCCCGCCGCGGCGAATAGCAGCATGCCGCTCGCATGGAATCCTGCGGTTGCGGCGTCGAACGGAATGTTCGAGAACGCCAACGCGCTTGGCACGGGAACGCCGTAGCTCATGTTGACGATCTTCGCGCCGTACGCGCGAGCCTCTCCAATCGCCGAGATGGAAGTGAACATGTCACCCGCCGTGAAGACGAACACCGGCTCCGCCATCGGGCCGGCTGGGCCTGCGTTTCCGTATCCGTTGTCGGGAATTGCCATGGCAACGCTCGCGACGTTCGTGCCGTGCCACGGGCATTCGCCCCCGCCGCAGCCCATCAGGTTCTCGGAACCAATCGCGTCCTTGAACGGCACGTTGGAGATCGCATCGTAGTTTGGGTTGAAGTCGTCGTCCGGTGCGAAGCCGCCGTCGAGAATCGCGATCTTCACGCGGTTGTCAAGCTTCCCCGCGAGGTCGAGCACGCGCCACGCTTCGGCGACGCCAATGTCGTGCGGCTCACCGACGGCGTGCGAGCCCCACTCGAACGCATTGGGGGT
>Ga0070723_10000447_pt1 | contig 10923 bp, 16 predicted proteins | sample tdAd002_FD_67277 | JGI IMG/M metagenome (GOLD analysis project Ga0070723, IMG submission 67277) | Marine sediment microbial communities from the Atlantic coast under amendment with organic carbon and nitrate - tdAd00.2 | ecosystem: Environmental > Aquatic > Marine > Coastal > Sediment | place...
ATGCGGCACGTATTTTCCCCGAGGCCTGGCAACATTTCATCGAACCGATACCACTGTCGGAACGCGACGATATCATCGCTGCCTATTACCAGCGGCTGACCAGTGATAATGAAATAGTGCGCATGGGTGCAGCCAAGGCGTGGTCAATCTGGGAGGGGTCTTCGGTGACCCTGCTACCCGATAAAAACGTCGTCGATCACTTTAGTGATCCACATATCGCCCTCAGTATCGCGCGTATCGAATGCCATTATTTTTGTAACAAGAGTTTTTTCAGGCCAAACCAGCTCATCGAAGATATGGCTAAAATTAGTCATATTCCCGGGTTTATCGTGCATGGTCGTTACGATATGGTTTGCCCGATCGATCAGGCGGTGTTACTGCAACAGCACTGGGAAAACGTCAGGCTCAAAGTCATCGGCGATGCTGGTCACGCGGTAACCGAGCATGGCATAGCCAAGGCGCTGGTCGAAAGTTGCAACGCCATGCTGGAAATTGTGACTTGATTACGCTTTTGCAGCGCGTCAGTCAGGCGCGGGTAGAAGTCAGTACGGAAATTATCGCAGATATTAAAACCGGTATCCTGGTGCTCGTCGGGGTGCAGGCTGATGATGACGAATCGACCGCCAGCCATTATGTCGATCGCCTGCTTAATTATCGAGTCTTTGCCGATGCAGAGGGCAAGATGAACCTGTCGCTTAAAGATATCGAGGGTGGTTTGTTGCTGGTGCCGCAGTTCACGCTGGCGGCCAATACTAAAAAAGGGCGCCGACCCAGTTTCACATCAGCGGCTAATCCCGAGCATGGTAAGCGGATATTTGCCGCCATGGTTGACTATGCCCGTGCATCTCATGGTGAGGTCGAATACGGAAGGTTCGGGGCTGATATGCAGGTTCATCTGGTTAACGATGGTCCGGTAAGTTTTATCCTCGATTGATACACTTCAGACGGGCGCCGATTAATAGTCGAATTTGCCACCGATGTCGACTATCATCAGTAACCTCTCAATACCTGCCCGAAGTGGTTGTAAATGTCAGATCGCAGTGCAAATGTCAGTCGCAATACTCTGGAAACCCAGATCAATGTAGTGCTTAATCTCGATGGCAGCGGTAAGTCTCATTTCGATACCGGAATTCCGTTTCTCGAGCATATGCTCGAGCAGATTGCTCGTCACGGCTCGTTTGACCTGGAAGTTTCGGCCAGTGGAGATCTGCATATAGATGATCATCATACGGTCGAAGATATCGGTATAACGCTGGGGCAAGCCTTTAAGGAAGCGCTGGCCGACAAGCAGGGCATCATGCGCTACGGCCATGCCTATGTGCCATTGGACGAGGCCCTGTCGCGGGTTGTCATCGATTTTTCCGGTCGCCCTGGAATCGAGTACCGGGTCAGGTTTGTGCGTCCCCGTATCGGGCAGTTCGATGTCGATCTGATCCACGAATTCTTTCAGGGCTTTGCCAATCACGCACCGGCGACTTTGCATATCGATAACTTGTCGGGTGAAAATGCACACCATATCGCCGAAACCATGTTTAAGGCATTTGGTCGCGCGTTGCGCTTTGCCGTTAGCCGGGACGAGCGTATGCAGGGCGTGATTCCATCGACCAAGGGATCGCTTTAGACCATGCAGACAATCGCCGTGGTCGACTACGGCATGGGCAACCTTCGCTCCGTGGTCAATGCGCTGCAGGTTGTTGCGGAGAGTCATGACAGGGTGCTACTGACCTCTGACCCGCAACAGGTACTTGCCGCCGATCGAGTTGTTTTCCCGGGTCAGGGAGCGGCCGGTGATTGCATGCGGGCTATCGGTGAATATGGATTGCGTGAGGCCATTGTTGTCGCCGCGAAAGAACGCCCTTTCCTCGGAATTTGCATGGGTATGCAGGTGCTCATTGAGCACAGCGAAGAAAACGAGGGCACCGAATGCCTGGGAATTTTCAAGGGCAGGGTAAAGTATTTTGGTGATGGCCATCAGGACCGCAGTGGCGTTAAACTTAAGGTTCCGCATATGGGCTGGAATCGCGTCAAGCAAACCAAAGCGCATCCCCTGTGGCATGCGGTTGATGACGACAGCAGGTTTTATTTCGTGCATAGTTATTATCTTGAAGCTGAGGATCCGCAACTGGTAGCAGGCACCACCGATTACGGTTTCAGTTTCACCAGCGTAATCGCCAAAGATAATCTGTTCGCGTTGCAATGCCATCCGGAAAAGAGCGCCGACACTGGCCTGCAACTGTTGCGCAACTTTGTAAAATGGGACGGTCAGCCATGATTTTGATTCCGGCAGTCGATTTGAAAGAAGGGCATTGTGTACGCCTGCGCCAGGGCAATATGGACGAAAGTACCGTGTTCTCCGATGATCCGGTATCGATGGCCGGCAAGTGGGTGGAGCAGGGCTGCAGTCGTTTGCACCTGGTCGATCTCGATGGCGCCTTTGAAGGCGAACCGGTTAACGCGGACGTCATCGAGGAAATTTGCAGCTCCTTCCCGGACATACCTGTCCAGGTTGGCGGTGGTATACGTAATATTGCATCCGTCGAGTCCTACCTGGAGGCGGGTGTGCGCTATGTCATCCTCGGCACGATGGCGGTAAAGCGCCCCGAATTCATTACCCAGTTGTGCTCGGAGTTTCCAGGTAACGTGATCGTCGGCATCGATGCGAAGGATGGCATGGTGGCGGTGCATGGCTGGTCCGAACGCTCGGAACACACGGCGCAGGAGCTGGCCTTGCGCTTTGAGGATCAGGGCGTCGCGGCAATTGTTTATACCGACATTAGTCGAGACGGCATGATGCAGGGAGTCAATGTGGAAGCGACCCGCCAACTGGCAGCATCGATCAATGTCCCGGTAATCGCTTCGGGTGGTGTCACCGACATGGATTGCATCGTACAACTCAATGAAGTCAAAAGTGCAGGCATAGAAGCTGTAATCATCGGTCGTGCGCTTTACGAACGCACCATCAGTCTGCCCGAGGCGAAAGCCTATATCGATCAGCACTAGCCTGCATATTGCATGAACTTGTTCCCATGTCGCTAGCTAAACGCATCATCCCCTGTCTCGACGTTGACAATGGCCGCGTGGTCAAGGGCGTCAGGTTTGTTGAAATCCGTGACGCCGGAGATCCGGTTGAAAACGCCCGCCGCTACAACCAGGAAGGTGCCGACGAATTGACCTTTCTCGATATCACCGCGAGCTCCGATGATCGTGAAACCATGGTGCATGTTGTCGAGGCCGTCGCGCGCGAAGTATTTATTCCGTTGACGGTCGGTGGCGGCATTCGTGAACTGGCAGATATCCGGCGCATGCTCAATGCCGGCGCCGACAAGGTCAGTATCAATACCGCGGCGGTTTTCAATCCCGAGTTTGTGGCCGCCGCTGCGGACAAGTTTGGTTCGCAATGTATTGTCGTTGCGGTTGATGCCAAGCGCGTGAGTGCGGAGCATGAAGCAGGGCGTTGGGAGATTTTTACGCATGGTGGCCGTAAGCCGACCGGCATCGATGCGCTCGAATGGGTGCGCAAGATGGACGCTTTCGGAGCGGGTGAAATTCTGCTCACCAGTATGGATCGTGACGGCACAAGAATCGGCTTTGATAATGAATTAACCCGTCAGGTCTCAGCAGCGGTGCGCGTGCCGGTGATCGCCTCCGGTGGCGTCGGCAATCTGCAGCACCTGGTGGACGGAATTCTCGAAGGTAAAGCCGATGCGGTGCTGGCAGCGAGTATCTTCCACTTCGGCGAGTACCGCATCAGTGAGGCCAAGGCATTTATGCAAGCACAGGGAATCGAGATGCGTGATGTCTGACTGGCTGGAGCAGCTCGAGTGGAATAGTGACGGGCTGGTGCCGGCAATCGCCCAGGACCATCAAAGCGGGGAAGTGCTGATGCTGGCCTGGATGAATCGCGAAGCTCTGCGACTTACCTCCGCACAGGGCCGCGCGGTATATTGGTCGAGATCGCGTCAGCGGCTCTGGTTCAAGGGTGAAGAATCGGGTCATATCCAGGCTTTGCGTGAAATTCGGGTCGATTGTGATGCCGATGTGGTGTTACTGCAGGTCGAACAAATTGGCGGAATAGCCTGTCATACGGGTCGGCGGCGCTGTTTTTTTCGTGTTTTGAAGGATGGAACGTGGCTCACAGATGAAGAAATTATCAAAAATCCCGACGAGATTTATCGATGAGTGATGATATACTCCTGCGCCTGATGACTGTGCTGGCGTCGAGAAAAGACGCGGATCCCGAATCGTCATACGTGGCGGGGTTGTATCACCAGGGGCTCGATTCCATACTGAAAAAAATTGGTGAGGAGTCAGCTGAAACGATCATTGCCGCCAAGTCGGGCGATAAACAACAAATTGTTTACGAGACCGCGGATCTGTGGTTTCACTGCCTGGTGATGCTGGCACAACAGAATATTGATGCACGGCTAGTGCTGGAAGAACTGGAACGTCGTTTCGGCGTATCGGGGATCGACGAGAAAGCCGCGCGCGAACATAGTAAATGAGGTGAGAAATGGGTTTTGGTGGAATTAGTATCTGGTCGCTGTTATTGATCCTGGCGATCGTGATCCTGTTGTTTGGCACCAAGAAGCTGCGCAATGTAGGCGGCGATCTGGGTGGCGCAATCAGGAGTTTCAAGAAATCGGTTAAAGACGAGGAAGTCGCTAAAGACGACGCTGAGCCCGAAAGTCAGATTATCGAAGGCAAGGTAACCGAAGAAAAGGACAAGGTCTGAACGGGCTTTGGCTGAACTTCGTTTACATTGAATTCGAGTTAGAGTTAGAGACCCCCTATGTTTGACATGGGCTTCACCGAGCTGATGCTGATCGGTATCGTTGCGCTGGTCGTAATAGGCCCTGAACGTTTACCGGGGGTAGCACGTACCGCCGGTAAGTATTTCGGGCGTCTGAAACGATTCATGACCACCATCAAGGCAGATGTAGAACAGGAATTGCGCGCCGATGAATTGCGCGCAATTCTTGCAGATCAGCAGAAGGAGTTGAATACACTCAAAGATTCTATTTCGGGCGCCGGTAAGGAGTTCGAAAAAGATATCAGTGCCGTCAGCGAAGCCGCTGATTCGCTGGCGCAAGGCCTCGACGACCCCCCGGTCGAGAGCGCAACCGGTGCAGCAACAGAAACCATTGATAATTCTGCCGCTGAATCGACCCCCACGCCAGACCCGGTTGAGGATAAACCGGCCGGCAAAACAAAATCATGAGCGAAGACGAAGAACTGGGCCAGTCCAAGGCCGGCAGCCTGATGTCGCACCTGGTAGAACTGCGCGATCGCGTCGTACGTATGGTACTCGCGGTGCTGGTACTTTTCCTGGGCATGTTTTACTGGGCAAATGACATCTATGTCTACCTGGCGGAACCCTTGACGCGGCATTTGCCTGAAGGCGCCAACATGATTGCGATCGACGTCGCCTCACCTTTTTTAACACCGTTCAAGCTGGTGTTAATGCTGGCGGTGTTCCTGGCGATGCCGGTCATTCTTTACCAGTGCTGGTCGTTCGTGGCACCGGGACTATACGCCAACGAGAAGCGCATTGCGGGTCCGCTACTGGTTTCGAGCATCCTGCTGTTCTATGGTGGCGTTGCGTTTGCCTACTATGCGGTTTTTCCACTGGTATTCGGATTTTTCACCAGTGTCGGCCCCGAAATGGTCAATATATCGACCGATATCGGGCGTTACCTCGATTTTGTGCTCGCCCTGTTCTTTGGCTTCGGGCTTGCCTTCGAAGTGCCGATTGCGACCATAATCCTGGTCGCAATCGGTATAACGACGCCGCAGAAACTGGGCGAAAAGCGTCCCTTCGTAATCGTTGGTGCTTTTATCCTCGGCATGTTGTTAACGCCGCCCGATATCATCTCCCAGGTATTGCTGGCGCTGCCGATCTGGGTGCTGTTCGAGGCTGGCCTGATCGCGTCGAAAATAATCTTCAAGGACCGCGAGCAGGAAGCAGATGACGAAGAGGATCTTGACGAAGAAATGGCAGCTGCGTCAGAGCCGGATCACCAGCCTTTAACCGATGCGGAAATGGAAGCCGAACTGGACCAGGCGGAAGCCGACGAAGCACAGATCGACAAGCAGTAACTCCCTGTAATTGTGTGTCGACTTTACCCGGCTCTCGCTATCTTCGTGCGGTTTAACCGCGCTATCCAGAGTTCTGCCTAACCCGCTGTATCCTGGCGGTTAGCGGGGACATTGACCCGGTTTCCATTCCGCTGGTCGCGTTATTCCAACCGTTTGTCCGCAGTTGCGCCTGTTTCGAGGTGAAAATCGGTCAGTTGACTAGACTTAACAGGTCTAACTGTATGTTGAGATAAATGAATATAACCGGCCCCGCCCAACCCCAGTACCCGACTTTCGATGCCAGCGACATCGCGGCTGAAGGTATCCGCGAGCAGCTCACGCGTCTCGATCAAAACGTTGCCGAAGTTGCGCGCGGAGAAAGCAGTGATTCGCTTGCCTCGGGCTCACGCGATCGGGCGCTGGTAGAGCAGTCTGAAATCGTGCGTGCAGTGCGCGCCAATGCACGGTCGCTGGAAGCCTCCAACCAGGTGATTGGAACCATTCTCGATATCAAGATTTAACCTCGGCGAGGTATTCGGCCGGGTCGAGGTTGCTTAACCCGGCGAGGGTTTTACGGTATCATTCGCTACCATTCAGACCCTTGTTTCAATAATCCCGATGACAACTAAACCCGGGACGCTGCGTCGTCCGACTTTACTTATTATTCTCGATGGATTTGGCATTAACCCCGATCCCGCCAATAACGCGGTCGTGCAGGCCAGCACACCTAATTTCGATCGCTATTTTGCTGATTACCCGATGACCACGCTGGAAGCGTCCGGTCGAGGCGTGGGCTTGCCAGTCGGCCAGATGGGCAATTCCGAAGTCGGACATATGATCATCGGCAGTGGCTGTATCGTCAGACAGGACCTGGTGCGTATCGACGATGCCATCGCGGATGGCAGTTTTTACGAAAATCCGGCCTTGCTCGGCGCAGTGCAGGCATCCAGGGCGGCGAATCGACCGCTGCATTTGATTGGCCTGGTATCGGATGGGGGTGTCCACAGTCATATCGACCACCTCAGGGCATTGATTCGTTTGTGTCACCAGCACCAGGTTGTGCCCCAGCTGCATATGATAACTGACGGCCGCGATACCGCGCCACGGACGGCACTAAGCTATTTAGCCGAGCTCGAAGCGCTGCTGGCAGAATGTGGGGGGCATATTGCTACCGTTACGGGGCGTTACTATGCGATGGACCGCGATCAACGTTGGGATCGAACACAGCTGGCCTGGGATAGTATCGTCAGCGGCAAGGGGGCATGCGCCGACTCCGCGCATGCGGCTATTGAGCAAAGCTATGCTGACGGCAACGGTGATGAATTTATCCTGCCGACCCATCTGCCAGGACTGCAATCACCTCAGGCTGGCGATGAAATGGTGTTTTTTAATTTTCGCAATGACCGCGTGCGTCAAATTTGTGCCGCCTTCGCGCTCGAAATGTTTGCGGAATTCGATCGGGGACAGGAGTATCACCCGCTCAGGCTCACCTGTATGACCTATTACGATTCGCAGCTCGATGCCGCCGTCGCGTTTGCACCGGTCCGTCCCGAAACTACCCTGGGCAGCGTCATCAGTGATGCTGGATATCGCCAGTTACACTGTGCCGAAACCGAAAAGTACGCGCATGTCACTTTTTTTTTTAACGGCGGTCGCGAAGCTGTTTATCGCGGGGAGGAGCGCAAGCTGGTCAAGTCACCACAGGTCGCTACCTATGATTTGCAACCGGAAATGAGTGCACGGGAAGTGGCCAACGAAGTTATCGCGGCGATGCAATCAGGAGCCTATGAATTTATAGTTGTAAATTTTGCCAATGGTGACATGGTCGGGCATACCGCGATACGTGCAGCAGTCATCAAGGCTGTGGAAACGCTCGATAGCGAGGTAGGGCGTGTGCTCGAGTCCGCTATAGAAAACAATTACGCGGTTGTACTGACCGCCGATCACGGTAACTGTGATGAAATGATAGACCCTGAAACGGGTGAACCGCATACCCAGCACTCCAACCATCCGGTGCCCTGTCTGGTCATCGATGCGCAGGTAACTGCGCTCGCGCAGGGAGAAGATTTATCAGCAATCGCTCCAACCGTGCTACAGTTAATGGGTATACCCCAGCCTGGGGTGATGACAGGCCGTTCGATTATCAATGAAAACTGGTCGAATTGACCTTGATTACCGCGCTAAATTTGGTAATGATTACTTACTTCGCAGTAAGCGATTAAAATAAATAATAAACATGGCTAATTTAAACGAAGCACTTGAAGATATTACGCTGTTTCGCGGGATGAGCGAAGATGACATCAATGGTGTCGCCGCGCAGACGGTAATTCGCCAGTTTCCAAAAAATACCGTAATCGTCAGCCAGGGCGACGAAACCGATTCTTTCTATGTGATTCTGCAGGGCAAGGTCGATGTCTTCCTGCACAATGACAAGGGTAAGGAAATTATTATCAACACCCTCAGTGAAGGCGAAGCATTTGGTGAGCTCGCGCCGCTGGGTAGAATTCCCCGCCAGGCCAGTATTATTACCACCGAAGACTCTTCCTTTGGCATCATATCGCGACAGGTATTCATGGATACGATGTTGACCAGGCCGACGGTGAGCATGCGCATTATCGATTTACTCATACACCGTATCCAGGACCTGACCGAAGAGGTCAGCAGTCTCGCGCTGGAAGACGTTTACAACCGGGTAGTGAGAGTACTTTACAAGCATGCCGAGGAAGTTGGCGAAAAACTGGTTACCGAAAAACTCACCCAGCAGGACATCGCCAGCCGCGTTGGCGCAACCCGTGAAATGGTGCATCGCATCCTCAAGGAATTGAAAACAGGCGGTTATATTTCGATCGAAGGTAAACATATCACTATTGAGAAAAAACTCCCCCCTGGCTGGTAAAGCTTCTCCGAAAAAAGTGCTAACATAGCGCCACACAAACCGGGGAAGGAAATAGTGGCGGGTCACAGCAAGTGGGCAAACATTCAGCACCGTAAGAAAGCGCAGGATGCCAAGCGTGGCAAACTGTTTACCCGACTGATCAAGGAAATCGTCGTCGCCGCCAGGGCCGGTGGTTCTGACCTTGATGCCAATGCCTCGCTGCGCACCGCGGTCGATAAAGCCAAATCCCAGTCAGTGCCCAAAGATGCGATCGAGCGCGCGGTAAAACGTGGCGCGGGAGAGCTTGATGGTTCTGATTACGAAGAAATTCGCTACGAGGGTTATGGACCAGCGGGGATAGCTTTCATTGTTGATTGCCTGTCGGATAACCGCAATCGAACCGTGGCCGACGTGCGCCACGCTTTTAGCAAAGCGGGTGGTAATCTCGGTCAGACAGGTTCGGTAGCCTATATGTTTGCCAGTCTCGGTGTACTGATTTATTCGCCTGAACACGATGAAGAAGAAGTCATGGAGGCGGCGCTCGACGCCGGCGCCGAAGATGTCATAATCGACGACGATGGCAGTATCGAGGTTTTAACCGCGGCCGAGGATTATGTCGCTGTGAAGCAGGCGATGACCGACGCTGGCCTCGAAGCGGAAGATTCCGAATTAACCATGCGCGCATCGGCTAACACCGAACTCACAGTCGAAGACGCACAGAAAGTGTTGCGCCTGGTCGATCTGCTCGAAAGCTCGGATGACGTACAGGATGTTTTTTACAATGCGGATATTCCAGAGGAAGCTTACGAGGCCGAGGCTTAATGATAATCCTGGGGATTGACCCTGGATCGCGCATCACCGGTTTCGGCCTTATCGATAATCATGCCAGCCGTATCGACTATATCGACAGTGGTCACATCAAGGTCAGCGGCGATAGTCTGCCGCAGCGACTGGGGTTTATTTTTGCGGCAGTAGACGAAGTGATTCGCAGGCACCAGGCGGAACAGATGAGTATCGAGAACGTTTTCATGTCGCGTAACGCAGCTTCAGCGCTGAAGCTGGGGCAGGCCCGTGGCGCGGCGATTTGCGCGGCGCATCAGGCCGGGCTTGAAATTGCCGAGTATGCCCCGCGAGAAATTAAACAGTCCATCGTGGGTAGTGGCGCAGCGACCAAGGACCAGGTTCAGCATATGGTCAAGCGATTGCTTGGTATTCGGCAGGATCTGCAGGCCGACGAGGCAGATGGCCTCGCCATTGCTATCTGTCATGCACAATTTTATGCTACCCAGCAAAAGACCGGTATCGATCCCGGGTTGCTCAAACGCAGGAGAAGCCGTCGAAGATGATCAGCCGATTGACAGGCATACTAGCCGCCAAACGCGCGCCGCAAATTCTGATCGATTGTAATGGTGTGGGTTACGAAGCCGACGTATCGATGACGACTTACTACCAGCTCCCCGAGGTGGGTGAGCAAATATCGATCTGGACGCACCTGCTGGTTAAAGAGGATTCCCATAGTCTGATCGGATTCACCGGTGAGCAGGAACGCAAGTTGTTCCGTCAGCTGATCCGTATCAATGGTGTCGGTCCCAAAATGGCGCTGACAATTCTTTCCGGTATCGATGACCAGCAATTCGCGCTTTGCGTCGCCAATAATGATGTTGCCATGCTGACTCGATTGCCCGGGGTCGGTAAGAAAACCGCCGAGCGTCTGATCATCGAAATGCGCGACAAGATCGAAGCCCTGCTAAGTGACATGCCTGCCCAGCAGGTCTCTTCCGGTGGTCATTCCGTTATTAGCGAGGCGATCGAAGCTCTGCAGGCGCTGGGCTACAAACCGAGCGACGCCGAGCAGATGATCGGTCGCGCACAACAGCAGGGCGAAACGCATAGTAGTGCCTCACAGCTGATCAAGAAAGCATTGCAGGCGACGGTCAAGCTATGAGCGAAGATCGCCTGATCAGCCCGGATGC
>Ga0070723_10000450_pt1 | contig 10837 bp, 12 predicted proteins | sample tdAd002_FD_67277 | JGI IMG/M metagenome (GOLD analysis project Ga0070723, IMG submission 67277) | Marine sediment microbial communities from the Atlantic coast under amendment with organic carbon and nitrate - tdAd00.2 | ecosystem: Environmental > Aquatic > Marine > Coastal > Sediment | place...
AGATCGCAATGCGCGTTGCCGGAGCAGCTGCACGAACGGCCCTGGTCGAGGCTGCGGCCGACCGGTGGCAGGTTGCTGCCGATGAACTCTCGACACACGACAGTACGGTCGTGCATGCGGGGACCGGGCGCTCGGCTACCTATGCAGATCTGGCTGAAGCAGCTGCGAAAATCTCGCTGCCGGACAAGCCTGTTCTCAAAAACAGCGACGAATTCAGAATTATGGGTACCTCGCAGCCACGCCGTGATATCCCGGCCAAGGTCGACGGCTCGGCAATGTTCGGCATCGACACCAGGCTGCCAGGCATGAAGTACGCCGCTATCAAGGCGGCTCCGGTATTCGGCGGAACTGTCGCCCGATTCGAACCGGGGTCGATTCAGGACATGCCGGGGCTGCGCAAGGTCATCGATCTCGACGATGCTGTCGCCGTGGTTGCAGATAGCTACTGGCAGGCGAAGCAGGCACTGGACCGGCTCGATGTTGAATTTCACGATGGCGGCAACAGCCATTGGGAACAAGGCGAGATTTACAAACAATTTGCGGCAGATCTCGACGCATCAGCTGATGCCGGTAACGAGAAGAAAGACCTTGAATCCGGCGACGCGCTGACAGCGCTGACCGGTGCGGCCCAGGTAATCGAAGCCGAATACCGGGTTCCGTACCTGGCGCACTCACCGATGGAACCAATGAATTGCACGGCCTGGCTGCACGATGGCCAGTGCGAACTCTGGACCGGCACCCAGAACCCCCTCGGCTTCGCCAAGGACGTCAGCGATGCGCTCGACATCGACCAGGACCTGGTCACGGTCCACAACCAGTACCTTGGTGGCGGATTCGGTCGACGTGCATTTTCCGACTATGCGGTGCAGGCCGCACGGATCGCCCAATCTGTTCCCTACCCGGTCAATCTCATCTGGTCGCGAGAGGAAGATACGCGCCACGATCATTACCGGCAGGCCAGCATCAGCCGTTTTCGCGGCGGCCTCGATGCGAACGGTCAGCCGCTTGCCTGGCACAACCACTACGTCAACAAGCACGACCCTGAAGAGGCGCCGCATATTCCGTATGCAGTCGACAATCAGCGCATCGTCTACACCGACAGCCTGACTCACGTTCCCTGGGGATTCTGGCGCAGTGTCGATCATTCTCTGCATGCGTTTTTTACCGAGTCATTCATTGATGAACTCGCCGTCGCTGCCGGGCGCGACCCTTACGAGTACCGGCGTGACCTGCTGGAACATCAACCGCGTTTTCGCGCGGTTCTCGACCTGGCGGCCAGTAAGTCCGGTTGGGACGAACCACTGGCAGAAAACCAGGGCCGTGGCATCTCGATTCATCGCTCGTTTGGCACGATCGTCGCCGAGGTGGTTGATGTTGAGGTCGTCGACGGCGAGTTGTCGATTCCACGAGTGGTATGCGCAGTCGATGCCGGTTACACAATGCACCCGGACGGCATGGCGGCGCAGATGGAAAGCGGTGTGGTGTACGGCATGACGGCGGCTCTCTACGGCGAGATCTCGATTCGCCGCGGCGCGGTCGCACAGTCAAATTTCCACGATTATCCGATGCTGCGCATGGACAAGGCGCCAATTGTCGAGACTCACATCATCAATAGTGGGGAGTCTGTGGGCGGCGCCGGTGAGCCTGGAACTCCGCCGATCGCGCCGGCACTAACCAATGCGATTTACGATGCAACCGGCATTCGCATCCGCGAACTCCCGGTGCGCAAACAACAATTGAAGAGACCCGACTTCCGCGAGACGGACGTCGCCTGACCACATACCACGGACCCGACATTGAGCAAAGAACGACTGAGTGAATTACTGACCGAGCTGAGCACTGAGCTGCACGACGCGGGCGATGTCGATACCGAGACCCGCGAGCTTTTGAGTGCATTGCACGATGACATCGATCGCCTGACGGGCGAAACGCAGCCAACGGCGGTCGACCGGGCCAAGCACCTCGAATCACGTTTCGCCGCCAATCACCCGGTCGCCGAGCGCATCGCCCGCGAATTCGCTGACTTGCTGGCGAAAATGGGAATTTGACGATCAGCAATCGTTCGCTCGTCATCCTCGCCACAACCGCCGTGGCGCTCGCGGCATTGTTTTTGTTGACCTCGCCGGTCCCTCAGGACCCCGCGTATCACGAGTTTGCCGACGGCCGAACGATTTCAGGCGTCGCAAACTTCGGCAATGTGATGTCAAACCTGCCATTCCTCGTGATCGGTTTGTGGGGCATCGTGTTCGTGTTCCGCCATAGCCACACGGTCTGCGTGCCGGGACTCGAACTCGCCTATGTGGTGTTCTTTTCAGGTATCTTCCTGACGGCCTTCGGCTCGGGGTACTACCACCTCGACCCCTCCAATGATCCACTCGTCTGGGATCGTTTGCCGATGACGATCGGCTTTGCTGGCTTGTTTGCCATCATCATCGGCGAATTTGTTTCGCCGGCGGTCGGACGTGCCATCGTCGTTCCAGTGTTGTTGGTCGGTATTGCTTCCGTCGAATACTGGGCCTGGAGCGAATCGAATGGCGCGGGCGACCTGCGCCCTTATGCGGTCGTGCAGTTCCTGCCAATGATGCTGTTACCCGTCATCCTGCTGACCTACAAACCGGTCATCGGAACAGCCAAGGTCTTCTGGGTCATGCTGTTGTTTTATGTGCTCGCCAAAGTTGCAGAGCAGCTCGACGAACAAGTTCTTGCGATGGGTGGGTTCATTAGCGGCCATTCGCTCAAACATTTATTTGCCGCGATGACGCCGGCGACATTCCTGTACGCCCTGATGCAACGACGCACGATGGCGACGGCTGCCAATGATGACTGAGGCGGTGTGTCAGTGAACAGCCGTTATGAGGACGAACGCCAGACTTTTTCTGTGAATTCCTGCAGCCCGGCGTCGAGGAATTTCGGCGGCGCATTGGCGATGTCGTTGCGTTGCTCCAGGCACTCCACGCGTGGCCAGTAGCCCAGCAATTCCGCATCGCTGACAGAAAAGGGCGGCCCCATCGCCGCCTCGTCATCGTATTCGACTGTGATCACGAGCTGCTCGGCATCATCGGTCAGCAGCGAATTCACATGTGCTGCATAGTCCGGCCGCATTTCCGGAGTTACAGCGATCAAGGCGCCGCGATCAAAGTGCGCGTCGCACTTCAGGCTCTTAAGAGCAAAGAGGTCACCACAGTAGATCGTAATATCAAAACCGTCGGCGTCGTACCTCGGCAGTTGATCCTCCGACGTGGAAAAGGACATCTCCTGTTCGGTGAAAAAAGCTTCGACAGCAATAGCCGACAGTTCGACACCAATAACGCGATTACCCTGCTCCGCAATCCAGCGCATGTCGGAAGATTTACCGCACAGGGGTACCAGAACGGTCCGGCCACTGGCCCGCCAGTGTCTTTTCAGGCTGGCGTTGCCCTCGTCTTCATGCCAGCCGATCCGGCCTTCCTGCCAACGCTCCAACCATGGTTCTGTCACTGGACTCTCTCCTGCTAGGTATCAGCCGGAGTTTACCCGCCCGAGCGGCGGCGTTACTATGCGCGCGCATTCCATTCGATCAGGGACAGCCCAGCATGACAAACGCAATTCGTATCGATGGCAAGGAAAAAGCCGCCGAAATGTCTGAACAAATCACGGCGGACACGGCCGAACTTCTCGAACAGCATGGGCTGCAGCCCGGTCTCGCCGTGGTCATCATCGGCGAAGACCCCGCCAGCCAGGTGTATGTTCGCAATAAGAAAAAGCGTGCCGAAGGCTGTGGGTTTCATTCCGTACAGCACACACTGGATGCGAAAACCTCACAACAGGAGGTGCTTGATCTTATCGACGAGCTGAATAGTGACGATCGCATTCACGGCATCCTCGTCCAGCTACCGCTACCCGATCACCTCGACGAACAAGTCGTCACGCAGGCGGTTTCTCCAGGCAAGGATGTCGACGGTTTTCACTTCGTCAATATTGGCAAACTGACGTCCGGCAATACCGCTGACGCGTTTGTGCCGTGCACGCCTGCCGGCTGCATGTTGATGATCGAGGATCATCTCGGCTCTGATCTGTCTGGCCTCGATGCAGTTGTTGTCGGCCGCTCGAACATCGTTGGTAAACCCATGGCCAGTTTGTTGATAAAAGCAAATGCGACCGTGACCGTATGCCATAGCCGCACGAGAGACCTCCCGGACGTCGTCAGGCGGGCCGATATCGTCGTTGCAGCCGTCGGCCGGGCCAACATGGTGACCGGCGACTGGATCAAGCCCGGCGCGGTTGTCATCGATGTGGGCATTAACCGCATCGAAACGACGGTCGATGGCGAGACGAAGTCCAAACTGACCGGTGACGTGGACTACGAATCAGCCTGTGAAGTAGCCAAAGCGGTAACACCGGTGCCCGGTGGCGTTGGCCCAATGACTATCACGATGTTGATGGCTAACACGCTCAGGGCCGCGAGGCTTTCGGCCGGTCTGCGTGACTAGCACCGAATTTCGCACTATCTGGCTACACCCGGACGATGTCGAGGTCGTCCAGATCATCGATCAGCGCCGTTTGCCACACCACTATGTCATCAAGGATTTGCGGACCTGGGGCGACGGCGTCGAGGCCATTAGCGACATGCTCGTGCGTGGCGCGCCTCTCATTGGCGCAACGGCCGCCTGGAGCCTGTATCTCGCGGCCATCCGCGGTGAATTCCCGCGACTTGAGGTAACTCGAGCCGCAGAAGCCCTGCTTGCATCGCGGCCGACTGCCGTAAATCTGCGCTGGGCTGTCGAGCGTGTCCTGGAACGAATCAACGACGCACCGGATGCCAATCTCGCCGCCATCATTCGCAGTGATGCCGAGGCTATTTGCGACGAAGATATCGAAATCTGTCTCGGCATCGGCAGGCACGGTCTGCGATTGCTCGAGGACATTTCCCGCCGCAAGAACGGTGCAACGGTCAACGTGTTGACACACTGTAACGCCGGCGCGTTGGCAACAATAAACTGGGGTACTGCAACGGCACCTGTGTACCTTGCCCACCAGCAAGGGCTGGACGTTCACGTATGGGTCGACGAAACCCGGCCGCGCAACCAGGGCTCACAGTTAACCGCCTGGGAACTGGCACAGAACAAGGTGCCGCATACGCTGATCGTGGACAACGCCGGCGGCCACCTCATGCAGCATGGCCAGGTCGATATCGTCATCACAGGCACTGACAGGACAGCGCGAAATGGCGATGTTGCGAACAAGATTGGAACCTATCTCAAAGCACTCGCCGCATTCGACAATGAGATTCCATTCTATGTGGCATTGCCATCTACAACGATCGACTGGGATACCACGGATGGCATCAACGGCATTCCGATCGAAGAACGTGATCCGGCCGAGGTGACGGACATTTATGGCATGACAGGTGGCGAGCCCGGTTCGGTCCGGACGACAGTGCCCGAAACTCCGGTCAGCAATCCGGCATTCGACGTTACGCCTGCGCGCCTTGTCACCGGGTTGATTACCGAGCGAGGAATCTGCGCGGCCAGCGAAGAGGGATTGACTGGACTGTTTCCGGAGAAGGCCGGCGTCTGATGATCGACGAAGGCTATATCAAGTATGACAGTGACTGGACGCCGGGTGAGGCGGCGGATGCTGACCTGACCGGCCTATTGAGCCGCTGGCGCCGGCCGCTGTTCGATGCCGGCCTCATTGGCCACTACGAGGACATTGGCATCGGCTATGGCAACCTCAGCGTGCGAGCTGCCGGGCGCGGGCATTTCATCATCAGCGGGACACAGACAGGGCAACAGGCCGACACTGACGGACGGCACTATGCCCTGGTCACAGATTACGATATTGAGGGCAATCGAGTTAGCTCGACTGGTCCTGTGCAGGCGTCGTCAGAATCGCTGACGCACGCCGCCATCTACGATCTCGACGAGTCCATCGGCGCTGTGGTTCACGTACACAGCCGGCGTTTATGGGATCAGCTGATCAACCAGGTACCCACCACAGGGTCGAACGTCAGTTACGGCACGCCGGAAATGGCACGAGAATTCACGCGGCTTTATCGCGACGGCGAATTCGCAAGTCAGGGTGTTGCCATTATGGCCGGACATGACGAAGGCATTGTCAGCATCGGCGCTACGCTCAAACAAGCTGCGACCAGGATCCTGACGATAAACGAACGAACCAGCTAGCCCCCGGGCTTGTCGATCGCGACAGGCGTCAGGTGGAAGCGAAACGTCCTGCAGGTCTTGATGCCGGACAGCTCCTGGTCATTCGGCCATGGCTGGTAGGTGGACGCCCTGACCGCATCTCTTGCCGGTTTCTCGATCACTCGATTGGTGCTGCGGCGTACGGCGACGCGACTGGTCCTGCCTTCGCGATTGACCTTGAAACAGACTTCGACCTCACCTTCGAGCCGTACCCGGCGCGCTTTTTCCGGATATAGCGGCACAACCGTATGTAGCGGGACTCGATCGCTATCGTCTCCGGGCAGATACTCGACCTCAATGTTGTCCTGCGCCATTGCCGCGAAGACCCATAACCCCGCAAGAACAGCCGCCGCTGGATGATACCTACGTCTCATCGTCTTCGGCTCCCTGGCGTCTGTCGTCGATGATCACGAGTGGAGCAACCGGGTTGGTTGCATCCAGCAGCATGGAGCGCACGACTTTGACTGTTTTTGCCTTGGGCGCAATTTCTTCGGCTTTCTGCAGGTCGGGTTCAGCCTCTTCGAAGCGGCCAAGCTTCACGTATGCCAAAGCCCGGTTGCTGAGCGCACGCCAGTTCCGGTCATTCAGCTCCAGCGCCTGGTTGCAGTAGGGCAGCCCGTTCTCCGGCTCCCCGAGCATGATATAGCCGGCACACAGGTTCGACAGGCCGGCGACCCGCTCACGATTTGACGTCGCGTAGTCCAGGCCCCTGAGCGTCTTCTGTACGCCTTCTTCGGCATCACCGGACATCAGCGCTTCGGCGCCAGCGTGCAAATCGGCATTTGTTGGTCCGAGGACAGTCTTGCTTTCCTGGCTCCAGGTCACCGAGAACGCGAGGCATGCACAAGCCACGACCGTGCGCCAGAGCCGCCGAGTCGTCGTTGTGTTCATGGCATAGTCGTCCTGTGTTGGCTACCTAGGTGCCGGCGGGCTGCAGATGCTCGTTAAAGTGCTGCAGTGTTCTTTCCCACGCCAGCGCCGCCGCATCCTTGTCAAATCGCGGCGTCGTGTCGTTGTGGAATCCATGGTTGGCGCCTGCATACATATATGACGTGTAGTTCAGCTTGTTGTTCCCGGCAGCCTGCTCGAATGCCGGCCAGCCGGCATTGACGCGTTCATCGAGCTCGCCATGGTGCAGCATCAGCGGCGCCTCGATCCGGGCAGCATCTTCAGTGGATGGATGGCGTCCGTAGAAAATAACGGCGGCACCGAGATCAGAAACACGCACTGCGAGCTGGCCGGACATGCCGCCACCAAAGCAGAAGCCAACAGAGCCGACGCTCCCATTCGAGTCCGGGTGGTTTTGTATGAACTCCACTGCAGCGACAAAATCCTCGACCATTTCCGCGCTATCTCGCTGCCGCTGCATCACCCGCCCGTCATCGTCGTTACCAGGATAGCCGCCGAGCGGCCACAATGCGTCCGGGGCAAATGCAATGTAGCCAGCAACCGCAAGGCGCCGCACAACATCTTCGATATAGGGGTTCAGGCCGCGATTCTCATGGATGACAACGACACCCGGCAACTTGTGATCGATCACGGCGGGGCGGGCGAAATAGCCACGCATTTCGCCGCCACCCTGCGGCGACGCATATTTCTTGTAGCTGGCCGAAATGGACGGGTCTTCCGGCGAAACCTGTTCTGCCAGGGCATAGTCCGGGCTCAGGGCAGCCAGGACCGCTGCGCCGGAAACAGTAAGAGACGCGGCACGGTCGATGAACTGCCGCCGGCTGATCATGCCATGAACGTAACCGTCGAAGAGCTTGAGTACGCGGGGGTCGAAGTCGCTGGCGCTAGCCACTGATGTAATGTTCCAGTTGTTCGATTTCTTCTTGCTGGTCGGAAATGATCGCCTGCACCAGGTCGCCAATCGAGATCATGCCGATCACGCGATTGTCTTCGACGACCGGCAGGTGACGGATGCGCCGCTCGGTCATGAGCTCCATGCAGTCGTTGACTGTTTTTGCGCTCGTTGTCGTCATCACTTCCCGGGTCATTATTTCCGAGACCGGCGTATTTTCGGATGAGCGTCCCTTGAGTATGACCTTACGCGCATAATCACGCTCAGTAACAATACCCAACAACTGTTCATCTTCCATGACGATGAGCGATCCGACTGTCTTGTCGGCCATGACCTTGATTGCATCGAATACCGAGGTACCCGGCGCAACTGAAATGATGTGCCGTTCTTTTGAATCGAGCAGGTGTTTCACTAGTTTCATGCGTCCTCCCCTTCGTCGTCTGCCGCGACTGTTGCCCTGATTCTAGCAGCACGTGCGAATCGCAGGCACACGGGAGGACTTCTCACCCACAAGAGCAAGAAAAATCAATAAGTTAAGGGGCTACCTTGTCAGCTTTCGTTGTCGATAATGCCGCGGACATTGGTCGCGTTGAGTCCGCCGCTACCACTGTCGACGATGACGAGATCGTGCTCGACATCCTCGACGTCGATGCTGCCGGAACCGTCGTCAATCTTCACGCTGCCACCAACCTGGCGCACGGTGATACTGCCCGAGCCGTCCTCGATATCGACGTCGCCGGTTACGCCGATAACTTTGATGGACCCGGAACCGTCATCGATAATCACGTTCGATGCGCCTTTAACAAGCAGCGACCCGGAGCCGTCGTCGACTTCGATGTCGGCATTGGCATCGATGATCTTGATCGAGCCACTACCGTCGTCCACGACCAGTGCCAGACCATGGGGAACCTGTACATTGAGGTCGACCGATGGCGAATCACCCCAGCCCCAGGATTTGTTCTCGAAATAGGCCTCCAACCGGGCTTCGTCATGCGCTTTTTCGAGCGAGAGGCGCAAGCCCTCGGCGATTATCTTCTGCGCGTCGTCCACGCCCTCGTCCGGGACCTTGATCGTCGCGGTTACCAGGATCTCGTGCAGATCCTTAACTCCGGTGATTTCCAGGCTGCCGGCGCCGGCGTTGATTTCAAAACTCGAGACACCATCGGTGTCGAGCGTGAGGTCACGGTCTTCCGTGTATCCATTCCATGCAGCGTGAGCCAGGCTGGCGGCAAACATGGCAATTACGATGAAGCTTCGCATGATCAGATCCTTAATTTATCTCGTGCAGAACTACCTGTTAGACGCGCCGAATCCACAAATGGTTGCAAATAGCTCTCACTCGTCCTCGGACATGAAGTCTCCGAGGCGTTGTTCCAGGTCGGCAGACGAATGCCAGACGCCACGAATCATGACGCCGTGGACGCGCCTCGAGTTACTGATATCCAGCAGAGGGTTGGCGTCGAGAAGAACGAGATCCGCGTCCTTGCCGTTCTCAATCGTTCCGGTATTGGTACCGAGAAACCTGGCAGGTGCCGTGGTCCCTGTTGAAAGGGCCTCGAAGGGCGTCAATCCTGCCGCGACCATGAATCCCAGCTCCCGGTGCACGGAAAACCCCGGAACGTTAAATATCTGCGGCGCATCCGAGCCGAGCAACAATCCGGCCCCTGCTTCGTGCAGGGCGACGATAATCTGCCGCCGTATCTGTATCGCCCGGACACCGATTTCTGGCGTGAAACCACGCTCGCCAAGCTGGTTTTCCTTCGCCGCAACCCACTGTTGCACGGTAGCCCGCGGCATGTAGCGCATCTCCGGTCGATTGGCGAGCTCCGACACGCTGCTGTCGTTGACGAGTTGCTCGATCAGTGACTGGGTCGGCACGTTCCATGTCCCGGCAGCGGCCGTCTGCATGACAATGCCGTGGATATTGTCCGGGTCCACCTGGTCGGCCAGCAATACATCAAAAAATCCGCCGTAGCCGCCAGAGCGATCAGTATCGGCCGGCATCAGGGCCGCAATATAGCCATCGAGATGGTCGATCGTAGCCATGCCGGCATCGAGCACACCCGTAACGCCGACTGACACTGGCACGTGACCTGCAAACGGCATTCCGACTTCGTTGGCCGCCTTGGCGATCGCGTTGAATTCACTGGCCGTCAGTCCCGGGTGAATCTTGAGAAAATCGTAGCCGGCTGCATGCTGCGAACGTACCTTGCGGGCGCCATCAGCCGGCCCGTTAACCGAATTGCCATTGAGTGAGGGTCCCGACGTTATCAATCTTGGGCCGAATTGATCGCCATCGATCAGCGCTTGCCGCAACACCAGGTGTGACGGCCGCCCCAGCATGCCGCGTACAGTGGTGACGCCGTTGGCAACGAACAGCGTGAACACCCGGTCGAGGTCTTGCGAGCCGATATCGGGAACGTGCGCGTGCATTTCCGCCAGACCCGGCATCAGGTAGCGGTCGGTGCCATCGACCACGAGCGCGTCTTTGGGCACCGGCACGGTATCGACGTCGCCAATTACCCTAATCGTGCCATCTTCAACGATAACGGTCTGGGCCGCGATTACCCTGTCGTCGGTCATCGCTATTACGTTGACGTTAAGAAATGCGGTCGGCTCGGCAAGTGCTGTGCCGGCGCCGAAAATTATCATTACTGTTAGCAGGTATTTCATATTCGCAAGCCTAAAACGCCCGATTAGCGGTGGCAATTTTATGTGATCTTGTCGAGTGTCTGTTGTGAGACATTGCCACCGCAGACAACGACCACGACCTTGCGTCCTTGCAGCACGTCTCTTCGCGCCCGCAGTGCCGCAATAGCGACGCCTGCCGCCCCCTCGATTCGGTCCTCCTCGA
>Ga0070723_10000455_pt1 | contig 10804 bp, 9 predicted proteins | sample tdAd002_FD_67277 | JGI IMG/M metagenome (GOLD analysis project Ga0070723, IMG submission 67277) | Marine sediment microbial communities from the Atlantic coast under amendment with organic carbon and nitrate - tdAd00.2 | ecosystem: Environmental > Aquatic > Marine > Coastal > Sediment | place...
AACGTCATGCCATCCGTCACGGGTCCTGCTTAGTGGTTCTTTTCATTGAACCGCCTGATCAGGGCCCGCGGAAAACGATTGAACTAGCCGCTCTATTCGTGACAGACTCGGCTAATGGTATTCAGGAGCTACGCACAACGCCTGTTGAATCCCTTTCGCGGGGTGATGAATATCATTGAATACCAGGGGGCGGAAGCCGTCACCACCGATGGCAGGCACTGGGACATCTATGTACGCGATACCGGGCTGGTTGAGGAGTTCGCCAACGGTCATAAAGTACAGACCAGTGACATACGCTACGGCAGCTGGTCGCTGAAGGACGGCCTGAAACGCGGCGCCATCTACCCCTGTGATGATTTCAGGGAGTTGGAACACCGCGGCGCACTCGTCTACGAGTATCTGCTGAAACACCACAACGATGTCCCCTTCCCGCTTAAAGACCGCATAGAACTCTGGCTGCTCGATGAACAACACCTGCCGCTGGGCCTGCTGGACTCCGCTCGGTACGCGCATTCCCCGCTGGTATTGCCCGGAAGGTCATCAGACCTTCAGTCTACTCGCCGATTGCTTTGCCGCGCGGCTCTCGGGCACGATGCACGAGGTCGAGGCGGTCGTCGATCAGGTAGAACAGGCCGGCACCGTGGAGCGTGCGGCCGATGCGCTGCGCCTGGATATCGAGCTGCCGGGGGCGTTGCGTTGGACGCGCCGTCGTGTCAAATCGATCCATGCCTCACTCACTACCCTGAAAGGGCTGGCGCCTGAGCCTTTTGGAGCCGCTGTTGTTAATGATTGCTGTAGTAGAACGGTTACGCGACTTTCCGTCGTGCAAACCCGATCAGTCCCAGGAGGCCGGAGCCGAAAAGCCAGACGGCAGCAGGGATGGGAATCGGCGCCACACTAGCTTCAACGACTAGGTCATTAAAGTCACGATCACCACCACCCGGCAAGTCTTCCCAGGCAAGGACATAATTTCCAACAACATTATTTGGTCTTTCTTCGTTGTCTGAAATCAACCAGGTCACCATGTGATCTAACAAATCGTCGTTTTGGTCTGGCAGCGATGTCCACAGTGGCGCTCCGCTTGGATTCAGCGCCCAAATGAAATTAACGGGTCCCCCGACCAAATTATCGGAAGGCCCGGACGAAAAAATCCCATTGGTGCCGCTTGGTACGCTGAAAAGAGGCATAAAAGATTCGTTAAAATTACCGTCACCGTTCAGATCTGGAATGTATCCAAAATCCTGGGCAAAGTTTGCAAACTTTGCCTGAGCCTGTGCGAATCCTGTGCCCGGATTAAACCAGATCTGGTCATTGGGCAAAACACCAGAATCATCGACTCGCTGAAGATTGCCTAGACCATAGATTTGATCCAGTATGCCGCCCGGTCCGACCAAAGGAGTTTCGGGTCCGGGCAATATCCCTGTCGTCGCTGCGGCTGCGGTCCCCCCGCCCAAGAAAATTCCAAAGGAGCTGAGCAATAGTCCAGTGGCAAATATTTTCATTTTTATGTTCTCCATCACAGTTAAAATATAGGGTGTTTGGGTATACTGGCTGGGTCGGACCCTGCCCCCTACACCTCCCTTCTTAAAAGACTACATGAAGAGCACTTACATATGATTTACACATCATATGGACGAATGGCGATTTTGGGTCCACCCTGTATTAATTTGCATCGTAAACTGGAGTGAACCTCTGGAACTGGACCGCGGGTTCACTCCAGATGGCTATCAGCTTTATTTGATATTAAGAGCCGAGCATGAAGAGTAATGATTTGAGAATAATCAGAGAGATAGAGTCACTGCCGGTATCGAATAACTGTCTCCGAAAATGGCATCGATCGAGCTATACAAGCCTATCGCTTATTGAGTAACGTGGAGGATTAGAATAGGGGAGCGGTCCTGGGCGAACCTTTTCCTTGGACGGTGAATCAAGGGGTTGCCCATGTCTTTATCTTTAATTTCAGTCAGTTATAAAATACCAAAGTGGATATGCTCACTGAGAGTATCGGTATAAGACGGATTAACACCCTTTCCCCTCGAAGACCACGATCATTGAGCAACCGCTCCTAACACTTTTCGCCATGGTGACCCCGAAATCTTGCCCATTTCTGGGGTCTTCGTTTGAAAATCTCTCTGTCTTTCAACGCGGCCACGACTAACCCCCTGACCAGGCCAACCAATACCCTACCGCTTCCGCGTGGGGTCGCAGCAACCTGAATTGAACAGCTGGATTCCTTCGGATCAGTCAAACAGACCCGCCCGCCTAAAGCGCCTGCTTTTGGTGAACACCCGATTGAGCCGTTGCGCCAGGCATTAGCCGGTCACACATGCCGCATTTTATAGCTAGACAGTCCTGCTTTTGGTTGTTCATTCCATCTACAATCATCAGCAGGAATCTGCACCCGCTGGGCGCTATCTGCGCGCTTGTCGCGACCAGCTGCAATACCTTTTCCTGCAGGTCTTGTGGACTCTTCATATTCCTTCCCGGCCAACATTGATTCTTATGTTTATCGTTTGTTGACGGCACTAACTTGAACCGCAGATTTCAAATAGTTAAGGATAGCCGTAATACTCTTATTCTTCATGGGCGGGAGATCATATCTGGCCTGAATAGTACTGCTCCAGTTTCATTTCAAAGGTTTCTGCATCCCAGTCCCGAACGATACGCCTCGGAATTTCATAAGCGCTAGTCAGTCTGGTGACATTGCTGCTGTACCCCGATACTGCGCTTTTGAATCCGGCATTTTTCACACATTTAATCGATTGGTCGGAATAGTTCCGTAATGCTCCGAATGGATATGAAAAACTTTCCACCTTGCTGCCTAACATGGTTTCCAAATCGGATTTGCTGCCTTCGATTTCCATTTTTTGCTCGATGACAGGCTGTGTGGCAAGACTGATATGACTCTGTGTATGTGCCCCAATTTCAATCAACCCGCCTTGATGCAACGAACGGACCTGTTCAGCATTCATAGGGATATATTTCTGCCGGGCGTTCCCGGAGTCTCCGGTTACTTTGCGTAACTGTACCAGGGTGCCATTGATCTGTTCAAATTCCATGGGTTGCAGTAACTGGCACAATTCCATATAGATTTCATGCCGCGCAAAACGATCGCGGCTTTCTGCGGTCGCTGTCTGTGTGGATTCAACATGCCATCCGGCAATGTGCTCCTCGTCAGAGACTGGCCAGCAGTGCTCTGTTCCGTTAACGCTTATATGTATCTCATCCGGAAGGGATTGATTCTGAAGTATCAGCCGGTCCAGTTCGTCCCACCAGAACTCACGGCGAGTTCCGGTAAAGCCGCTTGATACAAATATGGTTGCGGGGATGCCGAAATTTTCCAGCAAAGGCCTTGCGTTCAGATAATTGTCTTCGTACCCATCGTCGATGGTTATCACGCAGGTCCGGTCCCGGATTTTTCCACTTGCCAGATCGTTAACCAGCTCCTTGAGAGAGATGGGGTGGAAGTTCCTGGAGATGACATCCATTTGCATCTCGAAGTTATCCGGAGTGACGCTGAGCCTCTGCGGATCTGTATTCAGATCCACAACACGATGATACATCAGGACCATTGATCGTGGAAGAAATCTTGTGGCAAGCGAATTCAACTTCCATTTCGCTTTTCTGATTTTTTGCTTGAGCATATTTTTTGTTCCCGCAAACGCAGGTGACTTAAGCCAAGGCGCAGCCGTGATTTTGCCGGATTAGCTTTATACCAACATTCCAGCGCATGGGCAGTGCTCCCAGGGGTTTAATTTTTTAATTATATCTGAATCCGTGAGTCTTATCATGGACAAAACTTCATTCGGTTTTTGAAACCCATAATTATGAGGTCGATGCCCAATTTTTCAGGCAGCAATAAACCCTGTTGTCATAATCGTCAGCATAGTGCAGTCATGCGCCTCTATTCTGGCCGTGATTGCAAGATCGCCATAGCTGGACACAGACGAGGATTGGTTATTCCACTCCATTCTGCCCGAACCGGCTCAGACCTTACCTTTCTTAAATTCAGTTAGGCCAGTCAAACCAGGTTTGCGATTGCTTGAGCAGCTTTTATCAGTTTCATCGTGTTATCCCTTTCCAAAACGAATAAATAAGAAAGTTCATCTTTTGCAGACCCGGCGGGTATTGGGCTAACTCACCCGCCCTTGTGGAGCATGCCAGTGCTGCGGGTGGCGGCCTCTTTTCTGCTGGCCCTGCTCGCGTTTGGCGCATGCTGGTTCGGGCACTCAGTGCAGGGACAGACCCCGCAGCAGCTGACCCTCGAGACCAGCAAGGCAGAACTGCATCACATCATCCTTCATATCAGCAAATCGGATCAAGGCCACTTTACCGCCGTTCTGGATAAAGCCGAAGAGATTATGCAGCAATACCAGGATCCGGGCGTTCAGGTGGAAGTGGTTGTCAATGCCAGTTGTTCCAGCCTCTCCATACTGGAAACATTGTGGAGCACGATCTGGACATTCAGAAAGCAGAATTCTGCATACAGGCAGACGATTTTACGCTCCGCCTTGAGTGTGGTGTCCAGCTGCCGGCGGATAAAACGGTTGCCGCTGGTGTGCATAGCAAGTCCTTCGCTGCCGTGGTAGTTAATCCTTATGTCGGTCACCTTGACGATGATCTTTATCGTTGCGAACGGCAAGTCAGCATAACAACGCAACAGCGGCATGAATCTCGTAATACCCCTACCAAAATAAGCATGCATATAACTGTGGTATTTTCCAAAAATTGTAGTAATGTTAGGTACTAGCAATGCCAATAGGAGATTTATAATTTGAAGACACAACTGGTGAGTATTTTGTTTGCCAGATTAACCATCTTGTTACTTTACACCCCAGCAGGACTCCTCATCGCCTGGTCGGCAGAAGCAGTGCAAAAGGTTGAGGAACGCGCCGATCCCACCTTACCCGATATCGCCGCAGTGCATACGGAGCCCGGACAGGCACCGGTCATACTCTATAATCCTATCCTGTGTAAGCAGGCCGGCCGCGCCCTATGCGAGTTCTACCGCTACCACGAATACGGGCACCTGGCGTTGCTTCACCATAAACGCAACGATATTTCCATTCAGCAGAAGGAGCAGGAAGCGGATCGCTGGGCGGCAACACACGCCCCCTCGCGCGTTGTGCTGGCGGCCTACCGTTATTTTTCGAACGGTGGCGGGGGTTCTCCGTACCATGGAGAAAGCCGCAGTCGTGCGGCACGTCTATTGACGCGAACTGAAAACGTAGCCCTGTCGAACGGCTCCGCGGACAGCCGCCGGATCAGGGAACAGGTCGCGCGGGCATACTAGCAGTCATTTAATGAGATAAATTATGAATTTAACTAGCTTCTTAATAGGCAGGCGTAAGATTTTTAAATGCTTGAAAATGAATCGGTCTGTTGGATACAAGAAAGAAAATCGTGATTCCAGTATAGAATCACGAGATTTCGACAATGATCAGCTGGATGTCAGAGTGCTGCTTAAGTTCTAGAGGGTGTAGTTCCATATATCCTGTGTGAATGGCAAAGCGCCAATGCAAAACAGTAAAATTCCTGGTATGAAAATACTCTATTACTGTCCTGAGTATTACTGCAATTATGGAGCGCGAGCTCATGCGCGAGGGTTCTATAACGCGCTTCAGCTGTTGCCCAATGTAACGAAAACATATCTATATCCGGAAGACCAGCCTCAAGATTATTCACAAGGCGTTCAAAACAAGAAACGCAAGCGACGAAAACTCTGGTTTCTACCATTAGTTATAGAACGTACCATTCGCTACTTTTGGCCCAAGCGCGTTCTAACTCGAACTCTGATAAGCAGGATCAAGACTTGTGGCTGTGATGCTGTGGTGATCAGGACGGGATCTAATCAACCAAGCTTCAGGCAGATAAAAAAAGCGTGTCCAGATGCTACGATATGCCTGGAAATAAATGCTGCGGATTTTGATGAGGCTTTTCCGGGGTTACCTCTGAAGCCAATGTTCCAAAGATGGGAGGTCAGAAGGTATGATCAAGCAGATGCAATAAATGTAGTGTCTTCGTATTTAAAAAAATATCTTGAAAAGTACAGCGTCCGTTCCGGGAAAATTCTTGTTAACCAGAATGGAGTCAGTACGGAAACGGTAGACCTTGATGCACTGGGTAACGTTAGAGATACTTATAATATACCCGAAAGTGCTTTCGTGCTGGGATATGTAGGTGGAATGGAACCCTTTAGAAGGCTTCCGGAAGTGATCAGCTATATTGCCGAAATGAGGCGAGACGGCAATGAAGATGTTTATTTGTTAATAGTAGGAGATGGCGCAGATATGCGGTCTGCACAGGCGACTATTGAAGCCGAAGGCGATGTTCTTAAAGATTCGGTGAAACTGACAGGATGGCAGGATCATGCCGTTATACCGACATTCCTGAATACATTCGACCTGGCGATATTTCCGTTTACTAACGATTATTGCAGTCCTCTGAAGCTGTTCGAATATCTTGGTGCAGGACTGGCCGCAATCGGGCCAGATACATCAGCGGTCAGGGAGGTATTTGAGGACGGCGTGCATTTGAAACTTGTAAATCAGGATGGAAGTGATTTCATCTCAACTGTTCTCGAGCTTAAAAATAATTCTCGGATGAGATCAGAATTAGGCACGAAAGGGCGGAAACTGGTGTTGAGTGAGTATACGTGGAACAAGAATGCGGAAAGAGTAGTGCAGCATATTCAGGATATTAAAACACTGCTGTCCCGTTAACTCCCTCTCCCTCCGGGACGCTTACAGGGATGTAAGCGCTAGGGCAACGCATGGAGCAGTTGCCGAGAGGGTTGGGGAGAGGGAATCAAAGAGGATAACGGCTTGATTTTATATCCCCTCATCCTGGCCTTCTCCCGGAGGGAGAAGGAATTCTCTTTTATTCATAAAACCGAAACTTCATGTCAGCATGGCCCCAAACAATAACTCGATAAACGTAGCGATTGATGCCGGGGGGTAGCGCTCGGCATAAAAATGTTATCCAATGACACAGTTCGCGAAGGATACGGCCATATCCTCTTGCGTTTATAGCGGCCTGCAGAAATTTAGCTTTTCTTCTGAAGGCCGCCGTGTCAAGTTATTTTGGGTGATTTTTTAGATTTTTCTCCTCTTAAACTCTAAACTCTAGGTATTTTCGCTGATATTGAACACCGAAACTTGAGTTACAATACCAACCTGAGCCAAAAAAATGAAAATCAACTCTCAAAATAAAGTGCTTGAGCAGTTACAAGCATGGAACAAGACCACCATTGACTACCAGAACCATCAGGTCATCCACCAACTTTTTGAGGCCCAGGTTGAACGTACACCTGAGGCAACTGCGCTTATCTTTGCTGAAAAGCGACTGTCGTATCAAGTACTCAACCGACGGGCGAACCAACTGGCTCATTTTCTTCGTGAGGCGGGGTTAGCGCCAAAAGGTCTGGTCGGTCTCTATATGGACCGCTCTTTCGAGCTGGTTGTTAGCATTTTGGCAATCCTCAAAGCAGGCGGGGCGTATATACCGCTTGATCCAAATATACCGCGTCTACGACTTCAACAAATTTTGCAGGATACGAATCCTGCCTTTTTGCTGCTTGCGGAGAAGTCGGATGAGTTTCAAGCCTATGATGGGCATAAACTGCACCTTGATGCCTTGAAGAGTCGGCTTGAACAAGAATCGGCTGAAAATTTATCCTGTCTGACCACGCCCGTTGATTTAATCAACATTGTCTATACATCGGCCTCAACCGGAACCCCCAAAGGGGCGCGGATTCCTATCAGCGCGGTTCTCAATCGTTTATTCTGGATGTGGGAGGCTTATCCATTCCACACTAATGATGTGCTCCTTTTTCATAAATCCTGTGCCCTGGTGGCCGCCACCTGGGAGTGTTTCGGCGGGTTATTAAAAGGTATCCCTACCTTGATGGTCACTCGTCAAGATGTCCTTGACCCCGCCATTTTATGGCAAAAACTGGTCAACCATGACGTGTCTTATGTGTTAGCCACGCCAGCTTTGTGGCAAGAGGTCTTAGACCAGGCAGAGCAACACCCTGGTCAATGGACTAGCTTGCGCTTGGCTAGTACTAGCGCGGAACCACTATCCCCGCAGATGGCACAACGCTGGCTGCGCCAGTTTCCTGAAGTACCATTTCTTAATCTATACGGAGCTACCGAATGCTCGTCTAACGTTACCGTCTACGATGTCCGGCAACTGCCCTCAGATGCGGTTCGAGTGCCAATCGGCAAGCCGTTTGCTAACAATCAGATTTACATTCTGGATGAGGAGTTACTTCCTACGCCACTTGGCGAAGTCGGTGAAATGTGCATAGCCGGAGCCTGTTTAGCTCAGGGCTATCACAACCTGCCGGACTTGACCCAAGAACGTTTTATTAAAAACCCATTTGCAGTCGCCGAGAATGCTGATGATATGCCATCTCGCCTTTACAAAACCGGTGACTTGGCCCGCTACCTGTCCGATGGCGCCATTGAGCTGGTCGGCAGAAAAGATCATCAGGTCAAAATTCGCGGCTTTCGAGTCGAGTTAGGTGATGTAGAGATAGCCTTGACCCAACATGAAGCGGTGCAAAAATGTGCGGTAATTTTGTCCGAGACGGAGAGGGATAAATATCTGATCAGTTATGTTTGCCTAAGCGAGGCTGTGACGGCCACGACGTTAAGGCGTTTTCTCCAGGCCCGGCTACCGGAGTATATGATTCCCGTTAAATATATCCGGCTGGATGTGATGCCCCTAACCGCTAACGGCAAAATAGACCGTCTCAATTTACCGAAACCTGACACTGCCTCTTTGCTTGAGGAACAAAGCTATGTTGCCCCGCAAAACGAACTGGAACAGATAATATCAAGCGTACTAGCTGAGGTCTTGTCTGTTCCTCAAGTTAGCACGGAGGCCTATTTTCTGGACTTAGGCTTGCACTCGCTGTTGATGGCACAGGCTCAAGTCAAGTTGAGCCAAGAATTTAATCGCAACATTCCCATAACGGCGCTGCTCCAACATTCATCGGTGCGGGCTTTGGCCACCTATCTTAGTAGTGACCCTGCCACCTCATCGTCCGCGCCAGCGACCGCGGCTAGAACGCGAGCTGAGAAACTACGGACGCATCGTCGGCAGCAGACGAGTGGTATCGCCATTATCGGCATGGCCTGTCGTTTCCCGGGCGCCAGAAATCTGGATGAGTTCTGGCAAAATTTGCAGCAGGGTATCGAGTCGCTCACCTTCTTTTCGGATGAAGAGTTGGCTGCCTCAGGGGTCGATCCGGCCATGGTAGATCATCCAGATTATGTCAAAGCTGGCGCGATATTGGCCGATGTGGACCAATTTGATACTGAGTTCTTTGGTCTTAATCCTACGGAAGCTGCGATATTGGACCCCCAGCAGCGGTTTATGTTGGAGTGTGCATGGGAGGCCTTGGAACATAGTGGTTACTCGCCTGACACCTTTGCGGGCTCAATTGGGGTTTATGCCGGGGCACGGATTAGCGAGTATCTACTTTTTAACCAGCCAGCCCCTGACTTAGCCGGGCTATCAGAGGGTTCACTGATAACAAACTTTCAGCGCTTAGTCGGCAACGACAAGGATTATCTTTCCACTCGTATCTCTTTTAAGCTCAATTTGACCGGGCCTAGTTTAACAGTACAAACCGCTTGTTCCTCTTCATTGGTGGCCGTCCATCTGGCCACCAAGAGTTTGCTTGCCGGTGAGTGTGATATGGCTTTAGCTGGTGGGGTATCCATTCGGGTACCGCAGAAAGCGGGCTATCTCTATAGCGAGGGCATGATTTTTTCCCCCGATGGGCATACCCGCGCCTTTGATGCTGAGGCGAATGGCACCCATTTTAGTAGCGGGGCCGGGCTGGTTGTCCTGAAACGGCTAGAGGATGCCCAAGCTGATGGTGATACGATTTACGCCGTCATTCGAGGTTCGGCCATCAACAATGATGGGGCAACGGGTAAAGCTGGCTACACTGCTCCCAGCCTCAACGGTCAGGTCGATGTGATCAGTCAGGCATTAGCAATGGCCGAGATGGACCCTGACAGCATCAGCTATATCGAAACACACGGCACCGGCACGGCCTTAGGAGATGTAATAGAGATTGGCGCGTTAAACGAGGTTTTTCCGTTTCAAAATGAAACTAAGCACCACTGTGCTCTGGGCGCAGTCAAGAACAATATTGGCCACACCGTTCAAGCCGCCGGTGTAGCGGGCCTGATCAAAACGGCCCTGATGATTAAGCATCAGAAGCTTGTCCCCACGCCAAACTTCGTGACCCCCAACCCCCAACTCCACTTGGCTGAGAGTCCTTTCTTTATCAACACTGAACTGACAGACTGGCTTTCTACCGGCCAGCCACGCCGGGCTGGCCTCAGCTCTTTTGGCGTAGGTGGAACCAACGCCCATGTTATCTTAGAAGAGCCCCCGCAGCCACCAAACGCACCGACATGTGCAACCGATCAAAAGCCGCGCCTTCTGGCCTTTTCCGCCCGGAGTGATGTGGCTCTGCGGGCCATCATCGAACGCTATGCCCAATATTTGAGCCCCGGCCCGAATCACTCTCTGGCCAACATCTGTTTTACCGTAAACACAGGCCGCACCCATTTTGACCAGAGGGTGGCGGTAATGGCTGAGTCGACAGCTGAGCTTGCTCGCAAATTAACGGCGTTCTTGGCCGGGGAGGACCAAGCGGGGGTGTGGAAGAGTGAAAGTTCGGTAGCCCGCCCGAAAATCGCATTTCTTTTTACGGGTCAAGGGGCCCAGTATGTTGAAATGGGGTATCAACTCTATCAGAGCCAACCGGTTTTTCAGG
>Ga0070723_10000456_pt1 | contig 10801 bp, 10 predicted proteins | sample tdAd002_FD_67277 | JGI IMG/M metagenome (GOLD analysis project Ga0070723, IMG submission 67277) | Marine sediment microbial communities from the Atlantic coast under amendment with organic carbon and nitrate - tdAd00.2 | ecosystem: Environmental > Aquatic > Marine > Coastal > Sediment | place...
GTATGCCAGCGTGGATGAGATTCGAGACGCCTACAATTTTTCTGATCTCCAGTCATTCCTGGATATCTACTATGCGGGCGCTCAGGTACTACGGGAGAAGCAGGACTTTTACGAGCTGACCTGGGCTTATCTCAAACGCGCTGCGCAAGATAATGTTCGTCATGTAGAAATCTTCTTTGATCCACAGACCCATACTGAACGTGATATCGATTTCGCCACGGTGGTCGATGGCATAGACAGCGCGTTGCAGGACGGCCGGTCAGAGCTGGGCATCACGTTCAGGCTGATCATGTGTTTCCTCAGGCATCTCAGCGCAGGCGACGCGATGACAACGCTCGAGGAAGCCCTCCCGTTCAAGAACAAGATTCACGCAGTTGGTCTGGACTCGGCCGAACTCGGTCACCCGCCATCCAAGTTTGTAACCGTCTTTGACCGTGCCCGAAACGAAGGTTTTCTGACAGTCGCCCACGCGGGAGAGGAAGGCCCGTCAGCGTATATCTGGGAAGCGTTGGATCTGCTCAAAGTGGCGCGAATTGATCACGGCGTGCGGTGCCTGGACGATCCAGCGCTGGTCGAGCGGTTGGTCGATGAGCAGATACCGCTGACCGTTTGTCCTTTATCAAACGTCAAGCTTCGCGTGTTTGATACGCTAGAGCAGCACAATCTCAAGCTGCTCTTGCAACATGGACTTTGCGCCACGATCAACTCCGATGATCCGGCGTACTTTGGTGGCTACATCGTCGAAAACTATCGTCGCACCCAACAGGCTCTCAACCTGAGCGACACCGACATACATGCGCTGACGAAGAACGCGTTCATCGCAAGCTTCCTGACCGATGACGACAAGCAACGCCACATTGCTGAACTCAATCGAGCGATGAGTTCGCTGTGACACAAGCGCGAATGGCCTCGCCGGTGCCTGTTTGCTGACGTCGATCACGACTCCGTCACCAACTCCGGCTGCGGCTCGTCGACCGAGGGACTATTGCACGGCCGCGCGATACTCACGCGCCGACATCAATCGTTTCCAGAGCAGGCCAGGGTCCTCCGCGAAGATAAGTTCTTCCGAAGCCGGCACGACGTGCCAGCTGCCACGGGCCAGTTCGTGGTCCAGTTGCCCTGCGGACCAGCCGGCATAGCCGATGAAGAAACGAAGGCTGGCCAGGTCTATCGGAACATCCTTCGGCACATCGTCAAAGGGCAGCTGGTGCACTGAATCGACAATTTCTTGTGCGCCCTCGGGCGGAGTGGCCGTGCGCAGCAACGCGCGCAGACTGTTCATCTGCACCGGCCCACCCCAGTAAAGTGTTCCGCTGTACCCGGACACGCCCTCGAAATCGGGCAGAAGTTCCCCCGGCCCGATCTCGGTTGGACGATTGACGACGAGTCCCATCGCCCCCATTTCATCGTAATGCAGGATCAGGACCACCGTTTGAGCAAAGAAATCACCGACCACAAGTTCGGTGGCCACCAGTAGTGATCCTTTCACGGGTTGCTGATCCGCGCCGGCGGTCGCTGGGAGCAGCCAGGCAGCGAACATGAGCCATGTCACAATCTTGGTCATCTCGGTAACCAGTATAGGCTTTCCGCCATTTCATGTGCGCTCGCGAGATGCGGCATTCCGGGCTCGCTCGATGATCTTGTCGAGCCGCCGGAGGTGCGATCCCCTCCAGTAGACGCGGTGGCAACACCGGCATTGCTTGAAGTCCCGGTAGACGAGAAAGGCCTGCAGCGGAACAGAGTGCGCCACCGCCGATCGTTCGGCCGGCTGCAACTCGCCGTTGCACTCCATGCAGCGCGTGTATGGCTCGATGTAGCGGCCGAGGTCGATTGCTCGAATGACCTCGTCGAGTTGTTTCAGCGAATCCGTGTTGCGCAGCCAGTAACCGTGCGTCACGCGGCCGTTCTTCAGGATGCCCTTGTCCCGGGTCAGGATGATTCGATGCTCGTCGCGGGCGATCTCGATGATGGCCTCGTCGGCAAGGTTTCGTTCCCAGGTCGTGTCGAATCCGAGGAGTCTCAAGTATCGTGCGAGCGTACCGAGGTGCACGTCCGCGATGAATCGCGTCACCCGAAGCGGCGCCGGTCGCAGCCTTGTAAGCGGTGAGACGTCGTAGCGCTCGAAGACCGGGTAAACGGCGACGTGCTCACCACCTTGCAAAAGGTGGTCGAAGCTGACCGACCTGTCGTCGACCAGTATGACGTCCACCTCGGTGTGCGGTACACCGATCGCCTCGATAGTGTCCTTGACCGACGGCGTGCCGTGAAACGTGAATCTGAACGCACGCTGGAGCCGTTCTGACGGCAAGAAGTCGTTCAGCTCCGCGTAGAAACGAATTTCGATCTCGTGGGATACGCGGGAATGCGAATCTGGCGGCGGCATGGCCGGTATGCTCGCATAAATCACGGCGAGTAGCGGTAGGCATACGCGCACCCGCTCACCGACATCTCGGTCGACGCAATGGAATTTTCTATCCTTCGTTAGTTTCCGAACATCAGCCGCAGCAGCAGGTGCCCCGGCAGCTGCAGCACCAGTGGCACCGCTGTCATCAGCACCAACATGTGTTGTACAGGCGTGAGGTTTGCGCCCGCAGCGACCGGTAACCGGTATACATGATTGATGTTCGGTTTCGGTTTTGTCAGCCAGCGCGTCAGCAGCAGCACGAGCCATGCAATCAGCACCGCCCATGGATATACGCCGGGGTCATAACCGAGCCGCCACGGGCCCCAAACGATCACCGCCAACAACGGCAAATGGAACAGCGACACCGCGCGCAGCCACAGCGGGCTCTGTTTGTCGAACATGTAGTCAGCGAGGCCGGTCACGTGCGGCAGGTGCAGCAGGCGGCCGAAGAAGCTCACGCTCCATAACGTCTCTGGAACAAGCACCATGCATGCCGTCAGGCTGACGATGAACGAACTTTCCAGCCACAGGCCCGCCACCAGCGCGAGGAACGCGATGTCGGAGAACCAGAGAAAATTAGCCGGGCCGCGATGCCACCAGTAAATAAGGACGATGACGAGCACCAATGCCGTCCACGCGACTTTGAGCCATAACGGCACGAGAGTGCTTACCAGCAGTTCGTCGCCCATTGGGTCCCGCCTGTATTGTCACATCGGCCTGCAGCGCCGATATGTGCGCTGGCTCGCCGGTCGATTGTGTTCGCGGATAGTTTACATGTCCAGGGCCTGGTGGTGGCCAGGGGCAGAGCCGAACTGCCGACACGCGGATTTTCAGTATTCAGTTACTTTTGTCGACCGTGTTCTCGATTGAGCCATGCGCATTGATAAAAGTCAGGTTCTGGCCCATGACACTTAAGTCAATGTTCTGCATCTATTGTTCCTAATGTGTATTTTTCTCGGCTTATCCAAAGCGCGGCTATCCAGGGGCGCCGAACAAATCGGAAAACACCGTCTGAAAAACCTCGACGTCTTCGATCTTCCCCATACTGACTCTTATGTAGTCTGGGTACTGATCGTAGCGGCCGCGAATGAGGATTTTTCGCTCCGCCATCCGCTGCTGGAATTCGCGACCGTTGCGACCGATATTGGCGAACACGAAGTTCCCCTGTGATGGCAGTGGTTCGATGCCATTCCTGCGAAACGTGTCCACGACCATATCGCGGCCTTCGAATATTTTGGATCGAGAGTACTCAATGAATTCGTCGTCGGTGTAACAAGCCTTCGCCGCTGCCAGCCCTACGCCGTTTGGCCAGGCCATTACATGCTCGGCAATCGTTTTGGCAATATCTGGCCGACCGATACCGTAGCCGACGCGCATCCCCGCCATGCCGAAAAGCTTCGAGAACGTGCGCATGACGATAACGTTTTCGCCTGCGCGAACGAGATCGACCATTGATGTATATTCGGGTCGGTCCGTGAGTTCGTTGTACGCCTCGTCAATCATCACGACCGCCCTTCCCCCGATGCTGCGGCAAAAATCTCTCAGTGCATCGCCGTCCAGCGCGTGCCCGGTCGGGTTGTTGGGATTGCATATGTAGACCAGGCTGACGTCGTCGCTCACAGCAGCAGCGATTCCGTCCAGGTCGATTGTCATATCGTCCTTTAGCGGTACCGGTACCACCTCGACGCCCATGCGACGTGCATAAGGGACATGCGCGGTATAAGTCAGGCCTGGTAGAACGATTCTGCCTTTCCTGCCCCATGCAACGAATGCCGCCTGGAGTGCTTCGTTCGACCCGGACGACAGAACCATGTTCTCGAGCGCAACGTCGTGTCTGGCCGAGATCGTTCGCAGCAGAACCTTTTCCATGCCGTCTACGTAGTACGCACCAAGAGCGGCTGCCTTCGCGGCGGCTTTCAGGGCGCCGGGGCTCGGTCCGTACGGATTCTCATTGAATCGCAACGCAATCATGCCCGGTGGAGGGCCGAGAGTTGCAAGTGAGACCGGAGTGAGTGCCAGACCGACGGCACCACCAAACATGCCTCGAACAACGTCGCGGCGTGAGAACTGCAATGACATCGATGTGCCCCTTTTCTCTGCTTGCTCGACTGTTCCTATGCCTGAGTCAGGATAGCAGCAAATCGGCGTCCCAAAGCGGCGCAGAAGAACATTGATCTCTGTAGAGCCCGGCTTGCCCGGACAGTTGGGAAAGAATGAGGCCATATGGTGGCCAGGGGCAGAATGGAACGCTGGCTTTGCCAGCTCGCACGGTGTGCGTCTGTCGCCGCTGCGCGGCTCGGTTGAACTGCCGACACGCGGATTTTCAGTAATCAGTTATTTTTGTCTACCGAGTTCTCGATTCATCTAAATAGGTTGATTGAAGTCGGGTTTTTCCCTATGCCACCTACACGTATGTTCTGAATCTATCCTTCTGGTTATGTGTTTTTCTCGGCTTGTTTACACGGAAACTACACATCGAAAATCTCTCGATTTATGCGGTCGAATCGCACTTCCGATTGCTGATTCGACCCCTATTCGCTTTTCTCGTCGTAGGTCACATTGAGTGTCGGTAGACGATCCTGGTTTGGGCACCAAAGTCGGCACTACGATATTAGGCCAACAAGTCTCAGGTGATGGCATCACGGCTTTGTTACACGGGTTACGACACATTCATAAACGATGGCAAGACGCGATACTTCCATGACATTCAATCTGGTTGAACAACTACGCCGGTAATGTCAGAAATGTCGTTCAGGCGCTGGATGAGTTCGTGTTGCCACGCGTCGTCTATTCCCTCTTTCTTCAATAGCTCCAGAAACCGCGGATGTTGCTCGATCTCCTCAACCAGTGGCATCGGCAGCTTGGCTCTCGACATGGCGCGCATATTTCCAAAGTCGATGAAGGTGCGTTCAACATCCCTGACACCATGGTCGTATTCTTCCAAGCCCTGGTCTAGATCGCCGATTAAACAGTAAGTCCAAACGCGATAAGAAGGATGAACGTAGGGCAAGCTCAGGAGGCTCTCGTGATGACGCTTTGTTTCATCAAGGTCTCCTCGATAGAAGGACAGGAAGGCCTCGGCTAGAATCTGATGCCGTAGAGTCGCCACGACCTGGATGTCCTTCGATGCATAGTCGAACTGGCCGGTTCGGGAGTAGAGAATCGACCGCTCACATCGAAACAAATGTCTCGCTGGTTCTTTCTGGACGAGGCCAGACCATAGATGAATAGCCTCGTCGTACAGACCGCATGCTGCGGTGTAATGAGGGATCTCCTCGTCAGCGTCTGAGTCTTCAAAATTGTGTTCGGGCGAATCGAGCATGCGTTTGGCGAAGTCAAGCGAGGCATGGAACAGACCTGCATCTGTCAGCACCCAGGTCAGCTGTTCGTAGGCAAAACTGCCCCATTCCGGATCCTGAGAGGTTAGCTTCTCGATAGCCTCGATTGCCAGGTCACGCGAGCTAATCCTGCTCTCTGGATGAAGTCGTCGATGTATGTGTGTCCAGGGGACAGCCGGCCTGAAACTGTTATCTTCGGCATTCTTCGCAGCAATCCTCGCCTTCTCGATAGCTTCCCGCTCCTCGCCGAAATGGCGACACTTCATGTAGTTGGCTAGATAAAGCACGTAATGAGCGCGCCCGAACCCTGGATCGATGCCAACGGCGCGCTCGAAATGATCAATCGCCTCGTCTTGGCTCTGCTGCGTGGACTTGGACAATGCATGCTTGCCCAGTAGGAACGCATTCAGTGCATCAAGACTCCGGGTTCCGGAACCTTCGAGCAATATGTTGTCGGATGGCTTATGTCGTAGCGCAGGGGAGATCGCGTCAATGACCTGTCGTGCGACCGCGTCCTGCAGTTCAAACAGGTCTTCCATTGTCTGATCAAAACGACCGGACCAGGCAACATCACCATCGGCCACGTTTTCCAGCCGAAACATCGCCCGCAGCTTGTTGCCGAGTGACTGCAGGCTTCCACTCAGTACCATTTGTGCGCCGAATCTCAGGCCGACGACACGGGTATCGAGTTTTTCTTCCTTGAGCGAACTCGCAGAGTAAACATTGAGGCCATCGACTTTGGACAGACCGAACAGGACCTCGTCCGAAATTCCCTCACACAAATACTCGATATTCGGATCACTGCTGCGGTTGATGAGCGGCAATATTGCAATTGAGTACTTGCCTTGACCGATGTCGGTCATGGCCTGGAGCGTAACAACCGGAGGCGCCAGCCGGTAGCCTTTCTTGGGCAACGTCTCGATGTACTCGATCGTACTGCCCTCACTTGCGAACGCCTGACGTAATTCTGCAATGCAATTGTAGATCGTGCCGCTGGACACGACCTTTCCGGACCAGAGGTCGTCGTGAATCGATTCCAGGGTTGCGACCTGGCCTCCCAGGTCCGCCAAGTAGACAAGGACTTGCATGACCTGAGCGCGCAGGTTGATGGTCTCGGAAGCCGTGCTGATCCGATTCATTGACGGCTCTACTAGCCAGTCACCTACAGCAAATGATCCATGTACGTCCGTCAAATTGCCTCCTCGTTTCGATCGGTCAGTAAGGCCGTTGAACCTTTCCCGTTGATTATCCTACAAAAATTCGATGGTGGGGCGGAGGTCTGTCCTCCGGTGGCATGCTCCGTGAGAAAAATATGAGGAAAAACGGGAAGAACTGTCAGGTGCAGGCGAACGTTGGTCTCTAGTGTAGGCACCGTGATGAGTAATCAGACCCAACCAACAGGAGTAACACATTGTGCTTAAGTACGTTATCGAACGCGAAATTCCCGGAGCCGGCGACTTCACTGACGAGGACCTCAAGGGAATCTCCCAGAAATCCTGCGAAGTCCTCGATACATTGGGAACGTCGATCCAGTGGATACAAAGCTATGTCACCGCCGACAAGATTTACTGCGTCTACAGGGCTGCCAACGAAGATCTCGTTCAACAGCATGCTAACCGGGGCGGATTTCCGGCCAATTCAATCGCCGAGGTTCGCGCGATGATCGAGCCGGCGACCGCCGAGTGAAAGTGATTCCGTTTCCGACAAAATTGAAAGGAGCAAGATGATGGAAAGACACACCTACAAAGTCGCAGCCTTTGCCGCTTCGCTACTTGTGGTCGTTAATCAAAGTAATGCGGATGACGCGACAACACGAATGTTCATGGACGTACACCAACTCGACTCCGTAACAGCAGAGTCTGTTGCAGATGCGCACCTCAAGGACTTGGCGGTACAGGACAAGTATGGCGTGAATTTTATTCGCTACTGGGTGGATGAAGACAATGCAAAAGTCTACTGCCTTTCGGAAGCTCACGACGCTAAGGCTGTGAGCGCGGCCCATACGGAAGCGCACGGTCTCGTACCACAGAATGTGCACGAAGTGACGGCGGGCGATGAAGCGGCCGCGAACGGTGGATCGAAGTTGTTCCTCGACGTGCACAAGGTGGGTGCGGGCAAGGTTACCGCGGACGATGTTGCAGCCGCTCATGAAAAAGACCTTGTCACCCAAGAGCTGAACGGTGTGAATTTTATTAACTACTGGGTTGATCCGCGTTCGGGAGACATTTTTTGCCTGTCCGAAGCAGAAAGTGCCGAGGCTGTGCTGGCGACGCACCGCGAAGCGCATGGCCTCGTAAGCGACGAGATAGCGCAGGTCTCCCAGGGAGAGTAGCCCGCTACTATTGCCCGGCGTAGCAGCCGGGCAATCTATCCCCGGAGAATCGTGTGAAATTTTTTCTTACATTGATGGCAGTAACTCTGTTGCCGCTCGCCTTCTACGCAGCCGAACCCACGACTACGACGAAAAATGCTTTGGCGAAGCGCACTCGATCCGAAGCCCTCGCCGAGCTACTGTTGACTGTTCCGCCAGAACAACGAATCGTAATTCCGGCCGTTGGCGCAATGCTCGCGCATCTCGTCGTGTTTGTGGACACCAATTGCCCTTACTGCATGCAACTACATAGCCTGGGTGATGCGATCACAGAGCGTGGTGTTGAAATACACTACATCTTCTATCCGCGTTCCGGTCCATCTGCTGACTCGTACTTCCAGGCCGTCGCGGTCTGGTGCTCCGCCGATCGCCTGGCGACGCTTGAAAAAGTATATAGAGGCGAGAAACTCCCCGCCGCGAATTGTGACCACCCGGTGATGGCGCACTATGAGTTAGCCCTAAAGCTGGGCCTGAAAGGCACGCCGGCTATCATTACTCCGGACGGTGTTATTGCGTATGGCGTACCCAGTCGCGACAGGCTGGTTGATTCTGATGAATACTGATCTTGCCCTGCGATAGGTGGGGTCTCAGTAAGCGGATTTCGCAATCACGTAAGTTATCTATGAGTGACGGTGGGTGATCCAGGTTTGGGCACCAAGGTGGGCACCCAGCGACAGTTCGTAATTGCAGGACGTAGCCGGAATCGACCTAACTCGCTGTTTTAAGATGGTGGCCAGGGGCAGATCGATTCGCGAAGCAAATCAAGACAGACGAACGAAGTGAGTCGGCCCGAAGGGTGAGCGCCGAAGGCGCGAATCAATCGAACTGCCGACACGCGGATTTTCAGTGAACGGATTTCACGATGCAGCGTGACCCAAGGTAACCCAAGAGCACGTAACGCAGCAGAATTGTTGCTTGGTAAGTTACGTTAAGTCACCTTGAGTGATCATGGTTTGGGCACCAAAGTGGGCACCACGGTTCGGGGGGCGGGCTGCAACGGCGGCCCTCGAGATGTTGGAGCGTTATCAGCGCTGCATGCGTGGCCAATGTTTTGTCAAATGCCGCTTGAAACAGAGCGGTTGCTGGCTTACGTTAGCCTTACTGACAAAGGCAAACCCGTCGAAAGACGGGGACGCAAAACCACCGGTCTAATGACGATAATCGTCTACGACAGCGGAGTCGCCAGATGAAACTCGCGGATACAGGGTTGCGCAAACAACCGTTTCTAGCTCAGGGGAAACCACTGGTACTGGTCCCCTACTCCTCCCAGAGAAACGCGATCCATTTTCTCGACGAGACCCGCGTCAACAAACGTGGCTTAGGCTTGTTCCATGGCCCGCCGCTCTCCGGCAAGACCACGATCATTCAGCAATTCGCGAGTTCGCTGCCGCGCGACCACGCGGTGGCGATCGTCGACGGGGCGCGCACGGACCCGGCCAAGCTCCTGAAAGAAATCCTGGGCCAGTACGGCTACGACCATGGCTTCAATAGTGCCAGTGAGCGTTTCAACATGATCCGGGTGGTCGCAATGCAGCAGGCTGCGAGCAGCCAGGCACCGGTACTCGTCATCGAAAACGTCCACAAGATGAGCCCCGTTCTGCTGGAGATGCTCTGCGAGCTGGCCGAGATGTCGTTCGATGGAACCAGCGCGCTGCGGATCATTCTCTCAAGTGACCGACCGATGCTGCCCATCGTCGAAGCGCCGGCCATGCAATCGATCGAGACCCGCCTGACGGGCAAGTTCCTGTTGAAACCGTTGACGCGGACCGAAACGGCCGCCTACGCGCACAAGAAACTCAAGAGCGGCGGCTGTAGCGACCCCAGGGCCGTGATGCCACCGGCGGTGTGCGATCGACTGCATTCGGTGTCGGGCGGCTGGCCCGGTGTAATCGATCGGCTGGCAATGATGGCGCTGGCGAAAGCCGAGCGCGTCCCCTTGCTGGTCGAACACATCCCTAAGAAGTCGCCAAACGTCGTCGAGCCGACGCCGCAGCTGATCCTGACCTTCAAGCGAAAGACGCTGAAAAAGATCAGTCTGGATAGGCCGCGCATTTTGATCGGGCGAAACGCGCTTTGCGATATCGAGATCGTCCACGAATGGATTAGTCGACATCATGCCCTCGTCATTCGGAACGACGAATCGACGCTGATCGTGGACATGAAGAGCCGCAACGGCACCTGGGTCAATGGTGAGCGCGTAAAGAACCACGTCCTCATCAACGATGACATCATTTCCCTGGGCGATCATCGCCTCAAGTTCGTTGATCCGTCGGCTACCAGTCGGACCACAATGCGCGGCGCCGGATGGGACGACACGACACTGGCCGAGTCGATCAAGGATTTCCGTAAAGGGTTGTTGCGTCAGTTGAAGAGCACGAGCTGAAGACTCGCCCCGGTGTACCGGGAAGCCGCTTTCGAACTCCAGAAAACACTCGCGATCACCAACGACGGTTTCCTGTATCGGGACATTTCTCATGGCGCCGGATCGGAACCCGCTGATCACCCGCCTCGGGAGTAACTACACAATCTTGGAGACGACGCAGGTCGTTGAAAAAAATGGTGGCCAGGGGCGGAGTTGAACCACCGACACGCGGATTTTCCGTTTGGCGGTCGACGTTTTCTGGCTATATTTATCAGTAAGTTACTGGGGCGCCCGTTGCCCAATTTGCATCACAGTGCATAACGGAG
>Ga0070723_10000457_pt1 | contig 10795 bp, 10 predicted proteins | sample tdAd002_FD_67277 | JGI IMG/M metagenome (GOLD analysis project Ga0070723, IMG submission 67277) | Marine sediment microbial communities from the Atlantic coast under amendment with organic carbon and nitrate - tdAd00.2 | ecosystem: Environmental > Aquatic > Marine > Coastal > Sediment | place...
TATACACATCGTTAGTGGCTTCTTTAGAGGTGCAAAGTTTTTCTTTAAGACTAAAGTTATTAATAATAAATGTATTATCTTGATATAAACTCCCGTTTGCTCTATATAAGGTAATTTGACTATTTGTATATAACCTTTTCAATTCATTGTGCTTTTTTGTACATTCCGCGTTATTGTTAAATGAAAATCTTAGCACAGGACCACTTGTATTATATCCAAAATCGGTTACATAACCGAAAAATTCACCATCGCTTAGATAAATATAATCATTTCTCATCGGTCGAGGTGTTTTAAATTGTTTCGCATTCTGAAGTGCCAACTCAATATAACAAGCACCCTTACATCCTTTATAACAGGGTTGCGATCCTTTATTACTCTTACAACAACACGCTAAAGTTTTTCTATATCCAGCTATGGGATTTCTATACGGTGCCCCGACTCTAGATGACCCTAATACTTTATATTCTTCATGCTGAATATGCAAATTACTCTCAAACATGCCAGCCCATACTCCTTGCGTTGAGCTTTGGCTTTGGCTTGGTTGTTTAAAAAATAATCCAAATACGCCAGACATGATGTAAGGTTGTTTACTATCTAAAACACAAGATTCTCCAGAAGATCTTATTATCAGTCTGACATTTAATGGGAATGCTCCTGAGCAATTTTTTGATTCCTCTTGTGTTTGGCCCAATGGAATACATTCATATGCATTTGGAAAAATAATATCTTCAATAATACCAATTTCCTTAAATGGAGGATTGGGGATATTACTAACTACATATGCAGTAGAAACAATATTGCCTGGTTGAAATACTGTACCATTAACCAATTCATTGTGCCATATATATTGAGTGATATTTTCTATCAAAAAATAATTTCTACAACATTGTTTGCCACATCCAGCTATTGTACAGGAGCAGTTATTATAAGGCTCGCCTGTGGCAGGGTCTATTATATCCGAAGTTCGACCAGTATTATTTCTAGCATTAAATCTGGAATTTTTGCTTTGATATTTATTTACTAAACCTGTACTATTAAATGTGTTATAAATTCTAGATCCATCTGTGTTATGTAATTTTGTTCTACTATTTCTTATTTTAAAACTTGGCATTTATATTAACAAAAGAAAAAATAGGAGTGATATATAATGAGTATTGTTGTATATATTTTAATAATTGCATTTGGATTTTTAATAGTTAACCATATATTTGAACATGGTTTTAAAGCAATAGAGGAGATGGTAGGGAAAAATATACATTCTTTAGCAGGTAAAGTAGGCGGAAAGGGACATTCTATTTCAAATTTAAAAAAAAAATTAAATGAAACTCTAAATCGCAGTAACGACCTTCTTAAAAAAGTTAAATCATCCAAACAAACAAAGGGTTTAACTAAAGCGTCCGGTACCCATCCATCTACACAATCATTAAATTTAAAAGTAAAGCCTGTAAAATGTGAAAGTTTTCAAAATCAAAAAACATTAAATAAATTACAGAGTGATAGTATTACACATACCACTTTACTTGGATCATTAAATGGTATTATATCAAATATTAACGCGAATATAAAAGACATACAGAATGAAATAAAAAATGATTAGATAAGAAATAATAAGGAATACATATATAATGAATTTTTATATATGTATTTTTCTGTCATTTATTTTTACAATTTTAATTTTGAAATATATGTTTAAGACATCAAAAGAAAATTTAACAAATAAAGACACGTCGGAATCCAAAATCACCATGAAAGAAGAAAACAAAGAAGAGAGTAATTCTGTTGAGAATTTAAATTCAAATATAAAATTAAATAAACAAGAAATTGATAAATTACAAACTAAAAATACAGATTTAAATACGCAATTGGATAAATTAGAAAAAAAAGTTGATTGTATAACGGCGGGAAATGAATCACACGCAAATGCTGTCAAAACAAAAATAGCACAACAAAAAAAACAAAAAAGTATGCTAAAAAAAATACCTACTAAGTTTTCTCCCTCTTAATAGTAATCTAAACCGTATCTTCAATTTCAAATCTCCTAGCTTCAATATAATTTAAAGGATTATCTTGAACAGAAAGAATGCGTTCTCCAATGTTTCTTATATTCATTTTTTGAATGGTTTTATTATGACTTCTACTATAAAAGAATATCGTATGAAGTTGCATCATCGAAGTGACAGGACTCCAATAAGATATTATCGTCACATCTTCTATGAATTTTGCAAACATTAGAATAAATAAAAAACTAGTTATAATGAAACACGTGTATATTAATTTAGGAAATATTGCGTGGTAATAAACCGATTTTCTTTTTATATTAGAATTAATTTTAACTAATAATATCAAAAATGTTATAGTAGATAAAGAAAATGTAGCTAATCCTTGATAGTATGACCAGGCTAACCATTCGTCATTTCTCATTTTATAAGGTAAATTGAGAGACTCTAGCTGAAAAACCTTTGTACTCGCAAATTTCGATGTCCCATCTAAACTCCATAAAAATCCACCTAAAACCCACCCTAAAACAACACTTAACGACAGTTCTCCACAAACGCCAAAACCACCATAAATTTTATACGTTTCCAAAGGGTTTACCCTTTCTATTAAATAATGTGCTCTACAAATCTCGCATCTTCGTGAACTGTCTCTTCCTACGGTTTCTTCTCGCCATCGTTGCAGACACGACTCATGTACCCATTTTGATGTTCCGTCACAAGAACAGGGACTTATTAGTTGTTCTTCCAAACCATCTTCTAAGCAAATTCTACATTCTGCCATAATGTATATTATATGTATATTTTAATATACTTATTATATAATAATGACATCTAATGGGAAATCTTCTTTTTTTACTACAGCAGCCAATGATCCATCGGCATTAGGTGAAAAATATACAGGACCTAATTATATTTATAGTAAATGGATAAAATCTCCTTCAGAAATGGGAATGAGTGGTGGCGCGTCACTGGATGATTTGGCAAATAATGTTTCTGGACTAGTAAATTACATGACTATTTTAACAGAAGGTGGTGGACCTGCTCTTAAAACTGGGGGTCAAAATTTAGGAGATAGGTATTTTTTAAGTACCGGAGGAAAGTGTCAAGATTCTCAAGGAAATTCGGTGACACGGTCTATTTACATTGATAATGTCCCGGATGGAAATTCGCCAGCTTTAAAAAAGTTAGGGATGGCTGATAGCGCATTCAATGGGTTAATACCAGGATTATTAAATGATGTAATGCAATTAAATCCAGTTCAGATGTTTGGAGCATTTGCAAAAGGAAGCTCGCCTAGCTGTACAAATATTCATATGAAAACAATTGATGTCAATAATAAAGATGGTACTGGTAGCGGATTTGTAGTAGATAGTGAAGTTAAAACTATGAATCCATGTTCTTTTGTAAGCGGAAAAAATCCAGTTAGTGGAGATGTTTGCGAAACAAAAGAATCTTTTGTTAATGCAAACATGAAAATTGGAAAAACACAAGATTTAGCGGTATCTTCTTTTTCAAAAAGACGACCTTTAGCAGATTTGTACACTGCAGCGGTTAGTGGATTATTCGTCTACTTGATTTATAAAATGCTTTATAGAAGTAATTAGAATTATTATATAAAAAATCTAATTACCTATTCTTGGCAATGTTAATTCTATAAAATAAGGTTGTAGAGGTTTAAATATATATTCGATTGTAAATGGTAATAATGCAAAAACTAGAACAATACCTAACCAAGGATGCATGGAACAATTATTCCCACCAACCTGGATACCTGTTGCCAATGCTTCGTTTTTGCTCTTTTTTGACATAGAGCCTGGACCGCCTGTTATTTGCTTTTCTTGTTTTTGAGATAAAGGATTATTTACTGTTTTTACTTTTGGTTTTGGTTCTTCAGTTGATTCTTCTGTCGAATTTACAAATGATGTAAACAATCCCGAGATCGATGCCAGAGTAAATCCTCCGGTTATGCCGTTATAAATCAAAAATATAAGTGATATAATAAATATACCCCAGTAAAGATAACTAGTATATTTTTTAACTGTTTTTGAAGTTTCGCTTTTATCATTATAGAAAGTACTCATTCTATTTGCGATTGCTCTTTTACTTTTTTCATCGGCAATTTGTTTTTGATCCGATGATATATTTTGTTTATAGTATTTTACCAAATCCTTGATTCTTTTTTGATATATCTCTTGTGATTTTAAAATTCCTATATTTTTTTTTATAGCTGATATATCAGCAGTATAATCTTTTGTAATTTTATCGATTGTTATATTTGCAGCGTTTAATGCTTTTTTATCCTGAATTCTTTGATAATAATCAGATCCTCTTTTTGTAATGGGAAATCCAGCTGCCTCTTTTTCTACTTTATCACTTGCATCTTGAAAACTTTTAGTGGCTTTTACAAGACCTGCTAAAGTACTTTGCAATTGGTCTTGACAATTGAGTATTTTATTCATATCTGCTTTGGTAATTTTTGGTTTATTTGACATATCAGTTGTATAATATATAGAAATTAATAAATATTTTGGTGATTTATCAAAATATTTAATTAAATGGTGCAAAACTTTCAGTAGCGGATATACCTTTTTTACTACCCATGCCAGAGGTTGCCTTTATCAAATCTTTGTTTAAATCTTTAGTTACGCCTTTATATGCTCTTTCTACTCCTTTTTTGACTTTATGATATTCTCCCTCGGCATCTTTTTCCGCTTTATAAAATTCCCCCTTCGCTTGGTCGTAACCTTGATCAAAGAATTTTTTATCAACTTCCCATACGCTTGGCTGGTGACCACCCGGAGTGTCATTGGACCATTCGAACTGATTCCAATTCATGGGATTTCTGTAATAGTTCCACCAGATGCGTTTAATAGTTAAAAATATTGCTACGGCAATAGATAATGCAATTAAACCATTCCCAAGAAGATTCCATCCTAAGCCATTAAGATAAACCCCTCCTAAAATAAATAAACTGCAAAATGCTATTGTTTTAAAAATACTGGCATGGGATCGAAATCTGTTATACTCATAATTAGTAATTTCAACCATTCGATGTTTATTTGTTCTTGAATTAATAAGTTCCTGTGTCTGATTTTCAATACTTTTTATTTGATCCTCTCCAACATATAACATTGCTATTTGATCTTGTAATGCTGTTCTCTCACTTGATAATGTACACTGAGTCGAAGATGACACATAAGACAACTGCTGTAATAATCTAATGCGAGCACCCTGTACAGCTTTTAATTGGTTCGTTAATCTGTCCATTTGTGCTTGATTTTTAATATTTCCAGTCCCGTCTGTATCATTTTTCATTTCATTTAATATATCGATCTCTTGCTTTTGAAGTTGTTCTATATCGTAAATAATCTTTGGTTTGTTTTTAGAATCTCCTCCAAAAGGCATTAATACTGCACATTGATTTGCTGGTGAACTCATATTATATATAATATGATATCATAAAAAATTATATTAATTGCTAGATTTTAACTTTTTAATTACAAGAAACATCCCCGAAATTGCTAAAATAAACCAAATATAATAACTAATATTAGCACTCTGCGATTTAAAATTGACATCTTCATATATTCCTTCCAAGTTATTTTTCATTTTTTTATCTTTTTCAAATTTTTCATATAATCTCTTGTATTTCTGCATATCCCTTAATAATTTTCTACCTACAGCCGATTGTTGCATTTTTGTAGCCAGTTGACCTTTATTTGTTTGTGAAACTACATCTGACATAACCTTAGTCTTGGCATTCAAAATTTCATCAAGTACTTTAAACTTTAAAATTTGAACATAGAGATTATCATATGGTGCACTTTTACATTCATCCACCAATTCAGATGGACTTGGTAGTTTAGTATAGCCTTTGGGTATTTGCAATCCCATACCGTTTCCAACTGTTTTCAATTCCGTTTTTGGAAATTCTCCACCCGGCGGTAAAGGCACGACGCATTTTCTACCCAAGTTGGTTTTCATTTCTTTCTTCTGCCACGGCCAATGAATTCCTAAAAATCCAGTATCTGCATCATATTGACCGCAATTCTTTTCCTGTCCAACTTCACCGGATTGAACCATTCCATTTGGACAGGGATCTGGTCCAAATCCTGGACCCCCACTTCCACATTGTAGCCATGGAGTTTTTTCAGTAACTGATGTCTGATTAAAAGCTTTGATACCTTTACTTATTCCGCCCGCTGGGTAAGTTCCGGGTTCCCACGAATCTGGATTATTGTAAAAAATTTGATCCGTTCCCGAATTTGTTATATTTTTTGGATAACATAAATCATTACACGATACTGAAGGATGTCCTGCGTCCATATAAACCTTAGTACCATCAACGCACACGCAGAATCCCGACTGTTCTGGTTTAATTTCTATATCACAACCTCTTCGTCCAGCCTTATTATCAGCAGGTGTTCCTACATTTGCTTGGTTATTTAAATTTTGCGTTGTTCCAATCAAACTGTTGCCGTCAAAAAGCCCATCAACAACTCTCTTTCCATCCTGACCTACAATATATTCTTGACCAAAATAACCGGATCTACCGTTTTTGGTATTTGTAAAACCCTGACAATACTGCTTGTGTCCTGAAAATGTATGTTTAGCACTTACTCTACTTCCGGGGACATAATTAGGATCCGTAATTCCCATAGCACAACCAGATTTGAATATTTTAGCCCACTGTTTCTCTAATTTTTTAAGATTTTTATCAACCTCTTCCGGAGATACATTTAAACCTTTCATTTTTTTTACCAAAGAATCATTTGCCAAACCATCATATATTTTCTTAAATGTATTGCTACTAGAAGCCACTAAAGTTCTTAAACCATTCGGATTAACAGCTTTCATTTGTGCCAATGTATTTGCCTGCTCTACTGATCCCCTGAAATTCTCAATATTTTTAGTTGTTTCATATATATCGCCTGTTGCCAATGGATTACTTCCTAATAATTTGTTTATAGTGTTTCTTATTTTCAAATCGGATTCATTTACTATTTCGGTTCCTGGACCGACAGGTTTTCCTTCTTTCGCATCTCTATTTAACCACCCAACAGGACCATATGAACCCATTCTTGCCGGATCCGTTTCAAAACCTCTTGGATCCACGCTGCGCCTAGTTATAATTTCTCCATCATCAGTGACACTTCCAACTGAATATGGTTGTAAATTATTTTCAAATCCCTCTTTTTTATGACTTTTATAGTAATCAAGTCCGTGACTAGAATTTTTATCTCCGTTGATTGGGGATGTACTTGCCATGTGATTTGCACCTTGTGTTGTTTGTGCTAATAAAAATAGAAAGTATAATTTTTCCTGTGGACTTAGATCATCAAATGGTTCAAAAAAATTAAATTTAGCTATTAACTCTTCGTAAAATTCTAATGCATTCATGTTTTCTTGCAATTGTATAGTTTTTAAATAATCGGAAGTAAGTGAGTCTGGGTTAATATTTGCATATTTGGATTGTTTAAGAGATGTTGCTGCTTTTGCCATTGCTTTATCGCCTGCTGTTTTTCCATTTAAATAACCCATAAAAACTATACCAGTTATAACATCACCCGGACTTTGTGGTTTTTTTTGTCCTTTCAGTTTTTTTAAACTATTACTAATTGCATTTTCAGCAAGTTCGGATGGTTCATTTTCATTATCACCAAATAATTCGCCTATATCTATCAGGATCTCATCTAAGATTTGCCAAATGGTCGGATAGGGGGGTTTATTACCTCTATATGTCGTCGAGGATGATGCAAATTTACCGATTCCACAACCATAAAGACACGCATTTAAAGCGTCATCCGCTTTATTTTTACGACATGATTCAACACAATCTTGGTACTCTTGGGGTTTATTTTTGATATCAGTTATAACCCTATCTTTTTGTTTTTGCCATTTATGCATAGAATGATCGAATGATTGTTGCATTCCGATAAGGGCTTGTATTTCATCATTATTTTGCTTTACTACAGCCTGTTGAAAATTTGAACCTTTAATATTTGCAAAGCCTTCTTTCATTAACTCCTTACTACGCACACGGACACTTTTTTTCATTTTACTTCTACGCCTTAATAAAGCCTGACCCTGTTTTAATTCTGGATCTGATATTAATGATTGGTTGTCGATATTTCTTTTCATATTAAAACCGTCATTCGTAATTGATGTGTAACTCATTTTTATCTATATATTATAGATAAAAAAGTAATATATTTATTTACTTAGTTGACGAACAGTTATAACACCTAAAGTAGTAGCAGCAATAAACCACACAATATAATGCAAATATACGGCGTCTAGCTCATTTTGTTTATCTTGATATTGACCATCAAGACTATTTGAATCTTGTAATAAAGAATCGAAAGTTTGCTTTTTTCTCATTAATTCATTAACTTGATTTTTAAGTTGATTTCTTTGCGAATCCCGACTTTTATTTATATTATTACTTGATTTATTTATACCGTATGTATGTTTAATTATTTTATTAGCTTGTTGCATTATTTGTATATTAAGCTTTTTAATTTGGGATTTTAAATCTGAAATTTTTCCCGTCTCAATTACAGTATTGATATTTACACTTTGAATATTTTTAAGTTGAGTTATCAATGTTTCATATTTATGTTCCATCTTGGATAATGTATCAAATTCTTTATTATCTAAATTAGGCAAAGTGCTGTTATTTTCTAAAGGTTCTATTATTGCACCCCCCATTGTTTGATTTATTAATGCTAGATGAGAATATACTGGCTTTTCAATAATTTTTTGCATTTTATTAAATCTAGCTCCTTGCATTAACGAAGCTTCTCCTAAATGATTATTTTCTGATTTTTGAGGTAAAAATATTTTTGATAGAAAATCTGCCATGTCTTATAATGTAATGATAGAAAATGTATTTTTGTAATTCATTTAATAATATTTATATATGATCGCGCTAGCTCCCAAAACCGCGGCTACATAATATGCGGATGTCATATAATTTTCTTGGGCGGTTGTTTTAATATATTCTTCTCTAGGTACAGCTGCTTGTTGCGTATTTATAGTTTGATTTAATGTATCATTTTCAATATCTACTTCCGCTTTCAATAAATCTAAATATTCATCTAAATTCTGTATCGATTTATTATTCTCTAAGATATTTGAATTTACTTGACTATATAAATGAAAAGTTTTTGCCCAAGTATCGTTAAGCTGATCTTGACTTGAACCGCTTGTATTTTTCTTACCTTCTAAATATTGTTGTTGTAATGCTTGTCGATAATTATCAATTGAAATTAAAAATTTATTTTGTAATGACCATAATTTATTTTCAATTTGCTGAATTGCTATATCACTCGTTTCCATCTTATAATATAAATATATTAAATCAATAACATAATCTATAATATTTGGATGTAATAGCAGTTGGCGATGGTCGAATAATTTCCGCTACCTCACCGGGTCTTAAACCAATTGCTTGTGCCACTGGATCAAAACGAGATATTTCTGGAAACTGTTTGTCATTTGTAATATAGTATTTTTTCTTGATTTCATCCTTGTCTTCTTGCGACAGTACAGTATGATCGGGAACATCCACATGTTTCAATACATTAAATAAGTAGTCATTCAAATTATAGATATTGATAAATTTTTTATCGTTGGTATATACTTGGCTAATAATAGACTTTAACCCGTCATTTACTTTATATTGTTGAATAATGATAAGTTCATCATCTGGTTCTAAGACATTTTCAAGGTCAAATAAATCATCAATATAATCATAAATTTGCGCGCCATTCGATTTGATTTTTCCTCCCATATGGTATTTAATAAATACCTTTTTTCCAGTTTCAGAATTTGTCAATAACATATCTAGTTGATCATTTTTCCATAAGTTATAAATTTCAGTTACGCTGAAATCTTTGTAATCGGTAACATCGAACCCTCTTTTCTCACTTAATTGATCCAATATGATCGCTCTTGAGCGAAATATTTTCGAAACTACAGGACTATAACTAGCGCTTTGCGACATGATTGTATACTATATACAAATTAATTTTAAATATAAATATAAATCAATTTATTTACACCCTTGAAACTTTAAAATGAGACAAAAATTAAATATGAACAACTTCATCAAATAAATTTAATTTCCAGTGTCCTAAAAGACCAACATAATTATTAGGTAAGTGATATATTTTACAATATTTATTCAACTTGTTATTTATTAATGGTATTACAGTCATTTTATATTTTTGTGTCATTCCTATGGCAGCAGCCTCTCTTATTCCGTATCCTCTTATATTTTTAATGTCAAATAATTTACTTTCTAAAAACATATTAAATTCGTTTTTATCATATATCCAAAAAGCACAATAATGATTTTGATCATTTATAATAAATTTTTGTCCCTTAATATTAACAGTTTTTGTTAGAAATTGCTTTATTTTACCATTGGGGCTTGTGGCATTATCTGTAGTATAATGTTTTCCTTTTTCATCTAATTCTATTCGAAAAAACCCTAAATTTATATTATTTTTAATAAGATTATCCTTATATTTTAACCAATATGAAATAGCTTCTTTTGGTACAAGAATATCATCTTCAATATACATAAAAATATCATATTTATCTTTTTGTAATTTCATTAAATTTCTATGTTGCCAAGTTAAATAATAAGGATGTATTGATAGATGATGAATTACTAACTCTATTTTTCCATTAAAATATTTCCCAAGTATATCTACTGAAAAATCTTTATTAGTATGTATGTATATATCTGTTTCATAATTATAATTATTTATTTCACTTATTACTTTTTG
>Ga0070723_10000460_pt1 | contig 10771 bp, 11 predicted proteins | sample tdAd002_FD_67277 | JGI IMG/M metagenome (GOLD analysis project Ga0070723, IMG submission 67277) | Marine sediment microbial communities from the Atlantic coast under amendment with organic carbon and nitrate - tdAd00.2 | ecosystem: Environmental > Aquatic > Marine > Coastal > Sediment | place...
GTGTGACCGGGAAACGGGCGGCAGGATCGCTGACACGTTCAATATCGATACCGGCTTTCAGGAACAGGGCAGCCGGTTCGCAGTTGTAGTGGCGCAGGGTTTGCTCAATCAGGGCAGCAACACTGCCAAGGGTTGAATAATCCTCTTCAGTACTTTCCATAAGCTGTGTTTTGCATCAGCAGACAAGTCATTGGCACGTAGTGATAAATAAATAGTATCAGTGTTTTGTTACGGTAGCAGCACTAAGTTAACAGGAATACAGCTTGAAAGCCGATCAATGATTGATTCGTATGAACTCGCCATGCTGCCGGTTACTCACATGCTCGGACAGGCAGACCCGTTTGACCGGTACTGCAAGGGTCTGAATCGCCTTGATGAGTCCTACCGCAATGTCGTCAACAACGGGATATGGCTCTATCAGCTGCATACCTACCATGCACTGATTGGTTTGCAATTTGGCGAACAGGCGCAGCGTGCTGTGCACGATTATCAGCGCGCCGTCTTTGCAGCACACGGGGGCACCGGCCTGGCGATTGGGAACGCCATGCTGATGATAGACAGCGCGCTGGGGGTGGAGGAGGTGTTGATTCAAACAGAAGCGGGTGAAATCAGTTTGCCGGTCGAGATGAATGTGTCACTGAGCCTGCTGCTGAATGATCCCGCATCACCGGATTACGCGGAAACAGTGTCGCAGAGAGAGGCACAGATCAGCCAGATGGGTAGAACAGTGGACTGGTGTTTGGCGCGCTGCCTTATTGCCGGGCGCGATGAAATCGTCAGTATCTTCTCACCCATGCTGGCACACATGGACCTGGATATTACCGGCCAGAGGCAGGGTGTTCTACAGTAAACAAGATGTGCGACAGCGTTGTCCCCGGACCGGTTCCGCCTGTTCGGATGACAACGTTTCCCAACCCTGAGTGTGGCGGGGTCGTCGCCTCCCTGGTGGTGTGCCATCCACCAGCCACACGTGATGGCATTGGAGTACGACGTCTCGTGGCCCTCTTCTCCGTGAGTCGCCCCGGTACCGTCCCGGGTTCGTATTGGCGGCCTTTTTCTATCAGTTCCGGTTCGCGGCGAAGTCGACCATCCGCTGGGTCGACCTGAGGGCCTTGAGGCGGATTTCTTCGGGTACGTGGATTTCGTTGCTGCCGTTTTTCAGGACCGCGGCAAGATTACGCAGGTGGTTCATGGCCATCCAGGGGCAATGGGCACAACTTTCGCAGGTGGCACCTTCACCCGCAGACGGGGCTTCCATGAATATCTTGTTGGGCGCGGCCTGTTTCATCTTGTAAAAAATTCCATTGTCGGTGGCCACGATAAAACGCTCATTGGGCAGTGTCTTTGCCGCATTGATCAGTTGCGTGGTTGAACCAACAACATCTGCCAGTTCGATGACCGACTCGGGTGATTCCGGGTGTACCAGGATGGCCGCATCCGGGTGATGTTGTGCAAGATTTATGAGGGCCTCTGCCCTGAAGCGTTCATGCACGATGCAGCTGGCCTGCCATAGCAGCATGTCAGCGCCGGTAACTTTTTTCACATAGTTGCCAAGATAACGGTCGGGTGCCCAGAGGATCTTTTTGCCCTGATCACTGAGGTACTTGACGACATCAACGGCGATACTTGAAGTAACCACCCAGTCGGCACGTGCCTTCACGCTGGCACAGGTATTGGCATACACGACAACCGTGTATTCCGGGTGCGCATCACAAAAGGGGATAAATTTATCCGGCGGGCAGCCGAGGTCCAGGGAACATTCTGCCTCCAGTGTGGGCATTAGCACCCGTTTTTCCGGGTTGAGTATTTTTGCCGTTTCACCCATGAAGCGGACGCCGGCCACGATCAGGGTGGTGGCCGGGTGGCGGTTGCCAAAGCGGGCCATTTCAAGCGAGTCGGCAACACAGCCGCCGGTCTCGTCGGCAATCGCTTGCAGGTCTTCATCGGTGTAGTAATGGGCAACGAGGACTGCATCTTTCTCTTTGAGCAGGGTCTTGATTTCGGTTATCAGCGCCTCGCGTTCCCCGGGAGCATAGTCCGGAGTGGTGACACTGCCGGGCAGCGGGTAGGGCTGGTCCGGTACAAACAGGAGGTCGGTTGCATTGCTCATGTTGACTGCTTTCCAAGTCTTGCGTAGTGCATGCTTAAAGTATACGAGTTGCCGGTTACAGTGTGTTGTGAGATTCCACAGGGTATTGAAGGTAGCTGAACCACGGGTACGGCAGGCTGGCTTGTACAGGACTCAGATGTGTGTCCCCTGTGAGTCCGGGGTTTCCCCGGCAGAGAGCTTTTTGATGAGATCGCGGGCCTCGGCATCACCCTGATCGGCTGCCATCTGCAGCCATCCCGCGGCCTTTTTATGGTCACAGGGAACGCCCTGGCCATGGTAGTACATCATGCCAAGGTTGGCCTGGGCATCGACAAAACCCTGTTGGGCGGCTTTTTCATACCATTTTGCAGCAATCGCCAGGTCCTGTTGCACCCCCGCGCCTTCGTCATACATGACACCCATATTGAACTGTGCCTCGATATCGCCAAGTTCGGCCAGTGGCAGCCATTCCTCGTGGGCATCATCGAAATTACCCTTCAGGTAGGACTGGTAGCCGCCACCCAGGACAGTCCATGTTGGCAGAGCGGCCATCAGGAACGCAGGAACTTGTAGTGATTTTCAGGCATGAGCGACATTCTAGTAATTTATTATAAGGATTAAGTATAGCCATTGTTGGATAGGCTTCATAGAATAGTAGTACGCTACGGTTTTGAGCAAGCCTCGGTTGCTTCCGGTTACTGCGGATAGCCGATGTGTTGCTTCAATTCTTCCCTGTAACCGTATGATATTTGGATGCAGCACATGTACCAGGTCTCGAAATCAGTCTCATTTTGTTATGGACACCGATTGCTCAATTACACGGGCAAGTGCCAGCACCTGCATGGCCATAATGCCCGTGCTGTCATTACGCTGGAGAGCAAGGTGCTTGATGAACGCGGCATGGTAGAGGACTTCAGCGAGGTCAAGCGGCTGGTCTGGTCCTGGCTGGATGAGGAAATTGACCACACCCTGCTGCTGCACCGCGATGACCCGGTTCTACCGGTGTTACAGAGTGCCGGGGAGCGTGTCATGGTCACGGATGAAAACCCGACCGCAGAGGTGATCGCGCGCATGATTTATGAATTCGTAGCCGGCAAGGGTTACCCGGTGACCGGCGTTACCCTGTGGGAGACGGAGACCAGTCATGCCAGCTACCGGCCCGGTAGTTAAGCCTGGAGAAATACTCGTGAGGCCAGTCTCCCGCATGATTGCCCGCTGTTGTTTTATCCTGCTGATGTATCTCGTGGCAGGAACCGCAATGGCTGCCGAGCTTGCAGATGGTGATGATGACAGTGATTTTCTGCAGTTCGATGATCAGCCACTTGATGAGCCCTTGTCTTTTCCCGACTGGTTCAAGCTCAGCTTTCTCGACCTCGGCGAGGATGTGCAGGAAGCGGCGGAGGCGGGCAAGGCAGGCATCATCGTTTACTTCGGCCAGAAATACTGCGCCTACTGCAAACAGTTTCTCGATGACCTCGGCAAGGAGGATATCCGCATCTACATGCAGGAGCGCTTTGACGTCATCGGCACGGATATCCACGGTCACCGCATGCTTGTTGATCTGGAGGGTGATGAACTGGTTGAAAGTCGGTTTGCCACGCGTGAAAAAACCAACTTCACACCTTCTATTGTTTTCTATGACACCGACGGTAAAGAGGCCCTGCGTCTGCGGGGCTATTACCCGCCGTACCGTTTCCGTGCGGCACTCGAATACGTGGCCGATGGCCACTACCAGCATGAGCCGTTCAGGGAATACCTGGCGAGGGCGGATGTGCCGCTGGTGTTTGAGCCGGGCGATCTCAGTGAGGAGGAGTTTTTTATTCCGGGCCCCTATATGCTGGATCGCAGCCGGGTCCCGGGAGAGCGGCCGCTGGTAGTATTTTTTGAACAGGGTGAGTGCCATGCCTGTGACGTGCTGCATACCGGTCCCCTGAATGACCCGGAAATAAGGACGCGTCTCGAACAGATGGAGAATGTACAATTATCTTTCTGGGCAGATACGCCGGTAATTACCCCGGCAGGTGAACGCACCACGGCACGGAAATGGGCCGCGCAGATGGGTTTGTTCTACACGCCGACGCTGGTCGTATTTGATAACGATGGCAGCGAGATCATCCGGGTTGATTCGGTCGTGCAATTCTATCGTCTGCGCAATGTGCTTGATTACATCCTCAGTGGTGGATACAGGAAGTATGATACCTTCCAGCAGTGGCGCGAGACACGCCGGCCAAGGGTGTACAAGTAACTGTTGGGTGATTTTCGTGTAAAAGCAGGGCCGAATTCATTCGGCCAACAAGAACCGGTTTAACCAGAGGAAGGATAGTTTAATGACCCTTACACAAGCCAAAGTTACAACAGTTGTAGTATGCGCCGCCGTTATTCTTTCCATGCTCGGGATAACATGGTGGTATATGGAAACCATGCGCCAGCAAATTCTCGAGAATAACGCATTAACTTCCGCCAGGAGTTATGCGAACACATTTGAGAGTCTGCGCACCTTTTATACCAGGGAGGTTGTTGCCCGCGTACCCAGGGACAGCGTTACGGTTAGCCACAATTACAAGAACATCGAGCACGCGATACCCCTGCCTGCCACGTTGACAATCCAGCTGGCAAAAGAGGTCGGGCGGCGATCAGACGGATTTTCGGTAAGGCTTTACAGCGATCATCCTTTTCCATGGCGGACTGAGTCAGGTCAGCAGGACGATTTTGAGAAGCGGGCAATTCAAATGTTAGCGGAAACTCCGGATGAGCCTTACTACGAGTTTGAACAGGCTCAGGATGGAGGGTATCTGCGCTATGCAACAGCAGATATCATGCGGCCTGATTGTGTAGCCTGTCATAACACGCACCCCGAAACCCCAAAGAAGGACTGGAAGGTCGGAGACCTTCGTGGTGTTCTGGAAATATCAATGCCCATGCGCACGTCCATGAAAACAATAATGGATACGTTTGATTACTTGCTTGTCTTTTTTATTATCGGTGGCGTAATCATACTCACAACGGTTATCTGGGTGCTGGGGGAGAAAAAATGAACCACCTGTCAACTGATCCAGTCATGCAACAACAGCTCCACAAGGGCTTTCGCACCACTGGCATCCTGCTGTTGCTGATTGGCATCATTTCAATTCTGCTGCCCCAGCTGATAACGGCGGTGTTGTCATTATTCATCGGCTCAGTGCTGATCCTGGCCGGCCTGGCGGTCGCCTACGGTACCTGGATTGGCTATCGCAGCAGCGGCCTGGTGTGGCTCAAGCCCTTCGTACTGATCGTCATCGGTTTGCTGATTGCGTTCAACCCGGCCATTGTCGCCGCTGCGCTGGGCATATTGCTGGTGATCTATTTTCTGCTGACCGGTTTCGCCAGCATCAGTTTTTCCCTTGATCTCCGGCCGCTGGGTGGCTGGGTCTGGATGATGCTGAGCGGCGTGCTGTCCATCACACTGGCAGTAATCTTCCTTGCCGGCTGGCCTTTCAGCTCCGCTGCATTGATCGGAATACTGGTCGGCATCAGCTTCCTGTTCGATGGCATTAGCCTGCTGGCTGTCAGCAGCGCAATGAAGACCGCACAGGAACAATAAACGGGCCCTTTTTACTGGTATATTACCGCCTGGCCCGATGACCGGGCAGGCGTTTTGTTTTCAGTTTGGTACAAATGGATGAATACTATGCAAGCATTAGTGCGTTTTTTCGCTGTTTTGATTACAGCTGCAGTTTTTCTGAGCGGCTGCGCCAATATCGGCAAGCTGTCGGAGGGCGGGGCCGAGTTGGCACAGGTTCCTGTAACAGAAACTCCCAGTGGCAAGACCTGGCCGGGCAAGTTTATCTGGCATGACCTGCTGACACCGGACCTCCAGCTGGCCGGGAAGTTCTACGAGGAGCTGTTTGGCTGGCAGGTTGAATACCAGGAACACTACGCAGTAGTGAGTCATGGCGGCAAACATATTGCAGGCATCCTGAAGGTGGAGACAGCAGGTGACCGCGTCAGGGAAGGGATCTGGATACCCTCGGTATCCGTGGCCGATGTGGATGCAGCGGCCAGTCGGGTACAGGCCAATGGCGGAAAGGTATTAAAAGGCCCGGTTGATATGGATAAACGCGGCCGGGGCGTCCTGGTCCGTGATTCGCAACGGGCAGACCTGGTGCTGCTCAAAGCAAAGGGAGGCGATCCGGCCGATGCCGAGGCAGCAATCGGTGACTGGTTGTGGGATGAGATCTGGACCAACGACCCGGATAAAACCAGTTCGTTTTATCAATCCGTGTTGGGATATGACGAGATGGACCTGGGAGACAAGTATGATGTTTTTATACACCAGGGAGAATGGCGTGCAGGCATGCGTCATGTGGGAGATGAAAAAGAGTACAGGCTCTGGATGCCGGTTGTCCGGGTTGCTGACCCCAAGGCGATTGCACAGCGCGTGAGCGAACTGGGCGGTGTCGTATGGGTTGCACCTGATGAGGCACCCAGTGACGGTAACACCGCGTTGATTGGTGATGCCACCGGTGCGTTATTGTTGATACAGCGATGGCCTCCACAGGCTTCCACGGGGGGGCTTTGATCATGAAGCAATCTATCAGACCAGTTGTGATTTTTCTGGCGCTCTCCGGTGTCCTGCTCCTGTCAGGCTGTAGTGGCTCTGGTGGTAGCTATAGCTCAGTTCATTACGGTGTATACAGTGGCTACGGATATCCGTACTACGGTAGAGGTGGAGACAATTATTATTACTACAACAACAGGCCGAATCGTCCCGACAGGCCGGATCGCCCCAACCGACCTGACCGACCGACCACTCTACCTGCACAAAGACCAGGGGGCGGCATGACCAGGCCAAGCATGGGCCGTCCCTCTGGAGGCATGGCAAGAGGCGGTGGCCGCGGCGGTGGTGGCCGTGGCGGTCGCCGCTGAATGTAGCCCGGATGAAACGCACGACTGCAGGGATGCAGGAGGTAGAGCAACGCATGGAGCAGTTGCCGAGTGGAATCCGGGGAAACTGTTATCACAATCCCGGATTTCGTTTCACTCCATCCGGGCTACATTAGAAAATCAGGCTTAAGTAAGCGCCATTCTATCCGCCCCCTTTTTATTATTGGGTAATCGTATCCGCCCGGATCAACCCCTTCTGCTGCGCTACCTTGCGCATCTGCTGCACCAGCTCTGCTGATGTCTTGCCGTCCGCCTTCAGCCCCTGTGTCTGCTGGAAATCCTTGATGGCCTTGCGCGTATTGGTACCGATAACCCCGTCGATCTCCCCGATTTCGTAACCGAGCCCCAGCAGCGCCTCCTGTGTTTCAAACTTGAGCTGCACGGCCTGTCTTTCCGCCTCATAGCCGATAAATCCTTCTCCAAAGGTTGCTGAAAGCGGCAGCTCCCCGGGCCCCGGCCGCTGCAAGGGATGATCATGCAGCAGCATGCCATGAATGGCCCGTGCGAGGTCGCGGTGGTCCTGTGCCGAATTCTTGCGCAGCACGTTGGAGAGTACGGTTACCATGTAATGGAGCCGGTTCTGCCCGGCAGGTGTCTCGATGATCGCCAGTGAGTTCATGAAGTTTCGCTTGTTGCCATGATATTTCTTGCAGGTGAAGCCTTCTTCAGGTTCACAGCTGTACAGGGAACCCGACTTGAAATAAACCGCCGAGGACCTCAATACACCGGACGATCCATAGCGAATGCGCCGTTCCGTGATATACAGCAGCCGCTTGATCTCAAGGCTGGAAAACGCGTCTACCAGTTTTCCCTGCTCCATCTTGAGCGTGAATTTCATCAAGGCACGTGGCGTGGCATAGCTGCTGGTTCCCGGAACCCGTTTCTTGCCTTCGCGCGTGAAGAAACTGCCCTGGCGAATCATGCCGAGATCGAGACCGTTACGGGTAACCGGGGACTGTATCGCCGCTTCGAAGATTTCCCCCAGCTGCTTGCGTGGTGTCTCCTTGAAAAAGCGCGCCTCCTCTTCCGGTGAAACCGGGTAGGCCTTGCCGTAGTGCTTCAGCAGGATCAAATGCTTCTGCACCATACCGGCTGCGGAGTTGGAGCTCGGTGACATCATCCAGTCAAGATAGACGTACAGCGAAGCGCGATCACCCGGTTCGATCGGCCGCCGTGTGATCTCGCCGGTCGCCTCGTTCCATAAACGCACCGTGTGGTGATCGTATTTACTGAAAACATCGGCCGTGATCATTGCCTCGCGCAAAACCCGGCGGCGCGCCTCTATATCATCGGGGTAGATGTCGGCCAGGGCCTGGAATATCCCGAGCGCAACAAGGATCTTGCCTACACTGCCCGGGTTCTGATGCTGGTTGCCGTTCCACTCCGCGTAGCGGGGATGGTCCGGGTCTGAAAGATCCAGCAACGCGATGCCATAATCTTCCACATGGCTGCCGAGCATCTTTTTTACTTCCTCGGTCAGTGCCGGTTCGGCTTTTGGCAAGCGGAAATCCGGTTGATCGAGCAGTTTCAGCTTGACCTTGCTCAGTGGCAGCAACTCACCAGCCGGGCGTTTCTTCCCCGGTTTTTTGCCTTCCTGTACCAGCCGTTGTGCCTCCAGCCGACCGATCCCGGTACTCTCATAGCCATCCAGGGGGTAGGCGCCAGCCAGGCTGGACTGAAGCAGCAGCCAGAGGCTTGTACATCCTGCCAATAGCAGGGGTGTGAGATTTCGGGTATTTATCATGTTTATTCACCTCTTGTGTGTTACCGGATTATAAAGGTACCGGATCACTGCTGTCCCTTTTTTGTAGGAAGGCCTCGCGCCCGTCTTTTCTGTAGACTCAACACCATACTCTGATCCAGTCATTACCATCAGCAGGGGGAATCCATGTCTCAAACAAAAATATTACTTGAAGAATCCGAGATCCCGACACACTGGTATAACATCGTGGCCGATATGCCCAATGCGCCTGCGCCGCCGCTCGGGCCGGACAGCCAGCCTATTGGCCCCGAGGCGCTGGCGGCCATCTTTCCCATGGAACTCATTGGCCAGGAGGTGTCGGCTGAACGCTGGATACCGATTCCGGAGCCGGTGCGCGAAATCTACCGGCTGTGGCGGCCAAGCCCGTTGTACCGGGCCCGCAGGCTGGAACAGGCGCTCGGGACACCGGCAAAAATCTACTATAAAAATGAGGGAGTGAGCCCGGCAGGTTCGCACAAGCCCAACACGGCCGTTCCCCAAGCCTGGTACAACAAGCAGGCCGGCATCAAACGGCTGTCAACCGAGACGGGTGCCGGCCAGTGGGGTTCGGCGCTGGCACTGGCCGGGCAGATGTTTGGTATCGATGTGCGGGTTTACATGGTGAACGTGAGTTACCAGCAGAAACCCTTTCGGCGCTCCATGATGCACACCTGGGGTGCCGAGGTGCTTGCCAGTCCGACCGACCAGACCGAGAGCGGGCGCAATATCCTGGCGCAGGATCCGGACTCACCGGGCTCGCTCGGCATTGCCATTTCCGAGGCGGTCGAGGAGGCCGCCTCGCGTGACGACACCAACTACGCACTGGGCTCGGTATTGAACCACGTCCTGTTGCACCAGACGGTCATCGGGCTGGAGGCGAAGTTGCAGCTTGAAAAGATTGGTGCCTACCCGGATATGGTGTTTGCACCCTGTGGCGGCGGTTCCAATTTTGGTGGCGTGGCCTTTCCGTTCCTGGCCGACAAGGCGGCAGGCAGGGAAGTGCGGCTGGTCGCCGCGGAACCGGATTCCTGCCCGACCTTGACCCGGGGGAAGTACGCCTATGACTTCGGTGATACGGCCGGACTGACACCCTTGATGAAGATGTACACCCTCGGGCACGACTTTGTCCCGCCCGGTATTCATGCCGGTGGCCTGCGCTACCATGGTGACTCGGCACTGGTGTCCCAGCTTTATAACGAGGGCCTGATCGAGGCCGTGGCCGTGCCGCAGCTGGCCACCTTCGAGGCAGGGCTTGCCTTTGCACGCAGCGAGGGCATCATCCCCGCGCCGGAATCCAATCATGCCATCCGCGCCTGTATTGACGAGGCGATGCAGTGCAAGGAAAGCGGTGAACCAAAGACGTTGCTCTTCAACCTCTCCGGGCACGGCCACTTCGACATGGCGGCCTATGACAGTTACTTCAGGGGGGAGTTGGGTGATTATGCGTTCCCGGAGGAGGAAATCAACAAGGCGCTCGCACGCCTGCCAAAGGTGGCCCTTTCTTGATCAGGCGCTGCCCAGAAGATTCTCGATCTTGCCGAGCAGGCGTTTGAGATCGACCGGTTTGGTATCGTAGTCATCGCAACCGGCCTCGCGTGCCTTTTGCTCGTCGCCCGCCATGGCATGTGCAGTCAGGGCAATCACGGGAATCGACAGTGTGGCAGGATCTGACTTGATCTGGCGGGTTGCTTCCCAGCCGTCCATGACCGGCAGACTTAGATCCATAAGAATGATATCCGGGTTGCTGGAGGATGCCATCTCAACACCGGCCTGGCCATCAACCGCTATCACGACTTCGAAACCCTTGCGCTCCAGCCGGCGCGTCAGCATGTCGCGGTTCATTTCATTGTCTTCAACCAGCAATATCTTGTTCATTATACTTTCCGGGCTACGTGTTGATGTTGCACGCGGCCACGGCCTCACTCACGCGTTCCAGTAATTCATCACGGGTGTAGGCGTTCTTCTCAAGCACTGCCTCGACATTTCCAGCCAACCTGTCACGGTCATCTGCGGTCAGG
>Ga0070723_10000462_pt1 | contig 10743 bp, 8 predicted proteins | sample tdAd002_FD_67277 | JGI IMG/M metagenome (GOLD analysis project Ga0070723, IMG submission 67277) | Marine sediment microbial communities from the Atlantic coast under amendment with organic carbon and nitrate - tdAd00.2 | ecosystem: Environmental > Aquatic > Marine > Coastal > Sediment | place...
CGATCGATCACCGCGTCAGGAATACGACCTCGCGCTATTTCCTTGAGTACACCCTTACCCTCGTGCTTGAGTTTTAGTTCAGGAGGACAGGCAGCCGCGAGCTCCACCAATTGATGATCGAGAAAAGGTACCCGGGCCTCGAGCCCCCAGGCCATAGTCATGTTATCGACTCGCTTGACCGGATCATCAACCACCAGGGTGGTCACATCGAAGCGCAATACTGCATCCATAAAACTGTCAGCCTCGTCGGTATTCAAATGCTCCTCGATCAGCTCCGAGGTGTAGTTTCCAGCCCTGTACGCTGGCGCTACCGTTTGGCAAAATTCATCATGATCACGATCTACATAATAATTTGAAAATCGCTCCACTGCAGTACCCTCGGCAGCCTCCATTTGCGCATACCAGAAATAGCCGGCGAATACCTCGTCGGCACCCTGCCCGCTTTGCACTACCTTAACCGATTTGGAAACCTGTTCAGACAGCAGATAAAAGGCGACCGCATCTTGCCCAAACATCGGTTCCGCCATCGCCTTGACCGCTTCGGGTAACCGGGTCAGTACCTCTGCATTGGGTATGAGGAACTTTTGATGGTCGCTCGAGTATCTTGCTGCCACCGGGTCGGAAAACTCGAATTCATTGCCACGTTCTTCCGGCTGGTCCTCGAATCCGATACTGTAGGTTCTAATATCACTTTGCCCTGCCTCCGCAAGCAGGGCGACCAGCAAACTCGAATCGAGCCCACCCGAGAGCAACACACCAACCGGAACGTCCGCGATGGTGAGCCGTTTTTTCACCGCCTGCATCAGGGAGTCGTGAATCGCGTCGTTCCAGTCCTGCGCGGACATCGGTTCTGCCGGCCGTTTCGACAGCAGCGACCAGTAGCGTGACTCATCACATTTGCCATCAGGAGTTACCGTCATATGGTAGGCGGGACGACATTTTTTTATCGATTTGATGAGCGTACGCGGCGCCGGAATCACCGCGTGCAGGCTCAATTGATGATGCAGGCCAACGGCATCGATCTCGGTGGCGAACAAACCGGTGGCCAGCAATGCCTGTGGATTCGATGCAAAGTAAAAACCCTGCCCCGAGACGGCATAATAGAGTGGTTTGATACCCATGCGGTCGCGTGCCAGAAAAAGCTTGCGTTGCCTGGAATCCCAGATTGCGAATGCGAACATGCCGTGCAGTTGCTCGACACAGGCTTCGCCCCAGCAGGCATAAGCATTGATAATAACCTCGGTATCGCTGTGCGAGTTAAATTTAAAACCCCTGCCAATCAAGGTCTCGCGTAATTCGGGGTAATTGTAGATGGTCCCGTTAAACACAATGCTGTAACGCTTGCTGCAATCTTGCATCGGCTGGTGCCCTGCCGGCGACAGATCGATTATCGCCAGGCGCCGGTGTCCGAGCATTACCGGGCCATCGAAAAATTCGCCGCTATCATCCGGGCCGCGTTGCGCAACCCTGGCCGACATACTTTGCGCATGGCTCGAAGGAATTGGATTATCGTTGAAACTCAAAGCGCCAAACAAGCCGCACATACAACCTCACATTGTTGATATTGTACCCGTGATTACGGCCTGGGGATTTCATTGCGCCCCATACCGAAAATCCTTATACTCCGCCGCGTGTGGCGAGGGACAAGAACATAATCACCCAGCCTTGTATTCTAAACATTTATAATCGGGAGTCATCAATGAATCCGTTAAAATCAGTTACCGGCACAATCGTCACAGGCGTCGTAATCTCCGCGCTAGTGATGATTATCTTTGCTAATGGCGAAACCAACTCGATCGAATGGACAGTATGGTTCCACGTTTTGGCAGGTGTAGCCTGGATTGGGTTACTTTATTATTTCAACTTCGTACAGGTGCCAGGTGTCGCCAAGGCACTGGCGGAAGCCGAAGGCGGTGGTCCAGGACCCGCGGCGATCAACAAGTATATAGCCCCGCCAGCGTTGCTCTGGTTTCGCTGGGCAGCAGTTGCAACCTGGCTATCGGGTGCCGCGATTCTGGGGAAAATGGGCATCCTGGGGGCTGCTTTTATGTTCCAGCCGGGTGCTGAAGTTATCGGTGTTGGCGCCTGGCTAGGCACTATCATGGCCCTGAATGTATGGGTATTCATCTGGCCGAATCAGAAGAAGATACTCGGCCTCGACGGTCAAACGCACGATCCAGCCGTAATCGCCAAAGCAAAACTTGTCGCGTTAATGGCCTCACGCACCAACACGGCACTATCAATTCCGATGTTGCTGTCGATGACTGCATTCGGCCACGGCGGCTTCCCGTTTTAGCAAGATTCGAGGCTAAAGCTAAAGCCCCGTAGTAACGGGGCTTTTTTTTGCCCGAAAACACTTGAATTCGCTGTGAATCACTGTATGTTTGAGCGTTTTTTTCAAGCCACAAGCCGATGTCAGATCATCTCGTTAACGTCTATCGACCTTTGCCCGTCAACTTTACGCACGGTGATGGGTGCTATCTGTACGATAATGACGGCAAGCAATATCTGGATGCACTCTGCGGTATCTCCGTTACCAGTCTCGGGCACAACTACCCGCCACTGACCGCGGCCATCCAGCAACAGGCTTCGACCCTGCTGCACACCTCGAACCTGTATTCGATCACCTGGCAACAAAAACTGGCCGACCTGCTATGTGCAAGCGCACAAATGGACCGCGTTTTCTTTGCCAATTCGGGAGCCGAAGCCAACGAAGCTGCGATAAAACTGGCGCGCCTGTATGGTCATCAGCAAGGCATCGAGAATCCTCAGATCGTCGTCATGCAGCAAGCCTTTCACGGCCGCACCATGGCCACGCTCAGCGCTACTGGTAGCCGCAAGGTACAGGCCGGGTTTGAGCCTCTGGTTTCCGGTTTCGTTCGCGCACCCTATAACGACGTCGCCTCGATCGAAGCAATCGCAGGTAAAAAACGAAACGTGGTGGCAATCCTGGTTGAACCAGTACAGGGAGAAGCTGGTATCGTGATACCCGACCCGGGTTACCTGACTGCGCTGCGTGAAATCTGCGATCGAAACAACTGGTTACTGATGCTGGATGAAATTCAGAGCGGCATGGCCCGCAGCGGCAAAATGTTTGCTTGCCAGCACGAAGCCATTCTGCCCGATGTTATGACTCTCGCCAAAGCACTTGGCAATGGCGTTCCAATTGGGGCCTGTATTACACGGGGAAAGGCGGCCGATGTATTCCAGCCGGGTAATCATGGATCTACCTTTGGTGGTAATCCACTGGCTTGTCGCGCCGCCCATACAGTGCTCGAAAACATGATAGCGAACAAGATCGCCGACCATGCGGCACAACGCGGGCAGCAATTGTTTAGCGCCCTGCAACAGGGGCTTGCCGATAATAGCCAGCTGGCTGACATTCGGCATCTTGGGCTACTGTTGGCGATAGAACTGAAAATTCCATGCCAGGAACTTGTGACACAAGCTTTGGCAAAGGGATTACTGATTAATGTCACCGCCGATCGCGTTATTCGTCTGCTACCGCCGCTAATTATCAGCGAGGAGCAGACCGCAGAGCTCGCCAGTTTACTAATCACCTGTATCAACCACTTCACAGAATAGACATGCCTACTCGCCATTTTCTAAGCCTGCTGGATTTTTCCGGCGACGAACTAAGAGCATTGATTGCGCACGCAATCGACGTCAAACAAAAGCTGAAACAGGGTGTCTCGCATCGCCCACTGAAAGGAAGGCTGCTGGCGATGATTTTTGAAAAGTCGTCTACCCGGACCCGGGTTTCATTCGAGGCAGGAATGTATCAACTGGGCGGTCACGCAATTTTCATGTCGCCACGCGACAGCCAACTGGGCCGCGGTGAGCCTATCGAGGATAGCGCACGTGTAATATCAAGCATGGTAGATGGAATTCTGATCCGCACCTTCGGCCATGACCGCATTGAAACCCTGGCGCAAAACTCGCAGGTGCCTGTCATTAACGGCCTTAGTGATTTACTCCACCCCTGTCAATTACTGGCCGATATGCAAACCTGGTTCGAACAGCGTGGCGATATTGCCGGCGCAACTGTCGCCTGGATCGGCGATGGCAATAACATGTGTCATTCTTATATCAACGCCGCCATCAGGTTTGGTTTCAAACTCAGGATCGCCTGCCCCGCAGGCCATGAGCCGGATACGCAATTATTACAAAGCGGCGCGGAACTGGTGAGCACGCATGACTCAGCCGAAGATGCCGCCAACGACGTGGATTTGATCGTGACCGATGTCTGCGCAAGCATGGGCCAGGAACAGGAACAGGAGCAACGCGTCGAAACTTTCGCTGCCTACCAGGTCAATCAAGGCGTAATGGCGCGGGCAAACGACGGTGCACTTTTCATGCACTGCCTGCCGGCTCACCGTGGTGAAGAAGTGACTACCGAAGTACTGGATAGCTCGCAATCCGTGATTTGGCAGGAAGCGGAAAACCGGTTACATGCGCAAAAGGCCCTCCTCGAGTTCCTGATTAAACCGGGTATCTGCTAAACTTCCAGAACCTCGAGCCGGTTACGACCGCGCTCCTTGGCCAGCTTGAGCGCGGTATCCACTCTGACCAGCAATTCACGTGAGTTAGAACCCTCCGCGGCAACCTGACTGCCAAGCCCGACACTCATGGTCAAGCAGGGTTGCGTACGCGAACGGGCATGTTCGATGTTCTTCTGCGCCAGCGCCTGCATGATTTCGAGCGCTATCTGGCGCGCATTTTCACAGCTAACCCCTGGCAGTAACAACGCAAACTCGGCACCATGCAAGCGCGCTACCATCTGGCTCTTATGTGAAATCTGATCGCTCAACATACGCGCAATTTCGTGCAGGCGCCTGTCCCCGGTTTCCTGTCCGTAGTGCGCATTGAACTCGTGGTAGTAATCTATATTCAGTTTGATCATGGAAAGCTGTACATTATTCCCCCGGTACTGCCGCCAGATATCTTCCAGATGGACTCGAAAGGCGCGATAGTTTGACACCCCGGTGAGTTCGTCGGTGGTCGATATTTTTTCCAGCGCCTTGTTACTCTGCGAAACCGATTGCAGCAAGCGTTGCAGATCCTCGATCAGGGTTTCATTGTCATAGCGGTAATAAAGCGCGTCATTCACCAGCTCATGCATACGCTTCACACTCACGAAACCGGCTACCATGAAAAATACATAGAGGAAACTGAGCACGTAGGTAACTGAATGCTGCTGCAAAAACAACCAGATTGTCACTGGCAGCATGATGGTTACCATGTAGACGATATAAATCCGCAAGGAAGTCGACAGGTAGGCAATAGCACCGGCACACATTGTCAGCAGCAACGAATGCAGGATAATTTGTACATTGATAGTGATATACGGCATCAACAATGCCGCACCACAGCCGAGCATCAAGCCAGTTGCCACCACACCAACAAAAAATCGGTCATGCCACTTCTGGTAGGGAAAGTAGACCTTGTTCCGAATGCGCAGAAAACTCTGCAAGTTCCGCCAGCGCACAAACATGATCAGGCATAGCAGCACAAACCAGCCTGTTACCCAATGTTCACGACCCTGTATCGCAAGTTCCACGTAGGCCAGCACCGAGGACACGATCGATACAAACAGGGTCATGAAAATCCCGAAACGAAAGCGATAGTAGAGGAAGGCAACCAATTCCTGTTGCTGGAGATGATGACTGCTGACTGGATGATTTTCGGTGTCGATCGGAAAATCCTTTTTGTGGTCTTTGTCAGTTACCCATTAACAAAAGCTGCACCAAAAGTAGGCGCTTTAGGCGACGCGGAGTTGACATTTTCCTGAAGCCCTGAATTCGATATATATTGTCGCCGGGTTAATAGAATGTAATATAGTGCGACTCGAGTTTAGCGGATATCGGTAGAGATGGGCAATACACAGGACTATGTGCAGTGGTTTCGGGGTGCTGCGCCTTATATAAAGGCACATCGGAAAAAAACCTTTGTCGTCATGGTTTCAGACGAGGTAATTTACTCGGACCAGTTTATCGGGCTGGTGCATGATATTGCCCTGCTCAACCACCTTGGCATAAAACTGGTCATACTTCACGGTAGCCGCAGCAGCATCGACTCGCACCTGCAAAAAAACAAACTTGATGCCAACTTCCATCAAAATATCAGAATCACCGACAGCGCAGCGTTACCCTTCGTGGTGCAGGCGATCAACGAAGTCAAAACCTATTTTGAGTCGCAGCTATCGATGGGTTTACCGAATACCCCCATGTCCGGTTCGGAAATCTCACTGGTGAGCGGCAATTTCGTCATCGGCATGCCTTTAGGTGTGATCGATGGAGTTGACATGCAACACTCGGGCAAGGTGCGCGCTGTCAAACACCAGACCATACACGATTTGCTTGCGCTTAATCATGTTGTCCTGCTATCGAACCTCGGTTACTCGCGCACCGGTGAAGTTTTCAATTTGCCCACCGAGGAACTGGCCGGGGAGGTCGCGCGGGCGCTTAAAGCCGACAAGCTGGTTTTCCTGCAGCAGGGGCTGGACCAGGGAGAAACACCGGCGAGTACGCTGTCGACCAACCAGTGCGAAACTTTACTGGCCGACCCCTCGACACCTGACACCATGAGAAGTTTGTTAAACCAGGCTATTCAGGCGATTCAGGCGCAGGTCAAACGGGTGCACTTCATCGATTCCCGGGTCGATGGCGGTTTACTGCTGGAACTGTTTACCCGTGATGGCTATGGAACCATGGTGACCAATTTATTTTACGAGGGCAGCAGAGCCGCCAGTATCGATGACATCGGTGGTATCCTGAGTCTGATCGAACCGCTGGAGGCGGACGGAATCCTGGTGGTCAGATCACGTGAACAACTGGAACTTGAAATCGGGTATTTTCAGGTCATCGAAAAGGATGGCATGATCATCGCCTGCATTGCCTGCATTCCTGACCATGAAGAGATGGTTGCTGAAATCGCCTGCCTTGCAGTGCATGCAAGTTACCAACGTGCGGGGCTGGGTGATCAGCTATTACAGATTACTGAAGATCGAGCGCTAAAATCAGGCATTGCGAAATTGTATACGCTGACAACCCAAAGCTCACACTGGTTTATCGAGCATGGTTTTATCGAGTCCACGGACTCCAGCTTACCCACGAGCAAACGTGCGAGTTATAATCCTCAGCGTGCTTCCAAGATTCTGCTGAAGTCAATCTGATGGCTTATGATCTAAGCAACTACCTGGTAATCGGCGTATCGTCACGCGCTTTGTTCGATCTCAACCGCGAAAACGAAATATATGAAAAGCAGGGCCTGGAGGCATACTGTCGCTATCAGCTGGAACATGAAAACGACGTCCTCAAACCAGGTACTGGATTCGCCCTGATCGAGGCGATGCTGCGCATCAACCAGATCGATCGCGAGGTTCGTCGCACCGAAGTGGTAATCATTTCACGCAACTCGGCCGACACCAGTTTGCGTATCTCCAACTCCATCGACAGTTACAATCTCGACATAACGCGTGCCGCATTCACCGGCGGCGAACCGGTGGCGAAGTATCTTAACGCGTTCGACGTCGACCTGTTTTTATCCGCCACCGAAGAGGACGTTCAGGCCGCGGTCGAATCGAATATTGCAGCAGGGCTGATATACGACGGTCCCAGCCGCAATCGAACAGATCCGCTGCAGCAGATCAGGATTGCCTTCGATGGTGACGCGGTTTTGTTTTCCAAAGAATCTGAAATGATTTACCAGCAACAGGGACTGGAGGCTTTCATCGAACATGAAAAAATAAATGCAGAGAAACCGCTACCCGAAGGTCCATTTGCCAAGCTGCTGAAAACACTGTCATTTTTACAATTTGATCTCGACAATAACTCCACGCAGGAAAAACCCCCGATACGTACAGCGCTGGTGACAGCGCGCAATAGCCCGGCGCATGAGCGGGTAATCCGGACACTGCGTACCTGGAACGTTCGTATCGACGAAACCTTTTTCCTCGGGGGTGTTCCCAAGCACAAGATTCTGCAATCGTTCTCACCGCACATATTCTTCGATGATCAACACCAGCATTGCGAAGGCGCCGCCAGCATAGTGCCAACCGCACGGGTACCACACAAGGACGATGAAACAAAAACAGCCTGATTGACAGGCCGTAGAATTCACCAAATTAGTGCACGATCATTTAATCGTCGCGACGTTGTTTCTCCAGGCGCTCGTGCTTTTCCTGGGCTTCGACGGTAAGTGTCGCTATGGGTCGCGCCTCGAGTCGAAACAGGCCGATTTCCTCACCGGTATCATCACAGTAGCCATAGCTGCCATCGGCGACTCTGGATAGTGCTGAATCGATTTTGTTGACCAACTTGCGGTAACGATCACGGGTGCGCAGTTCCAATGCAGCATCGGTTTCCAGTGAGGCGCGATCATTAATATCGGGCTCCTGCCAGTTTTCTTCCTTAAGATGCGAAATGGTGTTATCGGATTCCTGTAATAGCTCGGCACGCCAGACGAGAAGCTTCTGACGAAAGTACTCCAGGTGCTGGGCAGACATATAATCTTCTTTCTTGGTAGGCTTGTAGCCTTCGGGTAATTCTATTGTCATTAAAATTCGCGCTCCAGTGATGCCATAACAATAAAAGGCGGGCAGTATAGGGACCTTTTTTTAGTTCAGCAAGTCACCTTTCGAATTTTTTTCACTAACCTGGAAAATGGTTATTTTCTGCCGCGCAGAATGGCCAGATTTGGTCTATTCTTGTTGTCTGAAGCCTGGAAGCCTTCTTCGTAAAAGTCTCTGCTTGTCGCCAAAGGCCCGTAGTTTGTTCTTTTGCCAGATTAATCATAGACTTGTTTATCAATTTTTCAGTACAACAATCTCAGTTTTGATTCTATGTTCATCATGCGCCTGATTATCCTGTTAGTCATAGTCGCGATATTGCTTTGGCTACTGAAGCGGCTGTTCAGTACCGATCCGGAAGCGGAACGGCAGGAGCCGACGAAGCCGGAAGACATGCGCCAATGCAAGTATTGCGGGGTCCACGTACCCGAATCATCTATCGTTTCGATAAAAGACGAGTCTTATTGCTGCCAGGACCATGCAGACCTTGACCAGCAATAGTCTGCGCGCCAGCGGATACAAACCACGCAAGACGAACTGGACCTCGGTTCGCTTATTAAACGTATACCGTCTCGGACTGTCCGCGATTTTCTTCGCGCAAAGCTTTATCAGTCCGTCACCGTTACTGACTATCGTCAATTTGACGCTCTACTCCTGGGCCAGTTTTGCTTTCCTGGTACTAGCCATGGTGTGGGTAGTAGCGGCCTGGATCGAGCGGCGTGGCTTTCAGAGCCAGGTATCACTGCAAATCTACAGTGACACCATCATCATTATTCTGTTGATGCACGCCTGCGGTGGAATTTCCAGCGGCCTCGGTATGCTATTGATAATTCCAGTCGCGATAGCCGGTTTACTGACCGAACAGGCACTGGCAATCCTGTTTGCTTCCCTGGCCTCGATTGGTTTGCTTGCCGAGCACGTTTACTCGGTAATTAATTTCCAGGATTATACCGGCACATCAACCCAGGTTGGCATTCTTGGCGCCAGCCTGATTGCCACCGCGGTCGTGACGCATAAATTAATGGTGCGAGTACGTAGCAGTGAGCAGTTGATCCAGCAACATGCACGCGACGTCGCCTTACTGTCGGCGCTCAACCAGGAAGTAATCGAAAATCTGCAGGCCGGGGTCATTGTACTTAACCGTGATGATCATATCCTGCATATCAATCAGGCCGCACTGGACATGCTGCGCATTGCCAACAACAAGTCCTTTTCACTGGAAAAAGATTGCCCCAAGCTGTTATCGGCACTGGAATCCTGGCGCAAGATTTCGCTGCAAGAGTCACCATTCCTGCAGGCCGATACCGTCATTGACAATATTCAGATTAATTTTCGTGAACTGCAAGGTGAAGACCAGCCAAATACGATGATATTTCTGACCGATGTGTCGTCGATCCGCGATAGCATGCAGCAGGCCAAGCTGGCTTCACTGGGTCACCTGACCGCGAGTATCGCGCATGAAATCAGGAACCCGCTCGGGGCGATCTCTTACGCGTCTGAGCTGCTCAATGAAAACGAAGAATTGAGCGAAGCAGATCAGCGCATGATCGAAATCATCAACCTGCATACCCTACGCATCAATCATATTATCGAAGACGTGCTGCAAATCTCACGCGGCAGCCCTGCGGTGAAAGAATGGATCGACCTGAAGGCCTGGTTACCGGACTTTATCGATGACTTTTGTCAATCGGGCCTGGCCGATCCCGAGTCTTTCGAACTTGAGATTGATATGGAAAATCCAGACCTGCAGTTCGATGCCGGTCATCTTAAACAAATTCTGACCAACCTTTGCGCCAACGCCTGTATTCACGGTGATAAGGATAAACCGATAATCGTCCACGTCTTCACTTCCCAGGCTTACCCGTTGTGCATCGAGATTGCCGACCAGGGGCCAGGTATTTCCAGCGAAATCCTCGATCAGATTTTCGAGCCATTTTATACCACCAGCCACCAGGGTTCAGGCCTGGGTCTATACATAGTCGGACAGCTTTGCGAACTCAACAATGCGTTTATTTCAGCTAAGATCAATCAATACAATGGCACCAGCTTTATTCTACAGATGACATCACTCGCGACCGATCCAGACTGGCAGGCAGAACTATGACCCGGCAACGTGTATTAATCGTTGACGATGAACCCGACATCCGCGAGTTACTCGAAATTACCCTGTTACG
>Ga0070723_10000463_pt1 | contig 10737 bp, 10 predicted proteins | sample tdAd002_FD_67277 | JGI IMG/M metagenome (GOLD analysis project Ga0070723, IMG submission 67277) | Marine sediment microbial communities from the Atlantic coast under amendment with organic carbon and nitrate - tdAd00.2 | ecosystem: Environmental > Aquatic > Marine > Coastal > Sediment | place...
TGGTTCAACATGAAAGTGGATAATTCCCGAGAAGAAGATTTCATTCTTCCCGAAGGAAGTGCCAAAACATTCACTGCCAAGGAGCAATTTGTAATCACCATCGGCAACACGGAAGGTACCGTTCTGTCGCTCAATAATCAGGCGATTACCCTACCCGAAGGATCGGGCCAGGTGGTTCGCAACTTTTTGATAAACTCTAAACTTTTACTGGACTAAGCCGTGGCAAAGATAGATGCGTTTTTTAAATTGATGAATGAGCAGGGTGCTTCAGATCTTCATCTAGTGGCAGGACAGCCGCCTGCACTCAGAATAGTGGGTGAAATGGAAAGAGTCAAATATAAGGTGCTGGATAACGATGAACTGAAAGCCATGCTCTATGAAATTGCACCCGAACATAGGGTAAAGGAGTTCGAGGAAACAGGAGATATTGACTTCGGCTATGATGTACTCGGTATTGCCAGGTACCGGGCAAATTTCTTTATGCAGAAAAATGGTGTAGCGGCGGTCTTCAGGCAAATTCCAGAACAAATAATGACTGCCGAGCAGCTTGGTCTCCCTAGTGTGATATCCAAGCTGGCTTCACTTCCAAGGGGTCTGGTTCTGGTGACGGGACCTACAGGAAGCGGCAAATCTACCACTCTGGCCGCAATAATTGATGTGGCAAACCGTACCCGTAAGGATCATATCATCACGGTAGAAGACCCCATTGAATTTGTCCACAAAAGCCGTGGTTGTATTGTAAACCAACGTGAAGTCGGTCTCCATACCAAGACATTCAGCGCAGCCTTAAGGGGTGCCCTGCGGGAAGACCCGGATATTATTCTTGTGGGCGAACTAAGGGACCTTGAGACCATATCGCTTGCCATAGAAGCTGCATCCACCGGGCACCTTGTTTTTGGCACCCTACACACATCGAGTGCACCAAAAACCGTTGATCGTATCATTGAGGTTTTTTCAGCAGATCAACAAGCCCAGATCCGGTCGACCCTGTCTGACGGAATCCGGGCAATTGTAGCACAGGTCCTGTTTAAAAGAGTTGGTCAAAAGGGACGCTGCCCCGCCCTCGAAATATTAATTGCCACTCCGGCGGTCCGAAATCTCATCAGGGAAGGAAAAACCCACCAGATTCCTTCAATGATCCAGACCGGGAAGAAATACGGTATGCAACTTTTAGATGATGCCATTATGGATCTGCTTAACAATGGATGGATAAGTGCTGATGACGCCTATGCCAAGGCAAATGACAAGGGAAAGTTCCGGCCTTTTTTGAAGAATCCGCCTACTGACTTCACCGAAGCATAATAGTGTTGTGAGGTTTTATTTTGAAAAAACAGGAAATTGATCATATTCTATCAAGAATGCTCGATGCATACGACAATGTTTCCGATCTAAATATCACCGTGGGAAAACCGTTTCAGGTTGAGACCGCCGGCGAACTTGCCATGGTCGACATGGATCCGCCTTTTGACGAGATCACCCCGTTTCAGGCTGAAATCTTCGCTTTCAACCTTATTAACCAGAACAGGCGACTCACCGAGAATCTCCTGCTTGAGGGGTCATGCGATTCATCCTACGAGCTTCCAGGCAAGGCCCGCTTCAGAGTCAACATCTTTTCCCAGCGGAACCATTACTCCATTGTCTTGAGAAAACTTGCAACCAAAGTTCCCACCTGCCAGGAACTGGGCATTCCTGAGTCCTTTCTCAAAATGGCTGAGGAAAAGAACGGCTTCATCTTGGTCACCGGTGCCACCGGCACCGGAAAAACAACCTCACTGGCCGCAGTTCTCAACGAGATCAATGATACCAGACCGGTGCACATAGTGACCCTGGAGGATCCGGTGGAGTATGATCATCCACACAAGAAGGCCACTTTCAACCAGCGCGAGATGGGGGAGGATTTCGACTCATTTGCATCTGGCCTTAGAGCCGCCCTTCGCCAGGCTCCCAAGGTAATCCTGGTGGGCGAGATGCGTGACAGGGAAACGGTGGAGATCGGCCTAAGTGCGAGCGAGACCGGACACCTGGTCTTAAGCACCCTACACACTGTTGATGCCGGGCAGACAATCAACCGTATCATCGGGATGTTCCCTACAGAAGAAGAAAATCAGATTCGCATCCGACTTGCCGATACGATCCGCTGGATCGTATGCCAGAGACTTCTTCCCAAGGTGGGAGGAGGACGGATTGCGGCCTTTGAAATAATGGGTACCAACCTTCGGGTCAAGGATCTGATTCTGCACGGGGAATCCGAGGGGAAAACGTATTATGATATCATCCAGGCCGGGCAAGCTTTCGGCATGACTACCTTTGACGATTACATCGTTGGGTTGTATGAAAAGGGCTTAATTACCCAGGAGACTGCCATGGCCTACGCTTCCCGCAAAGCCATAGTAGGCCGAGGAATCGACTCGGTCAAGAGCGTACGCGGAGAAGCCACCACGGATATTACAGATTTGCAGGTTGATCAGGATTACGACAAGACGCAGTAATAGTCGGTAATCCAAAAAGAGGAAAAATCATGGACGTGGTATGTGAAAAGTGCCAGAGCAAGTTTAACATTCCGGATCAAAAGGTTCCCAGGGGACAGGTTTTTTCCCTTACATGCCCCAAGTGCAACAATAAAGTTTCCGTGGGCACCCGCTATGATACGACGTCGTCATTCGAAGAGACTCCGGCTCCATCTGCCAAACCCAAACCCGGACTGAAAAAAACAATTATCGACGAGGTCGACTCCAGTGCTTACGACGCCTCGGAAAAACCTTTCGATTTTGTGGAAGAGGGTGTAGAGACAGCCCTTTTGTGTGAACCGGACTCAGCCATCCGGACCAAAATCATAACGGCCCTGTATAACATGGGATATCATACTACGGCACCCCAGTCACACAAAGATGCTCTAAAGCAGATGAGATTCCACGTCTTTGATATGGTGGTGCTTAACGAGCGGTTCGGCACCAAGAATCCGGATATGAACAATATCCTCAAATACCTGGATCGTCTCAATATGTCCATTCGGCGTGATATCTTCGTGACACTTATAACCAGCCGCTTTCGCACTATGGACAATATGGCGGCCTTTAACAAGAGCGTCAACCTTATTGTCAACTTAAAAAACATAAATGAAATAGAAAAAATCATTAGACGTGGTGTGACCGACAAAGAGATATTCTATCGTGTTTTCAAAGAGTCCCTTATCAAGACCGGCAGGGTCTGATCCGAACATTGCATGAACAAAGCGGCAAGGGGATAAAAAGAATGGAAAAATCCCATGAAATATACGTGTACCGATTATCGTTCTGAAATGATTCTCTTGAGTCTTAAAAGGCGACTGCAACACCAAGACCTTAGTGAAGAGGAGAGGGACAATATCATTTTACAGGTAAAAAAACTTGAAGCTGAGATGGAACTTGAATAGGCAAATAATCTGCCCAGGCTCATACAGGTGGAAGTTTGCAGGAAATGAAATTAATTAAAGTTGCGCCCAAACTCTATCTTGTTCCCCTTGACCAGGATCTGCCAGGATTTGCCTCGTTCATAGGAGCCTGGATCTACAAAGGCAAAAAAACCTTTTTAGTGGATGTAGGTCCCGCGTCCACCGTCCCCATGCTTGTAAAATCCTTGGAAGCCTTGGAAGTAAGGCACCTTGACGCAATTCTTTTGACCCACATCCATATAGACCACGCTGGAGGAGCTGGAGATCTGGCAGTGCTTTTTCCCGACACCCCCATTATCTGTCACAAAAAAGGAATTCAGCATCTTGCAGATCCTTCACGTCTGTGGGAAGGGAGTCTTAAAACCCTTGGCCAAACGGCCCAGGCCTATGGACCATTCCGGCCGGTTCCCCAGAAATTACTTTACAATGCCGGCCGATACCAAGACCATAAAGTCATTCCGATCCTGACGCCCGGGCATGCCCCTCATCATGTTAGCTATTTATTGGGCCCATATCTTTTTGCGGGAGAGGCAGGGGGGGTTTGTCTCGATATTTCCGGAAACGGCTTTTATCTTAGACCCGCCACACCGCCCCGTTTTTTTCTGGAGACTTCTATTCAAAGCATCGATGCTTTGATTTTCAGAAAACCCTCAATGATATGTTACGGCCATTTTGGCATTAAGGAAGATGCTGTAAGCCTTTTGAAAACACACAGGGATCAGCTTTTATTATGGGAAGAAATTATCAAAGATGAAATTGTAAATCTTCAGGGAACTGAAGGCGAGGATCTTTTTAATGGCTGTCTGCAGAGGCTTTTAAAGCAAGATCCATGTCTAAAGGATTTTTTTTACATGGACGAGGCTGTAAAAGAAAGGGAGAGAGGTTTTCTGAAAAATAGTATAAAAGGATTTACGGGCTATCTACAAACTGTTGCTGATAATTCGTAATCCTTCGAGGGTCAAGGCCGGTTCAACGACTTCAATGGTTTCTGACACTTGACACATAAGTTCTGCCAGACCTCCTGTGGCGATCACCCGGGGGTTTGTGCCCATTTCGACCTTCATTCGCCTAACCATTCCATCCACAAGTCCTGCATACCCGAAAATAATTCCTGCCTTAATACTACTTGCGGTATCTTTGCCGATTACGCTTTCAGGGGGAACAAAGATTTCGACCCTGGGAAGTTTGGACGCTTTCATAAACAGGGCTTCAGAGGCAATCATAATTCCAGGGCTGATTGCACCACCGAGATATTCCCCTTTTTCTGAAATAGAATCAAAGGTTGTTGCTGTTCCAAAATCTATTATAACAAGACTGGTTTGGTACTTGTGAAATGCTGCGACAGCGTTAACAATCCTGTCTGCCCCTACTTCTGCTGGATTTTTGTAACGTATCGGCAGCTTCGGAGCAGACCCGGCATCGACCCAGTGCGGGGCATGTCCTAAGTATTTGCAACAGAAAGAATCGAGAATTGTTACCATAGGCGGCACGACACAGGAGATAATAGTCTTGCCGATATTCTTTGAATCGATATTGCTTCCGGAAAAAAGATTGGTGGCAAGGATGTTAAACTCATCTTCTGTTGTATGCCTTTCAGTACGTATCCGCCAGTCTTTAACCAGATGCCTGCCGTCGTAAACACCGATAACAGTGTTTGTGTTACCAACATCTATAACAAGTAGCATGATCAAAATTCCTTTTCAGCAAAAATTTAAATATACTTGAAGCGGTAATATTTTCAAAAAGCTAAAGTGTTACCCTTTTCTCAACTCTTATTTTCAGTACTAATTTTTACTGTGAAAAGTTCGGGCTTTACGCCAATAAGGGTGGTCTTTACAGGCAACGTTATGGTCGCCCGTCTAACATAAACTCCGTGTTTTAATCCTTTGAGGTCAACATATACTTCAATCCCTTTATCCTTATGAAGCTTTTCAATAATATTAACTGGTCCTTTAACTTCAATATTAATTGTCGGGGGCATAATGCTGTACATGAAAGGGCTGTTTTTGCCTTCAACCTGAATATTATTAAATTTCTTTGTGACAATATTTTCTTGTATCGATACTTCAGCAAGAATAATCTCCGAAGGAGAAATGATCTCAAGATCTGCGGCAAGGTTCAGAACCACTTCTTTTTTAAAAGATTCTGCCAGCCCTTTGATATCGATCGGTTTTGTCAACACCTTATCCATGGGGCCAAGGATGTTTTCAGGTCCTTGCAGGATAATAGATAATGGTTTGGCCGTTGCGCCTGCAACTATAAATCCTGCAGCAGGTTTTCCGGAAAAAGTAATTATAACAGGCAGTTTCTTTTTTATTTTATTCGCTATCCTTACGATCAAAAACGTAGGGTTTATTCTTACGATTGATACTCCCTCAGGAAGGGTAATACGGTCTTTTTTAATCGGAATAGAGTTGGTTCCGACCTTTACCCCAGACAAATCAAGGACATACCGTATTTTCAGATCAGAAAGGGTTCTAATTGTCGATTTGGAACCGCGGACGTGGACTTCTATACCTTTTAACAGCGGACCGGTTATGGTCAGTCCTGCAGGAATTTGGCCGGAATCAACCGGAATAAATATATCGGTTTCTTGTAATAATGAGCAGGACCCCGGCAAAAAGATGAAAACCCCAAGAAAAAAAAACAGTCTCAACCATTTTAAACTTCGTGAAATTAAATTAGAAAAACGACTATAGCTGTTCATATTAAATAATGGATAACAAACGGTTCTTGAGCCCCATAAAACTATTAACCATTTTTCAAAGGCCTCAATGTGTTTTGAAATAGCTTCTAGCTGTTTTGCACATTCTTAATGGCGTCAATGATTTTAATGGTTACACGTGTATTGGAAACATTGTGGACTCTGACTATGTGGGCGCCGTTTAAAACTGAAGCGGCTACTGAAGCCTGGGTGCCGGTTTCCACTACAGCCAGGTCTGGGTTAATATCTTTAACGGTCGTATCTTTAAGTATATTTCGCATAAAAGCCTTTCTGGAGGATCCTATCAAAATCGGAGCATCCAGTGTTTTAAATTCGTGCAGGTGCTTAATTAATAAAAGATTATGTTCAACGGTTTTCCCGAAACCGATTCCAGGATCGATAATGATCTTTGATTTTGCAATTCCTTTTTTTTCAGCCTGATTCATAGCATTTTTTAGAAATGCTATGATTTCTTCGATAAGATCATCATACGTAGGGTCAATCTGCATGGTTTTCGGGGTTCCAAGCATATGCATTAAAATTATCGGAACGCCGTATTCTGCCGCTACATCTGCAATTTCGCGATCAAGACGCAGTGCCGAAACATCGTTTATAATAGAGGCGCCGGCTTCAAGGGCTCTTCTGGCCACGGTGGCTTTGGTTGTATCGATAGAAATAGGGATGGAAATACGCTTTGCAAGCTTTTCAATCACAGGTACAACACGCCGAATTTCCTCTTCGACAGATAGCGCAGCAGAAAACGGGCGTGTGGATTCCCCGCCTATATCAAGGATATCAGCCCCGTCTTCAAAAAGTTTTTGGCCTTGAGCCACGGCGTTATCTAATGTGAAAAACTTCCCACCATCTGAAAATGAATCCGGTGTAACATTTAAGATGCCCATAATACAGGCATTTTTACCTAGAACCAGCCTGTGTTTACCCCATGCAAGGTTATATGTTTCCATATGCGTTTGTTAATCGAATAATGGAAAATTAATAGATTGGTAATTTAAGATGAGGGCTGCGTGTTTTCAGTTTCTGTTTTGATTTCTGCTTGAGCGTCATTACTATCACTATCTTTTTCGTCGACAGATGTCTTTGAAGGGAATTCAAATTCAGGTTTCATTGATCGGATAAGTTCATCAAGCTCTTTACCCAGGACCGTCTCTTTTTCAAGCAATCGATCCGCCAGGGCGTGCAGAATATCCAGATTCTCTTTTAAAATATTCTTCGCGCAAATGTAAGCTTTTTCGATAAGATTATTTATTTCTTGATCTATTTTCTTTGCTGTTTCTTCAGAATAATCCCTGTGCTGTGCTATTTCGCGCCCGAGGAAAATATGCTCTTCATTCTTGGCAAAAGAAAGTGGACCCAGATCTTCACTCATGCCCCAACTGCGTACCATCTTCTGGGCAACATCGGTTGCTTGTTTGATATCGTTTGCAGCGCCGGTACTGATTCTGTTAAAAACAATTTCTTCTGCCACTCGTCCGCCGAAAGCAATAGACAATTCGCTTTCAAGCTGATCTTTATATTTAAAATCGCTCTCTTCGGGCAAGAACCATGTGATACCGGCGGCACGTCCTCGTGGAATAATGGTTATCTTGTTGACGGCATCCGTACCGGGAAGCAAACGGGCAACAAGGGCATGTCCACCTTCGTGGTAAGCTGTTGTCTTTCTGTCTTCCTCTCTGATAACTTTCGATTTGCGTTCCAATCCCATATAGACCTTGTCCTTGGACTCTTCCAGGTCAGACATATCAATTTTTTCTTTATTTTTTTTAGCGCCAAGCAGCGCCGCTTCGTTCACAAGGTTTTCCAGATCTGCCCCGGAAAAACCGGGTGTTCCCTTTGCCAGTATCATAGTGTCTACATCGGGTGCTATTGGAACTTTTTTCAGATGAACCTTAAAGATTTTTTCACGGCCTAAAATATCCGGCAGGGGAACAACCACCTGACGGTCAAAACGCCCTGGGCGCAAAAGAGCCGGATCGAGCACATCGGGCCGGTTGGTGGCGGAAATAAGGATCACACCTTCGTTTGATTCGAATCCGTCCATTTCAACCAACAGCTGGTTTAACGTTTGTTCTCTTTCGTCGTGCCCTCCACCGAGGCCGGCTCCCCTGTGCCTTCCAACAGCATCAATTTCGTCTATGAATATAATACAGGGCGCATTCTTTTTGCCCTGGACAAATAGATCTCTGACCCGTGACGCACCTACACCGACAAACATTTCTACGAAATCAGAACCACTGATATGAAAGAACGGAACATCAGCTTCACCTGCAATAGCACGAGCTAAAAGGGTTTTGCCTGTGCCTGGTGAACCCATCAGGAGAACACCTTTGGGTATCCTTCCTCCAAGACGCGTAAATTTCTTCGGTTCTCTGAGAAATTCTATTATTTCACCGAGTTCTTCTTTGGCTTCATCGATTCCAGCGACGTCTTCAAAAGTAACTTTCTTCGTCTGGTCAGATTGCAACCGGGCCCGGCTTTTGCCAAAAGACATGGCCTTGCCTCCTCCGGATTGCATCTGACGCATAAAAAAGATCCATACGCCTATTAATACAATCATCGGGAACCATGAAACCAGAACATTCATATACCATGGTGACTCGGTCTTTGGTTTGGCATTAATGGCAACTCCCTTTTGCCGGAGGATCTTGATAAGGTCACCGTCCTGGGGAGCATATACCTTGAAGCGATTATGGCTTCCATCCGTGACGAAGAGTTCCTGCCCCTGGATAAGCACATCAGAAACAAGCTCATTATCGACCATGGCCAGAAATTCAGTATAATTTATGTTTGTTTCAGCCAGTTGCTGTTGATTGAAAAGATTATAAAGCATAATCATCATCAGTGTGATGACTATCCATAAGGCCAGATTCTTATAAAAAGGATTCAAAGGTCTTAACCTCCTATTAAATTACAATTTATAAAATTATATTAATCATTATTGTTGATTAGGCAAGAAAAAGTTCCACTTTAAGTACATTTCTTGTCGATGGCTTCACTCTAACAGATTCATCTATTCTATAACCTGCAACCCAGATTATTTTTCCCCGGCAAAGCAGAATAGGGCATCTTGCTCGTTCTTTTTTTGGAACTTTTTTGTCGATGAAAAATTTTTTCAACTTTTGTGTCCCGGTCATACCCAGTGGCTTAAAACGGTCACCAGGCCGAAAGTTCCTCAGAACCAGCGGAAAACTTAATGCCATCCTATCAAAAAAACCGGTATTTTGTCCAGTACTGTCGAAATCGGGAAGATTTTCAACGCCCATTTCAGCAAATTTAATATAAGCGTCGATTTCTTTTATAAATATCGATTCAGGCTTTATTATTTTGTATTCAAAAGGGATGGTTTCGACCTGGCCGAACCGCACATCAAGACAACGTAGGGCGTTTTTTTCTTTTGAAAAGAGAAGAACGTCTCCATTTCGCCGAATCCTGATACGATTCGGCAAATCAAGGGTTCCGCAGGCCGGCCTTCTTTCCAAAAGGTTTGTCGCAGAATCTATGTGGACAAAGCTGATACGCCGCAAATCCCCTTTTATGCTTGCAATCGCCTTTCTTATTATACGTCTTTGTGCTGCAATATGCATTCCATTAAGCTTTGACACAGAAAGGGCAACATGATCATCCTGCATGCTTGAAACAGCTTTTTCGAAGAGAGGGTGAATGACATCTTCAATCCATTCCTCTTCAAATCTTATAATTGAAGCAAGCCGATTTAAGGTTTCTATGATATTAGGATTATAGGATGTTTTTAACAATGGCATTAAATTGTGACGTATTCTATTCCGAAGGTATCTTGTGTCCCTATTGGTTGCGTCTGTAACAAATTTTAATCCATTTTCATTTAAAAAATCAATCAGCTCGGATCGTTTAAGTCCTAATAATGGCCGGATAATCTTTCCCTCCCTCACCGGAGGTATGCCGGAAAGACCCAGCGGGCCGCTTCCTCGAAAAATATTCATCAAAACAAGCTCGGCATTATCATCAAAATGATGGCCGAGTGCAATTTTGTTAAACCGGTTTGTTTCGGCAACGCTATTTAAAAAAGTATAGCGAACGCGTCTGGCCGCTTCTTCCAGTGAAAGTTTGTTTTCAAGCTGATATTTACGGACATCCTCTTTATGAATGTAACATGGCAAATCGTATTTTTTTGCAAGTGATGCAGCAAATGCAGCGTCTTTGTCTGAATTGTTCCGGCGCAGGCAATGATTTAAATGTGCAACTACAAGCTTGAGGGAAAAACGGGATGCTAATATGAGAAGTACATGAAGGAGGGCCACCGAATCAGGCCCGCCTGATACACCGATAACAACCGAATCGTTCGGTTTAAGCATTCCATAGGTTGTAACGGTCTGTTCAACAGTACGTAATAACTTATTATCGTAGCCTTTGTGCGATGCTGGCATGAATAAGCTCGGAAACTTTTTTGTCCCACATTCCTACAATGCCTGAGTGGACGGAAACCTCGGTAATGTCAGGTGCTATCATTACGAATTTTTCAATCTTGACGGTCTCGTAAAAAGTCAGATTTTGATGGCAAAGTAAAAAGCTCCAAATTAAAGGCGCGTAAATTCCGAGGAATGAGACA
>Ga0070723_10000472_pt1 | contig 10606 bp, 8 predicted proteins | sample tdAd002_FD_67277 | JGI IMG/M metagenome (GOLD analysis project Ga0070723, IMG submission 67277) | Marine sediment microbial communities from the Atlantic coast under amendment with organic carbon and nitrate - tdAd00.2 | ecosystem: Environmental > Aquatic > Marine > Coastal > Sediment | place...
ATCATCCGGCAGGTCTTCCATGCGTATCTGCTGGCCGGGCGCCATCACCGTCAACCGGCGACACAGGTTTTCCAGCTGGCGCACATTGCCGGGCCAGGCCAGGCCTGAAAGAAAGTTCTCAACGTCCCCTGTAATGACCTTTGGCTCCACCTCGAGCTCACGCCCCGCCTGCTCCAGAAAATGATCCATTAGCAGCGGAATATCCTCAAGACGCTCGCGCAGCGACGGGATTTTTATGCGGATTACATTGAGTCGATGAAACAGGTCTTCCCGAAACTCCCCGTCACGCACCCGCTGCTCCAGGTCCTGGTGGGTTGCCGCGATAATACGTACATCGACCTGCTTCGGGGTATGTGCGCCAACCGGGTAAAACTCGCCATCCGCCAGTACGCGCAGCAAGCGGGTCTGCAGTTCAGCCGGCATGTCACCGATTTCATCAAGCATCAGCGTGCCGCCATTGGCCTGTTCAAAACGTCCTGAACGACGGTTCTGTGCGCCGGTAAACGCACCGCGCTCATGACCAAATAATTCAGACTCCAGTAAATCACGCGGGATAGCTGCCATGTTGAGCGCAACAAACGGCTTGTCGGCACGCGCACTGTGCCGATGCAGTGCCAGGGCAACCAGTTCCTTGCCGGTGCCTGATTCTCCATTAATCAATACCGTTGCATTGGAATGTGACAGACGTCCAATTGCCCTGAACACTTCCTGCATGGCCGGCGCCTTGCCGATTATTTCCGGGACTGCCTGGCGGGCTTCAAGCGAAACTGCTGCAGATGGCTGCTCCGTACGCACATCCAGTGCACGGGTCACCAGCGCCACGGCGGTATCCACATCAAACGGCTTGGGAAGGTATTCAAATGCACCGCCCTTGTAGGCTGACACGGCGCTATCGAGGTCCGAGTGTGCGGTCATGATAATGACCGGCAACTCCGGGAACTGCTGATTAATGCGCTCAAGCAATTCCAGGCCATCCATACCCGGCATACGGATATCAGTAACAACCACTGCCGGTTCTTCCAGGGCGATCGCCTTCAATGCACTGTCAGCCGATGCATAACTGATAACCTGCATTTCAGCTTTTTCCAGTGCCTTTTCAAGAACGAAACGTATTGAACGGTCGTCGTCGATGACACAAATTTTACTGCTATGACTCATGCCTTCACATCCAGTGGTAATAATACTGTAAACACGGTTTCACCCGGTTGACTGCTGCATTCAATCAGGCCCTGGTGGCGGCTGATCAATGCCTGTGCAATGGAAAGCCCCAGTCCGGTACCATCACTGCGGCCGGTAATCATCGGGTAGAAAACCTGTTTCTGCAGCACCGTATCAATGCCCGGACCGTTATCGATCACCTCTATACAGGCAACCAGTCGATGCCTGCGTGCGCCAATATTAAAGTTACGTTGTACCCGGGTTCGCAGCTTTATAGTGCCTTTGCCTTTCAATGCCTGTGCCGCATTGCGGACAATATTCAGCAGTGCCTGGATCAGCAATTCAGGGTCGGCTTGCAGTTCCGGCAGGCTCGGGTCGTAATCCTGCAGAAGCGTCAAACCGTCACCGGATTCAACCTGCACCAGTTCACGCACATGCTCCAGCACCTCGTGAACATTAACGGCCTGCAGTCTTGGCAGGGTGTTCGGGCCTAGCATGCGATCCATCAAGGCCTGCATCCGGTCCGCCTCACTGATAATGATCTGTGTGTATTCCTTCAGTGAATCGTCATTCAATTCCCGTTCCAGCAACTGTGCCGCCCCGCGCAGCCCACCGAGCGGGTTTTTGATTTCATGGGCCAGCCCGCGCACCAGTGCGTGGCTGGCCTGTTGCTGACTGATTAAATGTTCCTCCTGCTCGATACGCAGGTGATGAGCGATCTGGCGCAGCTCTACCAGCACACTGCCAACACCTTCAGCATCACTGATCGGGGTGAATGTGCAATTTACCCGCAGGTCATTTGCATCGGGCAACTCAAGCAGGCAATCGCGCTGAATCACGACCTGTTCAGATGTGATTGCAGATGCCAGTTGCTCGACCATCACTTCAGAATTTACAAGCACCTCATGTACCGACCGCCCGCAGAGGTGGCGTGCGCTGTGTGCAAACATCATTTCACCGGCACTGTTGATAAAAGTCAGCTGCAGCCGTGCATTGAAAACCAGCACCGCTGTACTCAGGTGCTCGACTATTTGCTCGGCAGACTGCTCGGAAGACATGTGTGTTCCAGACATAGTTGCAGGTATTGCAAGAACCAAACCAGAAACCGGACAGCCACTGGAAAACCATATTATCTTGTATAATCAACCAGATAATAGCGCTCTTCCACGTCACAACCGGGGCTGGTGACTGAATACACAGGCCATTATGCACCAATACGGTGCAAAGGACTAATCAGGGAAGGCTTTCGGGTGGCCGGCCGGCCGGAGAATTTAATTGACCTTGCGCGGAGCCGGGGCCGGTTTTGCACGATTCGGGAAATTAACAGACTCCCTGTGTATAAAAAAGGTCACGGGCTCAGCACTGAACAGCGACTTGCCGCTGGCATTGAGCACGCGTGCACCCAGAGCATGGGTGCCGCGATCGAGATTTTTTATCATAAGATTTGAACCCGCCACCGGTATGCCATGGGGAGTTCCATCCAGGTAAAACTGTATTTTATGCCCCTGCTTGCCCTTTAATAACGGGTCCAGCTTCACACTTGCCATCACAATACCCTGGTTGTTACGGACGGTGGCATCATTTACCGGCGCGACAAACACCATGCTTTTATACGTATCATCGGGCTGTGCGGGGTCAGGGTCAGGGTCAGACGGCTGTTTTATTGGCGGTGGCGTGTACGTGGATAAAGGCGGTAATTTCATACGCTCGGCATCCCGCGAGGGCGTGTCTGAATAGACCCATTCACCCTTTTCATTTTGGGACTTGTAGATCTCTGCCTGGACAGTGCAGGCAACCACTACAAGCAGAACCAGTAATCGCTTCATAATAAGCACCTTAGCCGTATTACCCGGTGCTTGCAATACGGGCTATCGGTGAATAGTGCCTGCTGGTCTCGCAGAGCAGTAAAAAGCCCTGTAGTGTGATGTCCGTCACATTTTACCGGGATATACGCATGCCACGGGAGGCCTGCAGGCAAAAAAAAGCACCCCCGAAGGAGTGCTTCTTTAACGAACATTTACAGCGTACAGATCAGAGGCTGTAGTACATATCAAACTCGACCGGATGCGTGGTCATGCGAAGGCGCGTGACCTCTTCCATCTTGAGGTCGATATAGGCATCGATCATGTCATCGGTGAACACGCCACCCACGGTCAGGAACTTGCGGTCCTCGTCGAGTGCTTCCAGTGCTTCATCCAGTGAACTGCAGACTGTCGGTATCTTCTTGCCCTCTTCCGGCGGCAGGTCATAGAGGTCCTTGTCCATGGCTTCACCCGGATCGATCTTGTTCTTGATACCGTCCAGACCGGCCATCATCAGGGAAGCGAAACACAGGTACGGGTTGCCGTTGGAATCCGGGAAGCGTACCTCGACACGGCGGCCTTTCGGATTGGACTCATACGGAATACGCACCGAAGCAGAACGATTTCGGGCGGAGTAGGCCAGCATCACCGGTGCCTCAAACCCCGGCACCAGTCGTTTGTAACTGTTGGTGCTGGCGTTGGTAAAGGCGTTCAGTGCCTTGGCATGCTTGAAGATGCCGCCAATGTAGTAGAGCGCCTGCTGTGACAGACCGCCGTACTTGTTGCCGGTAAAGATATTCTTGCCGGCCTTGCCGAGTGACATGTGAACGTGCATACCGCTGCCGTTATCACCCACGATCGGCTTGGGCATGAAGGTTGCTGTCTTGCCGTAGCCATGCGCAACATTGTGCACGACGTACTTGAGGATCTGGTTCATATCGGCACGCTTCACCAGCGTGTCAAACTGGGTACCAATCTCGCACTGGCCGGCAGTCGCAACTTCGTGGTGGTGAACCTCAACAGGTACACCCATTTCTTCCATGGCCAGGCACATCGCGCCACGCAGGTCATGCAGTGAATCAACCGGCGGGACCGGGAAGTAACCACCCTTGACGGTGGGACGGTGTCCGATGTTGCCGTCCTCGTAAACACGCTCGGCATTCCAGGATGCTTCCTCGGAATCAACCTTGCAGAACGAACCGCTCATGTCGGCACCCCAGCGCACATCATCCAGAACGAAAAACTCGGGCTCCGGACCGAAGTAGGCGGTATCGGCAACCTTGGTAGACTTCAGATAGGCCTCTGCCCGCTTGGCGATGGAACGCGGGTCACGCTCGTAACCCTGCATGGTCGTGGGTTCCAGGATGTCACAGCGAATGTTCATGGTTGTCTCATCACTGAACAGGTCGAGCACGGCTGTTGTTGTATCAGGCATCAGGACCATGTCGGACTCATTAATGCCCTTCCAGCCGGCAATACTTGAACCGTCAAACATCTTGCCATCTTTGAAGAAATTGGCCTTCACCGTGCTGGCAGGGATAGTTACGTGTTGTTCTTTACCGATGGTATCGGTGAAACGCATGTCAACGTATTTGACATCGTTGTCCTTCATCATCTTCATTACTTTGGTTGCAGACATTACCACTCCTCCAATTCATCTAGCGCATAGCGCAAAAAGCTTACAAACCACCATCGCCAGGATGACGGCATACTCAAAAAAACCGTGATTCTTCTTAACAGGGAGCACGAATTATGCCATGACCTGTTTTACAGGCAATAGCCCTTGTTTCAAAAGGTTCCAGCGGCAGAAAACAACAGCAAGCGCACTATATTGGTGCATTAATACAAGGCAACGCCCTATTATAGTGCTTGTTGTGTACGAAAGTTGACCGTTACCTCACCGATATCGTCTGCCTGCTGAGCAGCGGCGCGAATACGCTCCGATAACCCGGCCATCGTCCCTGCATCCAGGCCCTCCATCTTCATAAATACATCCACGTGAACCTTGCCGTCCAGGTAATGCAGCATTACCCGCTCGATACCCGGCCCCAGGTCCAGGTCCTGCCATTGCTGTTCCAGGCGCTGCAGGATTTCATTCCTCAATGGCAAACGCTTGCAGGGGGCAAGTTCGTCGTCTTCGGGATCAATGTGCACGGTCACATCCGAGATGTCTTCCATCTGCTCAATAAGCCCGGCACGCACCTGCTCCCCGATCTGGTGGCCTTCGGACACGCTTAACACCGGGTCAACCAGGATATGCACATCGATCAAGGCATCGGCACCGCTGCGGCGGGTGCGCAACATGTGCAAGGCCTGCACACCGTGCACGCCAATGATGAACTGGCGTATCGCGTCCACCTGCTCATCTTCCAGCGAGGTGTCGATCAATTCCTGCAGGCTTTTCCACAACAGGTCCCAGCCAATCTTTGCGATCATCAGGGCAACCGCAACCGCTGCAATGGCATCAAGATACGGGTAACCCAGCATTGCGCCACCAATACCAAGAGCCACAACGATCGAGGAAATGGCGTCACTGCGGCTGTGCCAGGCATTTGCAAGCAACATGTTCGAACGCAGGCGGCGTCCTGCCCGCGCCGTGTACTGGTAAATCGCTTCCTTTGATAGCACGGACACCAGGGCGACCAGCAGCGCCAGCGCACCGGGATGCATCAGCAACTCCGGTGCCAGGATACGGCGCACCGAGTCATAGCTGATTCCAATAGCGACAATAATCAGGGCCGCGCCAAGAACGACGGTAGCAACCGTCTCGATCCTTCCATGGCCATAGGGATGCTCGGCATCGGCTGCGCGATGGGAATGCTTGGCAGCAAACAGCACCAGGAAGTCTGTCACCAGGTCTGACAATGAATGCACACCGTCCGCTACCAGCGCCTGTGATCCGGACGCAATACCGACGACAATCTTTACAACACCGAGCAACAAATCAATGACGGCACCAACCAGTGTTACCTTGCGCACTTCCTTGTAACGCTTGTCCAGCGGATCGGGCAGGTGGGTGTGGGTCATGTGTTTAGTCAGTCCTGGTTTCCAATACGCAGGGTAATAATGATTTCATGTTCCTGTTCATCAATATTACACACTTCATGGCCCCACATCCGGCACCAGGCCGGTATGTCATGCACAACGCCAGGGTCGGTACAGAGTACTTCAACCAGCACCCCTGGCTGCAAGTCGGCCACGCCATCCTGGGTGCGTATCACCGGCAGCGGGCAGAGCAGGTTGCGTGCATCAATGACCGTAGCACTCATAGATACCAGTCCGCCGGGATCTGTTCGGTTGGCATCGGCACAACATCCATGGTTTGTTTGACGCCCTTGTCGTGCACTTCAACGGTCACCAGCTCCGCATCACGTCCCTGGCCGAAACGCGCCGTTAAACGTGCGGCCAGTTCAAGGTCGTCTTTGCCGACATTTTCACCATCGAGCAACACCAGCGGGCCGGTATGGCTGGTAGACAACATGTGCGTGAAGCGCTTGCGATAACCTTCCATAAAGCGGTTTTCGCCTTCTTCACGGCCAACAATAATTTTAAAATTAGGGCGCGGCCGCAAATGCCGGCCGACCTTTAACATCATGATGTCATCCAGGTCATATTCACGCTTGCCGCGCGTGCTCCACAGGTCCGACAACTTGACGGAATACTGCTTGTCTGTAAGGAAACAGCAGCCACCGGCCGGTTGTGCATAGTCTTCAAAACCAAACTGCTTTGCCAGCGCCATCTGCGGCTTGCGTGAACGGCCGTTGAATGCATACAGCTTGTCGCGCTGCAGCCAGCCTTCATTCTCGGGATACGTGGCCGGTAAATTACGTGCACACAGGGGGCGTACCAGGCGATCTTCAGCACCGGAATCACGTGCCACCACCGGCATCGTATCCTTGCGTTGCGACATCGGGCGTTGACCGATCACTTCACCGGTAATTATAAAATCAAATCCGTTTTCCTCGATCCATTCACGCGCCTTGCCAACCATGAATATCTTGCAATCAAGACACGGATTCAGGTTTGCACCGTAACCGTGCTTCGGGTTAATCACGACATCCTTGTACTCGTCGATAATATCAATGATGTGCAGCTTGATACCCAGCTGTTCGGCCGACCAGAGTGCATTGTTACGTTTCGGGCGCAGCTTGTCCTGTTTGCGAATTGCGTGCGTATGCCCCTCAACACAAAAACCGGTAAAAAAATTGATGCCCTCGACATGCACACCCTGTTCCATGACGACGCGCGCTGCCAGCAACGAATCGAGGCCGCCGGAAATCAGTGCTACTGCTTTACGCTGTTGTGTCACGATAAATAAAAACCAGGAGATATATGAAGGGCGCAATTCTACCTCATGCAGGGCCTGTTCGCGGATGCGATCCGCTCCTACCCATTTTCAGACACCTGCAGGAGCGCTTCGTAAGCGCGATGAACACATTACACAGCCAAAAACCGGGGAGAGTTTAGTGTTTTTCCGGGGTACCCGGGAGAGGTATAAGGTTTCCTTCAGCACACACCTGCTGGTAGCTACGTTGACTGCCGGTGTCCTGCCAGAGGTCCATCGCCTGTAGCGGCGTCAATATGCTCTGTCCGCCGGACTCGCGCATGGCATGCAGGATATCCATCAGCACAATAAAGGCCTCGGACAGGCGCTGATAGACCACGGCCCAGCTACGATCCATCACGTCCGATAGTTGCCGGTAGGAGGATTGACCAATCGCGACAAAGTAGCCGATGCGAACCAGGCGCTTTTCAGCCAGTTGCGGAAACAGCCCTGAAAAGATCAGGCAATGATCGCCGACATCACGCAGGCCTGAAGCGCGCTGCTCACCCTGCAGTGCCTGTGACCTGAGGTAGTCTTCCGCCATGATGCGAGCCGTGCAGTGCGGTCTGGACGCAAAACGCATCAACAGAAACACCAGGTAACTCTCCAGTGTTTCATCCAGGTGGTGATCACAGGCGCATTGCGCCTCCTGTACCAGTGACTGCCACTGGGCCTGTGCCGTCGGTTCGAGAATCAGCTGTGTCATGCCTTTCCTCCGCAGGAATACAGGTATTTTGTCGGCCATCACCAGCAGATGCTTGAGTCGGCTGATACCTGTATGACAACCAGATTTACCATAAATGACCGCTAAAAAACATCTGCCGGGAAGTAACGGCGCAGGTTTCGGGAAATTTGCATTACTGCACGTTATACTGGGCGGCTTGCAAACCACCCGGACAACAACCTGTGCCAGAAGCAGCAAAGACATTTCAGGACCTGATTGTTGCGCTCCAGAACTACTGGAGCCGGCAAGGCTGCGCCCTGTTGCAGCCACTGGACATGGAGGTCGGCGCCGGCACCTTTCACCCGGCCACCTTCCTGCGCGCCATCGGGCCCGAGCCCTGGCGTGCTGCCTACGTGCAGCCCTCGCGGCGCCCAACGGACGGGCGTTACGGGGAAAATCCGAACCGGCTGCAGCATTACTACCAGTTCCAGGTGGTCATGAAGCCTTCACCACTGGATATACAGGAACTCTACCTGGGCTCATTGCGCGAGCTCGGCATCGATCCGCTGATCCACGACATCCGCTTTGTCGAGGACAACTGGGAGTCACCGACCCTGGGTGCCTGGGGACTGGGATGGGAAGTCTGGCTAAATGGCATGGAAGTTACCCAGTTCACCTACTTCCAGCAGGTCGGTGGACTTGAATGCCGCCCGGTCACCGGTGAGATCACCTACGGACTGGAACGTATCGCTATGTACCTGCAGGAAGTTGAAAGTGTCTTCGACCTGGTGTGGACCGAGGGTCCGGATGGTCCGGTCAGCTACCGTGACGTGTTTCACCAGAACGAAGTGGAAATGTCGGCCTATAATTTTGAACAGGCGGATGTTGATTCATTGTTAAACAGCTTCGATGTGTGTGAACGTGAAAGCAGCCGCCTGATTGAAGCCGGCCTGCCACTGCCGGCCTATGAAATGGCGCTCAAGGCCTCGCATACCTTTAACCTGCTGGACGCGCGCAATGCCATCTCGGTGAGTGAACGCCAGCGCTATATCCTCAGGATACGCACACTCTCACGGCAGGTTGCCGAGGCCTATTACGAACGCCGTGAAGCACTCGGCTTTCCGATGCTGGTCAACAAGGATGATGCCTCATGACGACGGCAATGGACCTGCTGGTAGAAGTTGGCACGGAAGAGCTGCCACCAAAGGCGCTGTTGCGGCTGCGTGATGCCTTCAATGATTCATTGTGCAAATTGCTGTCCGAAAACCATCTGCTACACGGCGACAGCCACGCCTATGCCACGCCGCGCAGGCTGGCACTTGTTATCAAAGACGTAGCGCTTACCCAGCCGGACCGTGAAGTTGTCAAACGCGGACCCGCCTTGAAAGCCGCTTTTGACGAGGACGGCAATCCAACCAAACCGGCGCTGGGTTTTGCACGCTCCTGCGGGGTTTCCGTGGATGAACTGGAACAGCTGGAAACCGACAAGGGCCTCTGCCTGGGATTACGCAGTGTTGAAAAGGGGCAAATCGCGGCCGACGTACTACCCGGGCTCATTGAACAGTCCCTGAAAGGACTGCCGGTGCCGAAACGCATGCGCTGGGGAAGCTCGGATATAGAATTCGTGCGGCCACTGCACTGGATAGTACTGCTGCATGGCAAACAAGCGATCACGGCCAATATCCTCGGTATTGATACCGACCGCTACAGCCGCGGTCATCGCTTTCACCACAATGAAAATATCGCCATATCAGAACCAGACACCTACGTTAAGGCCCTGGAGAAAAGCGGCCAGGTCATGGTGGACGTGGAGCAACGCCGGGAATCCATTCGTACCCAGGTGCTTGAAGCAGGAGAAGCGCTCGGTGGCACTGCCTGTATAGATGACGGACTGCTCGATGAAGTCACCGCGCTGGTGGAGTGGCCGGTCGCCATCACCGGCGGGTTTGACCGGCGATTTCTTGAAGTGCCAGCCGAAGCCCTGATCTCGAGCATGCAGGACCACCAGAAATATTTTCCGGTGAGTGACAGCAACGGTGAATTGATGCCGAATTTTATTACGGTTGCCAACATTGCAAGCCAGGACCCGGACCAGGTACAGGCCGGTAATGAACGCGTTATCCGGCCACGTCTTGACGATGCCGCGTTTTTCTGGGACCAGGACCGCAAACATTCACTGCAAAGCCTTGCCAAACAACTCGACAAAGTCACCTTTCAGCAAAAGCTTGGTTCACTCGGCGACAAGCAAAAACGCATCGCCGTCACGGCAGCCGGTATTGCAAAAACACTTGGCCAGGATGATACACAGACAACGCGTGCGGCTTCACTGTGCAAGTGTGATCTGTTGACCAGCATGGTAAAAGAGTTTCCGGAACTGCAGGGCACCATGGGACGTTATTACGCAACCCATGATGGCGAAGATGCAGCCGTCGCCCTGGCCATGGACGAACAGTACCAGCCACGCTTTTCCGGTGATGAACTGCCGGACAGCATTACCGGACAGGCGCTTGCCATCGCGGACCGGCTCGACACGTTGACCGGTATCTTTGCACTTGGCAAACCGCCTACCGGCGACAAGGACCCGTTTGGCCTGCGCCGCGCAGCGCTCGGCGTATTGCGCATCATGATTGAAAAGCAGCTCGACCTGGATTTACGCGC